>Ga0114977_10000527_pt1 | contig 25481 bp, 19 predicted proteins | sample S_130805_MF_Meta_FD_87026 | JGI IMG/M metagenome (GOLD analysis project Ga0114977, IMG submission 87026) | Freshwater microbial communities from Lake Simoncouche, Canada to study carbon cycling - S_130805_MF_MetaG | ecosystem: Environmental > Aquatic > Freshwater > Lake | place: Lake...
AAAAAACAAATGAAAAAACCACAAAAAATTCAAATCGCGACTGCAGCAATGCTACTTCCCTGCGTCGCATTTTCACAGGCCCTTGACCTCGCAGCGTTGGACCCCACTTCGAAGGGGCTTTGGTCGGAAAAGGCAAGGACCACCCTTATGGTTCCCAAGGTGGCGAATGACTCGGTCAAGGCTGACGGAACGTTGGGCCTCAATGAGTACGGCGGCTTCGCCGGAGTGACGGTGACACCCGGGGTGAGCGCCTGGATCCTGAACTGGCCGGAGGATCGGGCTTGGGACAATGCACAAGACTCCAACTTTACCTTTTGGCTGGCCCATGACGACAACTACCTCTATGTCGGCATCAAGGCCCAAGACGACGTCGTCAATAGCGATGATCCAAACGGAAGTTTCTGGAAGGACGATGCCATTGAAATTGTAACCGACGCGCTTGCGGACGGCTTCGACAACAACACCGACAGTTCAAAAGATCCGGTCGGCGGCCACAGCTACGTCAACTTCCAGGGTCGGTTTTCCGCATGGGATGAGAACGCTGGAGCCAAAGGAAGCCAAGGATGGGCCAGTGAGGTCGACTGGAAATACGGAGCCAGTGGGGATGTTTTCGGTAAGGGCGCTGCCGTCACCGGTGGCTGGCAGATGGAGGCCCGTTTCCACAAACGGATGTTTGAGAGTCCAACGGCCGGCAACAAACTGCGCAACGGATACCGGATGGGTTTCAACATCGGACTCGATGACGACGACAAGAAAGGCCCCGGGGCCAATGGGGACAAATCCCGCAGCCAGGATCTAGAAATTCAGTATTTTTGGGCAAATCGCCAACGGTACAAGGGTGTGGATGCCGATTACCTCGGTACCCTCTCGGCCGAAGATAAGGCCGCTCAAGTTTGGCGCACGGACGCCGAAAATCATCCGTTCATCATTGATGGCAACGGACGGTTGTCCCATGCCGGCACCGGGGAAATCATCTTCGGTTATGACGAGAATCAGAAATCGTCCGGGAAGATTCTCTTCATGACATCTTCCTCCGCGTCTCCGATCAATTCCGATCCGGCATTGATTGCTCTGCTTCAAGCCAAGGGGTATATCGTGACAGTATTTCAATCGGGCGGTCCGCCGGATGAAATGCGCAACGCCATCTTAGGGCAGGATGTGGTCTTCATTTCCGAAACGATCGGTTCGGGATCCGTGCTGGAGCCGATCGGGGAACCCGCCGTCCAAAAATTCATTCTCCGCGATTCCAATATCCCAGTCATATCGGCGGAAGCCTACATGTGGGACAATGCGGAGTGGACCGAGCATCCGGCGGACTTTTCGAATGAGTTCTCCTTCTTTGGGAACACAGGGCGAACCGAAGACAGCCAGCCAGCGAGCCTCAAGGATGCAGTCGATTCACTCTACATTCGTAATGCCGCACATCCCATGGCCAAAGGCCTCCCGGCCAAAGCCAAGGTGTACAACACTCCGTACAGCTTCAACTACGGCAAGCCGTCGGCCGACGCCGATGTGATTGCTAGCACCCTATCAGATGGCACCTACCCCACCCTTTTTGTTTACGAAAAGGGTGACAAATTGGTGGACGGTAGCACCGTTCCGAATAAACGAATTGGGCTCTTTTTCGGCCAAGCCGCCAGCCTCGTGGCCAACTGGGCGCCCGAGATTGGTTTTCTGACCGAGGACGGCAAGACGCTGCTTCTAAACACCATCGATTACGCCATCGGTAAGACCACTACGCCGCCCAAGATTGCCATCGACCGAAGCAACACTGGCCTCACTATCACCTATTCCGGAGGGACACTCCAGAGCGCTGATAGCCTGAATGGAACGTACTCCAATGAAACGGGCGTCAGCCCCCTTACGGTTTCGTCTTTTACCGGACCCGCCCGATTCTACAAGGTCAAGTCCAACTAAGTCGCTATCGTCACTGATAACCGACATAGGTACTGCTATAACCGCGGAGCGCGATAAGCAAATCCCTATAAGTAGTCCGGTTCTGCGAGAGGGGCGGCTGGAAAACCGGCCGTCCCTACTCGGCCTGCGAGCGTCAAATACCCCCATGAAAATTCTTTATCACGTCCAGAGACGCTCTCCCTTTGCGCGCCCAGTTTCCGTGGGTTTTACCCTCATCGAACTCCTGGTGGTGATTGCTATCATTGCGATTCTTGCCTCCATGTTGTTGCCCACGTTGGCCAGTGCCAAGGAGCGGGGCAAACGTGCCAATTGCATCAGCAACCTCCGCCAACTGGGTTTGGCGACGCATGTCTACGCATTGGATTACAGTGACCGCATGTTCACGGGCGTTCGGGATGGCGGCGATTCCTTCCTGCTTAGCATTGCGACGGTGATGTACACGACGATTAGCAATCAGTTTGGAGACAAGGTGTTTGATTGTCCGAATGTCTATCCAATGTCATTGCCTGGAATTACGGACAAAAAGACGGGACGATACCAGACCGGCATAGGGTACTATATTGGGTATCACTATCATGGGGGACGAGTGATGCCCGAGGCAGCGGGTTGGACGGCACCGCTGAAGTTGACGGACAACCCGGTCGACCTGAAGAGCAACGCGAACGCGCTCAATGAGCCATTGCTCCTCTTCTCGGACATAAACAGTTGGGCGGCCAATGGGAATGGTGGGTACAATTGGGTGACCGCTCCCCATGGGAAAACAGGGCCGATACGGCGGAATGGCTCCGTTTATATTTATCCGATCACGAACCCAATGACGGCGCGACAGGCAGGATCCGTTGGCGGTCACGTCGCTCCCTTGGATGGTTCGGTCCAATGGAAACCCATCAAGCAAATGCGGGACATCTATTGGACCTATTCCGGGGATGGTGGACATCGAGGTTCCTGGTGAGCGGAACTGATTGAGGGCCGGCTCCGACAGTGTTACCTGGCGATGGTGGCGACGTTCACGATCCCAACTCAAACTCATCCGGAAACGATCAAGAATCGTTGCCTGACCCAGTTCCCTCGATCCCCAGCTCAGCGACCGGCTCCGCCTCAGCGACTGCCACCCAGTCTCTTCACGACTAAGCACCCGCCAACCGGGTCGGTACTGGACCGGTGCTGGCCCTCAATTCCAATTCGGCTGGAATGCGCACGGAGGACGGACGCTCACCCTCTAGCAGTTTCCGCATGAGTTCCATGGCCACCGAGCCGAATCGGAGCTTGGGTTGACGAACGGTCGTGAGCGGCACCCGAAAGAATTCGCTAACCAAGACATTGCCAAACCCAGCCACACTGAGGTCCTGAGGAATACGAACTCCTTGATTGAGCAAGGCATCCGCGGCACCGATAGCCACCAAGTCGTTTACGCCTTGGATCGCTGTGGCTTCAGGGTTCTCCTGAATGAACTGCATGGCCGCTGAAGCGCCCTCCTCCACGGTGGAACCCGCATGGAACACCAGACGGTCTTCCACTGGAATTCCCGCTTCGCGCAATCCCCGACGATAACCCTCAATCCGCTCCTGCGCCCACGGTGAATGAGTCGGGCCCGCTAAGAAGGCAATCCGACGATGTCCCAACGAGATCAGATGCCGCGTGACTGATTCAGAGGCACCGAGATCATCGGTCTCGACGTTGACAAACTGTTGGCAGAAGGGGGCCCGCTGGCCCAACAGGACGGTGGGAATACCCTGTTTGAGTAGATCATCAAAAATCGGAGCCGTAGATTCCATCCGATAAACCGGAGCGATGAAAACTCCATCCACACGCCGCGACATGAAGCGCCGGATCACTGAGTCTTCGCGATCCACATTGCCCAGCGAATGAGCCAACAACAGGTCGAAGCCCCGTTCATAAGCCATCCCTTCTAAGGCCAACAGGACTCGTGAGTAGACCGGATCGGTCGGTGCCGGAATCACTAACCCCAAGAGGCGGGTCTTGCGGTTTCTCAAACCGCTGGCCGAGGCGTCAGGCACATAGCCCATCTGTTGCGCCAATGCCTGGATGCGCGCCTTGGTACCGGCGGACAGGTCCGGCTTGTCGCGCAGCGCCTTGGACACCGTCATGACCGAGACTCCCCCCACCGCTGCGATGTCCTTCAAACGTACCATAAGACAGTGATTCCGAAAACCAACGCCCCAACGAACTTTGCCGCTAGGGAACTTTTGTCAGGCGACTGATTTCCATGAAGTCCGAAGCAGCTCCGCGGATCAAGTCCTCTTATGCCGCAGCCCACCAAAAATGGCACTTTGTCATCACTTCGGTTCATCTTAAAGTTTAGAACTTTCATTCATCATCCACTACAGTCGGAACACTCCCATGAAACTGCTGCACGCCGAACCCACCCGGATTGAGATTGATGGACACCATTTGCGCTGCCACCAGTGCACGCGTGAGCAGTTTCACCGTCGGCGCGCGCGTCTGGAAACTGCCAGCCCAGCGGGCATGCAACCGGAATGGCAAGAAAGCGTGGCGAACGCCTTCATTTGCGCCCACTGCGGCTTCATTCACAATTTCCTGATTCAATAACATCCTGACCGGAGGATCCTTGACGCTGCCGGTATGAGGGCCGATATCTCATCCCTGTCATGAAATTGGCGACCACCCATCTACCGAGACATTTCCGCGCATTCGCGGCGATGATGCTCGGGGTTTGGCTGGTGTCCCAATCGTTCTGCGTGGCCCATTGCCATGGGGTTCTGAGCGGCAGTCGGCAGTCCCCCACGGGACTCACCCAATCCTCCCACGGCTGCTGCGCCCGATCTAAATCCTCCCGCGGGATACAAACCGATGGGACTGCAATTCCAGCCTCACGTCTCCATCACGCATCCCAAGATCCGGGATCCAACAATTCGGAATCCCCGTCTCCGGCCAACCCGTGCTCTCCCCAGGCGGTGATCCAGGGGGGGCTCAATTTGGAGGCTCCCACATGGGCTCCGGTATTACTTCCGTTTCCACAAAACAGTGCAGGCTCTGAATTCTGCGGGGCTGCCGTGTTTTCCTGGTATCATCGAACAGCCGCGATCCAACCACACAGGTCAGATCCGACGACTCCTCGATGGGATGCCGGCTTTGAGCCCTCGGTCATCCTCGGGTCCGGACTCCGAAGTCTGGCACCCCCCATCGGAGTCGGATAGGTCCATCCATTTGGCCTGCTAATAGTCAGGCATTCGGACCTGAAGGGTCGTTCCACGAACGAACTTCTGAACCCAGCCGCAGACGGAATTCCCCTTTCCTGGAATCCCTTGACGGTGCTTCCCAGGACCAAGAAAGCGCCCAGTGCTTCGGTCCTGTCCCAGATCTCCCGTTGGTTCCATTCATGAATTATTCACCTATCAATTTTCGGATTCCGGCCCGAATCGGCGGTTGGGTCGTCAGCCTTCTGGTGACCTTGCTCTGCCGTGCCGAAGTGGTCACGCCGTTGGCCGTCCACCAAATGGCCGAATCCATTCCGGACCGTCACCCCGGCCTGCAAGCCTTGGAACTGCGGGCGGGTGCTGCCAAGGCCCAGGCCGAAGCCACGCGGCGGTGGGCTGATCCAACCCTCCGCGCTGGAGGGATCGGCTTCACCTCCCGAGGCCCGCTGGCTGCTGACGAAGGTGATATCGCCCTTGGAGTCACCCAGACGCTACCCGTCTTTGGCAAAGAATCGGCAGCCCGTGCCGTCGCTGAAGCCGAGGCCAAGACCGCCCGGGAAATGGCCGAGACCCGAATTGCCATACTCCAGCGAGACCTCATGGAACGACTCCTGGAAATGGCCTTGCTCCATCGCAGCATTGATCTGGCTGAAGCCGATCAAGTTTGGATACGCCGAATCCTCAACACCCTGGAGGCACGCCACGCGTCCGGTGGAGTCACCCCCGCGCTGCTCCTCCAAGTCCGCAACGAATTGTCCCAAGCTGAGACGCGGCTCAGGCTGCTGCGCATCGATACTCAGGATGCCGCGGCGCGCATCAATCGTGTCTTGGGCCACCCCATCGACCGCGCCGTCGGGTCGTGGGAACTGCCCTCCAAAGCACCACCCATTACCTATCAACACGATTGGCCGCGCCATGCTCTTGCCGCAGAACCCCAGTTGCGGGTGGCTCGAGGGTTGAGCAACGAAGCCTCCGCCCGGGTCGATGCAACCCGACGCTCCCGACGCCCCAACCTGTCGCTGGGGCTTGATACCCGTCAGTACTCCGGAGACGGCGGCCTGAGGAACGGGGCGGCCACGCTGTCGCTCTCCCTTCCCTGGTTCAACGGAGACCAATACCGCAAGGACCTCACCCGGGATCGACTCCGGCTTGAAGCCGCACACCGCGAGGTGGCCAATCTGGAAGCGGAAGTCACCGTGGAGATTCACCATTGGTTGACCCGCATCGAGAACGCCCGCATCCGGGCCGAACTGGCGGAGGAAACTCTTCTGCCTCGTCTCCGCACCGCTCTGGACACCGCCACTGCGGCCTTGAGCGCCGGTCCTGGAGAACTGAGAGACACACTGGATCTGCGTCGGCAATGGCTCGATGCACAAGCCAATCAGGCCACCGCCATCGCCGAACAATGGTCTGCCATCGCCGAACTCTTGCTGCTCTGCGGTTGGCATGAGTTACCCCACCTCCCTTCTCCTCGTTCAAGCCCTTCTCCTGCTCCATGAAAACCTCTCGCCTGCTGCTGTTGGCTGTCTTCGTCACGGGTCTCCTGACCGGTGCCGGATTCTGGGTCCTCCGGTCCCACTGGGATGTTCCCCAGACATCCGCGGTTTCCCAGCCAACGGGTACGGACCCCTCACATCCCCGATCCGTGCGGTTCTACCAGTCGCCGATGCATCCGTGGATACGGTCTGACCGACCGGGACGATGCACCATTTGCGGTATGGAATTGACCCCGGTTTATGAGGGGGATTCTGGAGCATCTGCGGAGGGACCCGTCGTTGTTCTCGGAACCAATTCGATTCAATTGATCCACCTCGAAACCAGTGAAGTTTCCGAAGCTCCTCTCATCCGCCACCTACGGCTCTCGGGAACTTTGGATGACAACGACACCCGCCACCGGATGATTTCGGCTTCCGTGGCCGGGCGCATTGAGCGCCTCTCGGTCAATAGATTGGGTCAAGAAATCCGGGCAGGTGACCCCCTGCTAACCCTCTATTCTCCAAGTCTGCTCACCGCAGAGCGCGAGTACGTGGCCCTCATCAAACAACCGCTCCTGGGACCCGCCGGCGCCTCAACTGACCTGACACCGATCCTGGCCTCCGCCCGACAGCGTTTAATTCAAATGGGCCTGACTCCGCGGCAAATCGATGCGCTGAAGGATAAGTCTCCCAGCGCCCTGACCAGCGATCTCATGGTTCCAGCCGATGGCACGGTGGTGCTCAAACAGGTGTACGAGGGCCAGTACGTCACCGAGGGGGAACGCCTCTTTGAAACGGCGGATTTCTCCACCATGTGGGTTCAACTCACGGCCTACGAGTCGGACCGGCAATGGCTCCGGGTGGGCCAATCGGCCCGCATCACCACCGCTTCCTGGAACGGCGGAGTGATCACCGGCCAAGTGAGTTTCATTGATCCGAACTTCGACCCAATGACCCGGAGCACCCGAGTGCGCATCGAGGTCCCCAATCCGATCGAGGAGACGGCCGATGGCCCCCGACGACGGTTGCTCCACCGGGTAACCGCCATGGCCGAGATTGCCTGCGTCGAGACCGCACGCACCCTGCCCCGCAGCGCGCTTTTGTGGAACGGGGGGCAACCCGTGGTCTACCTGAGCCTCGGCGCCGGGGCCTACGAGTCCCGGAAGGTCCGCATCGGCCGCATCGGCGACCACTTGGCCGAAGTGCTGGATGGCCTAAAACCCGGAGAACGAGTCGTGACGCAGGCGGCCTTCCTCATTGATGCCCAATCCCAACTCCAAAGCGGCGGCAGTGGCGACAGTGGCAATTCCCAGGCCTCATCGACCTCACGGAATCCATCTCCCGCTCCGCCTCCCTTAGCCGGGTTCTTGCAACACTCGGCCGACTTATCCGAAGCGCTCGCCTCCGATCAGTTGGAGGTGTTTCGAGAAATCTTGAGACGCTTCCCATCTCATCAGGACGCACTCCGCCACTGGGCCAGCCAGCCAGATTCAAGTCTTCCAGAAACGCTCCAGAAATCCATCGCATCGGTCCCTGTTCCACCCGCTTCCTCGGTACCTGCCAGTTTAGCAGAAGCTCGGAAATGGTTCCTCGATCAATCACAAACCACGGTGGAACTGGCCCGGTGGGCTCACCGTCAGGGATGGGAAATGGAAGTCCGCACATTCGAATGCCCGATGGTCGATCGGGCGATTCCCTCTGCACCAAAGCGTGCCGGCTGGTTGCAAAAACACTCCAAAGTCCGCAACCCGTTCTTCGGGGCTGAGATGATTGATTGCGGTCTCGAACTGAAGGAGAAGCCGTGATCGATCGCCTCATCGAAGCCTCTCTGCGCCAGCGCTTCCTCGTGCTTTGCGGCACCCTCATGCTTGTCGCGCTGGGAATACGGGCCGTGTACCGAACTCCGGTCGACGCCATACCGGACCTGAGTGAAAATCAGGTCACCGTCTTCGCAGACTGGGCCGGCCGAGGCGCGCAGGAGGTCGAGGACCAAATCACCTACCCACTGTCAGCTAACCTGCAAGGCCTGGCGGGAGTCCGCAGCGTTCGGGCCACGAGCATGACGGGGTTCTCTCTCATCACCGTGCTGTTCGAAGACTCCATCGATAATTATTTCGCCCGCACCCGGGTGCTGGAGCGCTTGAATCAGATCACGGGCTCATTGCCAGCCAGTGTCGTGCCCAAACTCGGTCCGGATGCCTCCGGGCTGGGCTGGGTGTACCAATACTATCTGGAGGTGGACCCAACTCTGGCCCCCGAGGGCGGATACGATTTGGGTCGATTGCGCAGTATTCAAGACTGGCTCATTCGCTACCCGCTCCAGTCCATCCCGGGTGTGGCCGAGGTGGCTTCGATCGGCGGGTTTGTGCGCCAGTACCAAATCGAGGTGTCGTCGGCCAAGCTGCGCGCTGTCGGCATTACCTTGGGCCGGGTTCTCGAAGCCGTGGGTCGGGCCAACATTAACGTCGGCGGCAAGGTGATCGAAGAGAACGGCCGCGAGTACGTGGTTCGAGGCGTCGGGTTAATTCGAAGCACCGACGAATTGGAGCAAGTGGTGCTGTCGGAAACCAATGGTGTTCCGGTGCTGCTGCGCGAGGTGGCTCACATTCGCTTAGGCGGCGACTTCCGGCGGGGCGCGCTGGATGTCGACGGACAGGAACGGGTCGGAGGCGTCATTGTCATGCGAACCGGCGAGAATGCCCGCGAAGTCATCCGAAAAACGCGAGAACGCATCGCCCAAATCCAACCGAGCCTTCCGCCCGGAGTGAGCCTTCGCCCCTTTTACGATCGCAGCGACCTCATCGACCGCACCCTGGACACCCTGAAGCATGCACTGTGGGAAGAGGTGATTCTGGTGACCCTCGCCCACATTTTGTTCCTCTGGCACTTCCGAAGCATCGTCATCGTCACCCTGCCCCTGCCCCTGTCTATTCTAACGGCCTTCCTGCTCATGCAGCAGTTCGGTATCTCCTCGAACATCATGTCGCTGACCGGCATCGCCATCGCCATCGGCGTCTTGGTCGATGCCGCGATCGTGATGACCGAGAATGTCCTCCGACACGCCGAGGAGGCCGAGGCCAAGAAGCAGCGGGCAGGACTCGGAAATCGACTCACCCTAGAGGAGACCCTGCAAGTCACCCGCGATGCGTCTCGCCAAGTGGGTCGCCCCGTCTTCTTTGCCATGGTCATCATCATTTTGGCCTTTGTGCCGGTCTTCGCGCTCACCGGTCAGGAAGGCAAACTCTTTCACCCACTGGCCTTCACCAAAACCTTCGCCATGATCGGATCCACCTTCCTGGCGATGACACTGGTGCCGGTCCTGTGCTCGTTCCTCGTGCGCGGGCCGTTCCATCGCGAGGCAGACCATTTTCTCATGCGCTGGCTGCTGAGAATCTATGACCCCCTACTGTCGCAAGCGCTCATTTGGCGCAAGACGGTCCTGACCTCGGCGGGTCTGATCTTGGGGCTGGCGATCATTCTCGCTTTGGGACTCCCGCGAACTTGGGTGACGCGGCTCGAATCGGCGGGTTGGCCCTCCGTCGCCCGCCTGGGCAAGGGCATGGGCAGCGAATTCATGCCTCCTCTCAATGAGGGTAGTCTTCTCTTTATGCCGGTGCTTCTGCCGGGCACCTCGCTCACCCAGGTTAAGGAGATTATGAGTTGGCAGGATCGCATAATCCGAGCCCTTCCGGAGGTTCAAACGGTGGCCGGAAAACTCGGTCGATTTGAAACGGCTACCGATCCGGCGCCGGTGGAGATGATCGAGACCACCATCACTCTCAAACCGGAATGGATTTCAACCAACCGTCTCGTATGGGGATTCCTTCCGATTCCCACTGTCATCCGCAATCCAGAATGGCGGAGCGGGGTCACACCGCGCGACCTCATCGGCGAATTGAGTCGGAAGCTCAGTGAGATTCCCGGTTATGTGCCCGGGTTTCTCCAACCCATCGAGAACCGGATTCTCATGCTGAGCACCGGCATCCGGGCCCAATTGGGCATCAAGGTGTTCGGAGACTCGTTGGAAGAACTCCAGCGTAAGGCCTTTGAAATCGAACGCGTGGTCCGCTCGGTCCCTGGAGCCGTGGGCGTCGCCGCCAGTCGAGTGCAAGGCAAGCCCTACGTGGAAATCGAGGTCGATCGCACGCAGGCGGCGCGATACGGCCTCAACGCACAGGATGTGCTCGACGTCGTCGAATCGGGAATCGGCGGCACGGTCGTCGGCACGGCAATCGAGGGTCGGGCCCGCTTGCCCATCCAGGTCCGCTTAGCGGCCTCCGAACGCGACGACATCGATCGGTTGGGAGAAATTCTGATACCGACCGCCAACGGGTCCCCAGTGCCATTGTCCCTAGTGGCCCGAGTCCAACGCACCGATGGACCGGGAGAAATCGCCAGCGAGAACGGCCGCCTGCGGGTCTTTGTCCAAGCCAACGTTCAAGACCGGGACCTCGGCTCCTTTGTCACCGAGATCCAAGAGCGAATGGACCGCGAGATCGTGCCCACCCTCTCCCGAGGCATGACCCTCGAGTACTCCGGTGAATTCGAAAACCAGATCCGGGCCAGCCGGACTCTCCGCCAAATTGTGCCGACGGTGTTGGTCATCATCTTCCTGCTGCTCTATCTGGTGTATCGTTCTGCCATCGAGGCGGCCCACGTCCTCCTGGCCGTCCCGTTCGCTTTGTCCGGCGGCGTGTTTTTGCAATGGGCTCTCGGCTGGCATTTCAGCGTCGCCGTTTGGGTTGGGTATATCGCGTTGTTCGGAACGGCCATCCAGACCGGGGTGGTGATGGTCGTCTATCTCGAGGAAATGCTCGCCACGCGTCGTGCTGAACTGGGAGATCGCTTCACTCATAGCGACCTCATCCAGGCGGTGAAAGACGGCGCGCGTCTCCGACTCCGCCCCAAGGTCATGACCGTAGCCACCATCGTGGCCTCCCTCCTGCCGATTTTTTGGAGTCACCGGACGGGTGCTGAGGTGATGAAGCCGCTGGCCACACCCGTCATCGGCGGCATGGTCAGCAGTCTGCTCCACATCCTCATCGTCACCCCTATCCTTTTTGTCCTGATTCGAGAGCGGGAGTTCAAAAAGACGGTAAATCCAGCACCATAGCTCCTCAATCCACAAATCCCGCCTCAGAACGCGCTGGAACCCGTGATTGCGGCTTGCTGCCTGATTTTCCAGGGGGCAGGCTTTACCACATAAAGCGTATGGCTGAACTCAATGGAAACCTTCTCGTCGCCCAGTCTGGCGGCCCCACCAGCGTCATCAACGCCTCCATTGCCGGGGTTATCACCGAAGCCGGTCACCATGAGTGCATCGAGGAGATTTTTGGCGGCCAGAACGGGATCTTAGGTATTCTCAATGAAGACCTGATCGATATCAACGACGAGCGGTCTAAGTCGATCGAGGGCCTACGGAACACGCCCGCGGCTGCATTGGGCACCTGCCGCTACAAGATTGATTTCAACAAGAAGCCCGAAAAGGCGGCCAAAGACATGGACCGTCTCTTCGAGGTGTTTGAAGCCCACAATATCCGCTACTTTTTCTACGCGGGCGGCAACGATTCCCAAGACACCGCGCACAAGATTCATTTGGAGGCGGTCAAACGCGGCTACGACCTGCGCGTGATGGGTGTGCCCAAGACCATCGACAACGACCTTCCGGTCACCGACCACTGCCCGGGATACGGTTCGGTGATCAAGTACAACTCGGCCACGGTGATGGAAATCGGCTTCGACGTCGGTTCCATGGCCACCGATGACGGCTCCTGCTGCATCGTCGAAGTCATGGGCCGCGCCGCCGGCTGGATCGCTGCTGGAACCGTCCTGGCCAAGCAGGGCAATCCGGCCAACCCGCCGCACATCATCATACTGCCCGAAATCCCCCTGAATGAGGCTGCATTCCTCAATCGGGTGAAGGAAGTCGTCGCCGAACACAAATACTGTGTGGTCGTCTGCGGCGAGGGTGTGAAGAACGAGGCCGGCGAAGAGATCGGTGCTGACAAAACCCGCCTCGACGCCTTCGGGCATGCGGTGCTCTCCGGGGCCGCCGACGCGCTGGCATCGATCGTCCAGGGCAAGCTCAACCTCAAGACCCGCACGGTGAAACTGGGCTATGCCCAGCGCGCGGCTGCTCACTATGCCAGTCTCACCGATGCCGATGAAGCCTTCGCCTGCGGCACGGCCGCCGTCCGCGCGGCTGTCTCTGGCAAATCGGGCCTGATGCCCAAGATTGTGCGCTTGTCCTCCAGCCCGTACCGCTGGGAGATCCAGCTCGAACCGCTGGAGAACATTGCCAATGTCGAGCACTTCATCCCGCGCGACTGGATTAGCGAAGACGGATTCTTGCCGAACGAGAAGTTCGTCGAATATGCCGCCCCGTTGATCGAAGGCCAGGTTGTCGTTCCGCAAAAGAATGGTCTTCCGTCCTACACGATCCTAGCCAAGAGCCCGGTCGAGAAGAAACTCGCGCCCCGCGCCTAGGCCATCGCAGCGCTGACGGGCGATAAAATTCCCGAAAGCCTCAAACCGCCGAACGGATCCCACAGATCCCTCGGCGGTTTTTTGTTGATGAATCCCACCTGGAATGCCCCCAACCCAAGCGATGACACGGCGTTGCATTGCAGTTCTGGCGTATCCGGCGTTAACTCTCTACGCGCATGAGTTCGCACCCCACCGCTCGCAACCTCCCACTCGGAAAACCTCAGGGGCCCAGACGCCATTTCGCCTCGGACAACTACGCGGGCATCACTCCGGAAGCCTGGGCCGCCTTAGCTGAAGCCAACCAGGACCACGAGCCTGCCTATGGCAATGACCGCTGGACCCAGGCCGCCACGGACCGGATCCGCGATCTCTTCGAGACGCCCTGCGAGGTCTTCTTCGTCTTCAACGGAACCGCCGCCAATTCGCTAGCTTTGTCGGCGTGCTGCCAGAGCTACCACAGCGTCCTGTGCCATGAGGTTGCCCACGTCGAGAAAGACGAATGCGGTGCGCCCGAATTTTTCAGCAACGGATCCAAACTACTCCTGCTGCCCGGCGACGGTGGAAAACTAACCCCTGCAGGCATCGAGGAAGCGGTCCGTCGCCGAACCGACATCCACTACCCGAAACCCAAGGTGGTCACAGTGACCGAGCCCACCGAGGTCGGGACCCTCTACACCCCTCAAGAACTTCGAGCCATCGGAGCCATGACCAAGAAACACGGGCTGCGCTTCCACATGGACGGCGCACGCTTTGCCAATGCTGTGGCCGCTCTGGGGGTTGCCCCTCGCGAAATCACCTGGCAGGCCGGTGTCGATGTCCTTTCCTTCGGTGGCACCAAGAATGGCATCCATGTGGGCGAAACGGTGGTCTTCTTCAACTTGGCCTTGGCTGAAGAATTCGCCTACCGAACCAAACAAGCCGGGCAGCTGTGTTCAAAGATGCGCTTCATGTCTGCACCCTGGGTCGGGATGCTTCGGGACGACGTCTGGCTGCGCCATGCCGCACATGCCAACGCCATGGCGACGCTGCTCCACGACCTCGTCGCCACTTGTCCGAGCGCGCGGATCTTGTTCCCCAGACAAGTAAACAGTGTGTTCGTGGATTTGCCCAAGCCGGTCATCCAGGCGCTGTGGGACAAGGGATGGCTCTTCTACAACTTCATTGGTGAGGGTGGCTGCCGATTGATGTGTTCCTGGGACACCCGCGAGGAGGATGTCCGGGCCTTCGCCGCCGACTTATTAGAATGCGCCGGAGGCTGACGCCACGGGGCAGCCCTTCGCCAACGCAGGGATCTGGCTCTTTTTCATGGAACCGCGCCCCCCCTTCGCCCACTGCCCGCCTTCCGGGCGAGGCGGCGACGTCGTCAGTCTTGGGGGAAAATACAAAGTCTTAATTTCGTCACGCCATCGCACTCTTGTCCGACATGCTCCCCGATCCCCTGTCTCAGCCTGAACCCACTCCAGTCCAATCACCCACCATGTCCACGGGTGAGGTTCCCCCGCACCGACGCCGGGTTCGCTATGCCGGCAAGCACCCGCGTCACTTCGCTGAAAAATACAAAGAGAAAGCCCCAGAGCAATACGCGGAAGATGTTGCTCGAATTGTCTCATCCGGAAAGACACTGGCTGGCTCTCACCGATCAGTTCTGGTGCCGGAAATCTTGGAGACCCTCGAACCGCAACCCGGACAAACGTGGGTGGACTGCACTCTCGGCTTTGGTGGCCATGCCCGCGAGATCTTGGCCCGCCTCGGAACTGACGGGCGATTAATCGGCTTTGATTGCGACCCCGTTGAGTTACCCAAAACTACCGAACGACTCCGACTGGCCGGTTGGTCGGAATCCCAATTCATCCCTGTGCGAAGCAACTTCGCGGGTCTGGGGGCTGGCCTAGCCAGCCTGGGTATTCAGAGTGTCGATGGCATTCTGGCCGACCTCGGTGTGTCCTCAATGCAACTCGACGATCCCGCTCGCGGCTTCACCTACAAAGACGACGGTCCTCTCGACCTGCGGATGAACCCCTCCAAGGGACTTTCCGCTGCACAATGGTTAGCCCGTGCCACAACCAAACAACTGGCCACAGCCCTCCGGGACAACGCAGACGAACCCATGGCCGAAGCGTTGTCTGAGGCCATCGTCGCCGCATTGCAAACCCAGCCGATCACCCGAACCCGGGAATTTGCCCGACTGCTCCATGAGCTCTACCGAGGACGGCGCTGGACGCAGGACAAGCCCGAGGGCGATGCCCGCATCCGTCGAGTTTTTCAGGCTCTTCGAATCGAGGTGAACGACGAATTTGGTGTCCTGGATGCCCTGCTGCGCCAATTACCCGCCTGCCTCAAACCCAACGGGCGGGTCGCTATTCTAACCTTCCACTCGGGCGAGGATCGTCGCGTCAAGCATGCCTTCGCAGAAGGCCAACGACTGGGACTCTATACTATTGTGAGCGACTCGGTCCGACGACCTGGACCCGAGGAACTCCGGTCCAACCCGCGATCGGCACCCGCCAAATTGCGCTGGGCGGTCCGGAGCAGCACGGGGGCGGCAGACCAGTGAAACGACTGCGGAGCCTTAAACGCCCCGAACCCGATCCTTCTTAGCCTCGCGTTCGGCCTCAATCTTGGCCTTGTCGCTCGCATAGCGCTGGCGGAGCAGTTCCATCGTCTCGATGTCCCGGGCTGCCTGCGCTGCCTCAAGGGCCGCGCGAGTGGACAAATCCGCCTGCGCCAATTTTGCGGCATAAATAGAATCCAATTCTGCCAGTTCTGCTTTCTGAGCGACGGTCAACTTGGCCGGCGCTGCGGTCTTACCCAAACGATCCATTGCCAGTTCATAAGCCGATTTCATAAAAATTAGGATCCTCCAAACCTCTCTTAAAATCCACAACGGCATCGACCGGATCTTCAGAGCCTGTCTGAAAATGGGGAGGTGTTCTGTTTGGGAGGGAAGGGTTCGATCGGCAAGGCGCGAGGAGGAAGCAGACCCGCAGCGGTCTGTGACCGACAAGCAACGCCGCCATCGGGCTCTTCCCGATTTTCAGACAGACTCTCAGAGCCCAAGTTTCGGTTTGACGGAGAGAACAGGCACTCCAGCGTTGAGGGCTCACAGTCGCTTTCCGATCTATCGCAGCCAATTTGCCATGAGCCAATTCAAGCACGTTTCCAATCTCTGGAATGACGCCGAAGCCAATGCCCTGAGCGGCGCAGACCGTTTGGTCTATCGCTCCAACAAGCTGGGAGCCGACCAACGGGTCACCAACACCGGTGGCGGCAACACTTCCTCGAAACTCACCGAGAAGGATCCGCTCACCGGCCAAGACGTGACGGTCCTCTGGGTGAAGGGCTCCGGCGGCGATTTGCGCACAGCCTCGCGAGAGTTCTTCAGCTCACTCTATCAGGAGCGTCTCATCGGCCTTCAAGCGGTGTATGCCGCCCGCGCGGACAAGGGCCTGAAGTCCCCCGCCGAAGACGACATGGTGGCCATGTATTCCCACACCACCTTCAATCTCAACCCGCGCGCCTCGTCGATCGACACCCCCCTGCACAGCTTCATCCCGGGGCGTTTTGTCGATCACATGCACCCCAACGCAATCATCGCCATCGCCGCCTCGAGCCGCTGCGTGGAACTGACGGGGGAAATCTTCGGGGACTCCATGGATTACGTCCCCTGGATGCGCCCCGGTTTTGAACTGGGCCTGGCGATGCAAGAGGTCTGCCGCAAAAACCCCAAGGCCAAGGCCATTATGATGGGACAGCACGGATTCATCTCCTGGGATGAGGACGACAAACAGTGCTACCTCGCCACCCTCGAATACATCGAAAAGGCGGCCTCCTTCATTGAAGCGAAGTATCAAGCCAAGGGAGGCGACGCGACTGCCTTCGGTGGCTCCAAGTACCAGAGCTTGCCTCAAGAAGTTCGCAACGAGCGGTTGGCGGCTATTCTGCCCTGGCTCCGAGGACAGGTAAGCCAGCAACGCCGGTTGATCGGCACGGTGCAAGACGACGAACGGATCCTGCGCTTCATCAACTCCCAAGATGCCGCCCGCCTCGCGGAACTTGGCACCAGCTGCCCCGATCACTTCCTGCGCACCAAGATCAAGCCCCTGTATGTGGATTGGAATCCGCAGACCGAGGACGCTGCGACCCTCAAGGCCAAGCTCAAGGCGGGTCTGGAGCAGTACCGGAAGGACTACGCGGCTTATTACGAGCGCTGCAAGCGCTCCAATTCACCGGCCATGCGCGACGCCAACCCCACGGTGATCCTCATCCCCGGTCTGGGCATGGTGGCCTGGGGCAAGGACAAGTCGGAGAGCCGCGTTACGGCCGAGTTTTACAACTGCGCCGTCGAAGTCATGCGCGGTGCCGAGGCGATCGACCGCTATATCGCCCTACCCCAGCAGGAGGCCTTCGACATTGAGTATTGGCTGCTCGAAGAAGCCAAGCTGCGCCGTATGCCGCCCGAAAAGGAATTGGCTCGCCAAGTGGTTGTCGTCATCGGAGCCGGCTCCGGCATCGGTCGAGAGACTGCGCTGCGAATTAGCAAAGAAGGCGCTCAGATCGTCTGTGTCGACCTCAACGAGGCCGCGTCTCAAGCCACCGCCAATGAAATCATCGCCAAGCTCGGACAGGGCATCGGTGTTGCCGGCACGGGCATCAGCGGTTGCGGTCCGGCCATCGGTCTCGCGGCAAACATCACCGACCGGGCTAGCATTCGGGTCATGCTCGATCGCGTCGCGCTGGCCTACGGCGGGTTTGATTCCATTTGCGTCACGGCGGGCGTCTTCGTGCCCAGCGACACGAGCGGTCACATCCCTGATGACAAGTGGGCGCTCACCTTCAACATCAACGTCACCGGCAGCTACCTGGTGGGCGACGAGGCCTCGATCACCTGGAAGGAACAGGGATTGCGGGGTAATCTGGTTTTGACCACTAGCGCCAACGCCGTGGTCGCAAAGAAGGGCAGCGTGGCCTACGACTGCTCCAAGGCGGCGGCCAATCATCTGGTGCGCGAACTGTCCATCGAGTTGAGCCCGCTAGTGCGCGTCAATGGCGTGGCGCCGGCGACAGTGGTGCAGGGATCGGCCATGTTCCCCCGGGACCGCGTCATCGGATCATTGGCCAAGTACAACATCCCCTACACGGACGATGAGGCGACCGAATCTCTGGTCCGCAAGCTGGCCCAGTTCTATGCCGATCGGACGCTGACCAAGTCACCGATTACCCCGGCTGACCAGGCCGAGGCGTACTTCCTGCTGATAAGCCAACGCCTCAGCAAAACCACCGGACAAGTCATCACCGTGGACGGCGGCCTGCACGAAGCCTTCCTGCGCTGAGTCTCTTCGAAGAGGCCCTCATTCGTGCCGGATCGCGGGATCCGGCACGATGAGAGGGTGCAATCAGAGGTAATCTCGCCGACTTAGAGCCACTTAGAATGACTTAGAGCGACTTAGAAGTCATTCCGCCCGGATTACGGGGCTTGTCCCGGGATTAGGTTCGAGTCGGATACGTTCGTACCCGGAACCACGTCATCGGCACCATTCTCTCCATCATCGGAGCCAGAGTCGGACCCGACCGGAGACACGCCATATTCGCGAAGCTTGTTGCGCATGGTCCGGACGCTAATACCCAAGAGACGGGCGGCCTGAGTCCGATTGCCGCCGCACGCATCGACCGCGTGCAAGATGGCATGCTTCTCCAACTGATCGAGCGGAACAACGGCCCCCTGGCCCACCGGAACGGAGCTCGGTTTAGAAAACGGAACAGAGAAGGACGCGGGAGCCGACGGCGGAATCTCAACCACGCCGCCAATTGACGCCGAGCGCGGCACGGGTATCGGTGAGACAGCCACGGTGACGCTGGACGGATGGAATCCGAGATGCCCCTCCGACAACTCACCCCCGTCGGAACACAAGATCACGGCCCGCTCGATCACATTCTGCAGTTCGCGAACATTGCCGGGCCAGTCATGGGACATGAGTGCTGCTTGGCAGGAAGCCGAGATGCCGTTGACTCGGACACCGTGCTTGCGGGCCAATCGCTGCATGAACTGATCGGTCAGGAAAGATATGTCTTCCTTACGCTCCCGCAGCGGTGGCACCGAGATGGGAACGACATTTAGCCGGAAATAAAGATCTTGGCGGAATTCTTTGCGAGCGATGCTCTCCTCCAAATTGCGGTTGGTGGTGGCGATGACCCGCACATCGACTCGAATCAACCGATTACCGCCCACGCGCTCCAGTTCGCGCTCCTGCAGCACGCGAAGCAGCTTGGCCTGAACGTGGGGAGCCACCTCACTAATTTCGTCCAGCAAGATCGTGCCCCCGTGCGCCAGCTCAAAGCGCCCCTCGCGCTTGGTCAGTGCCCCGGTGAAGGCGCCTTTCTCGTGCCCAAAAAACTCGCTCTCGATGAGATTCTCAGGAATCGCCGCGCAGTTCACTTTGATGAATGGGCCATTAGCACGAGAACTCTCTCGGTAAATGGCCCGTGACACCAACTCCTTGCCAGTGCCGCTCTCTCCCTGGACCAACACCGTTGCTTGGGTCCGTGCCACCTTGCGGATGAGATCTCGGAGAGCCTGCATGGCCGGGCTACGCCCCAGAAGTTCGCAACCGGTCGCCTCGGAGGGATCGCCCTGGCTGAGGTACCGATTGACCTTAATGAGTTGAGTGAACTCCTGGGCCTTCTTGAGGGTGATGTCGATCTGGTCCGAGGAGAACGGCTTGATCAGGTAGTCGAAGGCACCATCCCGCATGCAAGCCACCGCCGATTCAATGGATGCATGGCCGGTCATCATCACCACCAAGGGTTTGACCGAACGGTTCTGGAGGACGCGGAGGATATCAGTTCCTTCGCCATCGGGCAGTCGCACATCGACGAAGACCAGATCCCAGTTGTCCTTGCTGAGATAATCTTGGGCAACAGCCAGAGTCGACACGCCGATCACGTCGAACCGACGACGCTGGAGTTGGATCTCCAACGCCCTGCGAATCACTTCGTTGTCTTCGACGATCAGGACCTTCTCGAGCGACATGTGCTCGTTTCCGTCGGTGACGATGACATTTCCTAAACCCATGAGGCGCGTTTAAACCGTCAACTTTGAGAGGCGTAGAACTGATCGACCCGGGCCATGACATCGCGATAGGCAATGTCCTGCTCATAGATGAGCTTGAATTGTTCAATGGCCTCTTGGGGGCGATTCATTTTTTCCAGAACAACGCCGAGGTGATACGTCAACTCCTTGGCTTCATCGTCAAAGATTGGCTTTTCCTTTAGGGCTTCCTGCAATTTTTTCGCTGCCATGTCATTCATACCGCGCTGGAAGAATGCCCGGGCCAGCAGTCCCATGGCCGCAATCCGACGATTGGGATTATTCTGAGCCTTCTGCAACTCTGCGACCGCCTCCCCAAAGCGCCCTGCCTTGAAGTAGAGTTCGCCCAACTCGAATCGTACCAAGAGGTCGGTGGGATTGGCCTCTGCGCGACGTTTGGCCCCCTCCAAAAGGTATTCCTGCCGTTGTTTATGCAAGACCTCCAGCGCGCTCTGGCCCGCCTCAGTCTGAGGATCTAAGGTCTTTTCATGCGCTGCAAATTGCGCCACGCGCGCATCCCGGATGCACTGGAGGATGAGCGGATCGCTCATACCGCTCGCCGACTGAACTTGCTCATAGTAGCCGACGGCCCGATCGAACTCCCCCTTCTTGAGACACAAGTCGGCCAAAGTACGCAGAACGCGAGGGTTAGCCGGATCGGCCGCCCGCAGGAGCTCCTGTTCGCCCATCAGGCGTTCCAAGACATCCACGTCCTTGACCTCGCGATGCTCCTGCTCAAGCGACTTGGCCTGATCTTTGTCCCGCAGGACGTCTCGGTAGCTTCCTGTTCCACTGGAGAGCTGATCGTAGCCCCCGTCCTTCAGGGTGCGCAGCGCTAGCAGATTTTTGAGACGCTCGTTCAATGCCGGATTCCCAGGATCGCCAGACAGCAAATCGCGAAGCAGCTTTTCGGCGCGGGAGTGATTGCCCAACTGGGTGTGCGCCTCGACGAGTTTTTCAGCCAACTTTCGATCGGAGGCGTTCACCTTGAAGGCAACCTCCAGCGACAAGAGCGCCGTCTTGGGCAACTGCGCCTGCAACGCGGCATCGGCCAATAAATCATGGGCCTGCATGTTGGAGGGATCCTGATTCAGAGCTTCCTCGGCGATCAGGATTGCTTCCAGCGGATTGGACCGGAGCGCCAATCGTCCGGATGTCAGAGAGTTGGCCGACCCGAGCAATTTCTTAAACAATCCACCCCCGCGAGTCCCTGTTCGCTTGTGCTGAGCCGCGCGGAGAGCCTCACGGCATTCATAGAAACCCGGTTCCGCCTTCAATACTTGGCCAAACAAGGCCACTGCATAATCGAGATTATCTTTCTGGAGGGCCGCCAACCCCTTATCGAACAACTCTCTCTGCGCCACTGGAATCTGAACCAACGTCTTCTCTGCCATTTCTTGAGACTATAGCTATTACCTATTCCGCGCAACAGAACGGCGGTTTCGGCGGCCGAGTTGAGGAATTCATCCCGTTGTCACGATTCACCGCATCAGTCCACCCGCATCCACACGGTCTTCAAATAGGCAGGCTCCTCACGGCTCACCGGAAAATCGGATGGTTGAGGGACATACTGATCGTTCAAGACACGCCGCCCCACCCCGGCGAGAGCCTCTCGGATCTGACTCAAGAAGACTTCCGGTTCCAATCGAGCAGCGTTGGTAGATGCAAACAGAATGCCTCCGGGTTTGAGCACGGCCGCCGCCAGGGCCACCAGGGTCCCATAATCCCGTTCAGCCCGAAAATCTCCACGTTCTTTCGATCGTGAAAAGGTCGGGGGATCCAAGATCACGCAATCAAACTGCCGTCCCTTCTTGCCCAGTCGCCGCAACCAATCAAAGACATCACCGAAGATGAAATCGTGGGCGGACGGGTTCAGGCCATTGAGTTCAAAATTGCGCCGACCCCAATCCAGGTATTTTTTGGAAAGGTCTAAGCTAGTCACACGGGCTCCACCCAATGCCGCACAAACGCTAAACGCGCACGTGTAGGAAAAGCAGTTCAACACCTCCGGATTCGCAACCAAAGCCTCCAGCAGCGGGAAGCCGGAGGCGATGTGCCTGGTGAGGAGACGACGGCGATTGTCCCGTTGATCGAGGAACAAACCAACACTGTAGCCCTGATCAAATCGCATCTCATACCGAACCCCATTTTCGCGAACAGTGAACGCCTCGGGAGCCTGTGCACCGCGGACCCACCGAGGGCAACTCTCATCGGTGCCCGAGAAACCCACCTTCCGGTTCAGGCGGCGGTGATACAGGTTAACCGCATCGATACCTCCCCCGACCTCGAGGCTTCCTGGGGCATCGGAATCGCTGTGCAGCAGGTGAAACGGCCCCAAGGCGTCCAAGTAAAGGCCACTCCCGCTGGAATCTGAGGCTCCGTGCACGCATCGATACGCGTCGGTCTCCGAAGGATCGATGACTGCCTGGCGCAGGAGACTCCGAGAGTCGCGATCCCACTGGGGATCCACCGACCAGCTCACCGGAGCTCCGGTCCTCGGGTGCTCGAAGGCCAGACGATGGGCAGACAAATGCAGACGAGCGGCAGGGCTGCCTCCGTAAAGTGAATCCCCCAGCAATGGCATGCCGCCCTGAGCTGCATGAACCCGGATCTGATGGGTCCGGCCTGTTCGCGGATATGCCTCCCATTCCGTCCAACCGTTGCCGTGGGCGACCCGATGAAACCGCGTCTCCGCCGGATCGAGCCCGACGGCGTGGGGACGAGCCACGTAATGATCCCCAGCCCTCACCACGGACCAGTGAGCGATCCAGTCGGCGGCCTGGACGGGACGGTCCGTCCGCAATCGATACACCTTTTCCACCCGCCGTTGTTCGAACTGCTGCGTCAGGGACCGATTGGCCAAAGGTGTTTTACCGAAGACCATCAATCCCGACGTCTCCTTGTCGAGGCGGTGCAAAATCGCCAGTTCGGCCCAACGCGGCTCCCGGTGGCGCAGCCATTCATACACCCCCTCGCCCGCATACGGACTCGGGGCATGGGTGTTCCATCCCGAAGGTTTGTTCACCACCAGCAAGTCGTCGTCCTCAAAAACAACGCACGGCGGGAGAGCCGTGGCGCGGAGGTTCATCGACACCGATGCGGATGCCTCCCCACCGGCGGCTGCTAATCGCTCTTCCATGAATGCGGGCTCTCGGATCCAGGTTGGTTGGGTTCAGGTGAACTGCCACTGGCCGGTGCTAATGGCATAGGCGCTAATAATACCATTGGTCACCCCGTGAGCCACCATGGCATCCCCGATCCGCTCATGTCTCAGGACCAATCCCTGGTACAAGGCAGCGCAAATAATGGCCGCCAACCATTGACCCGGATGGCTCAATCCAAAGAGCAGACACGTTCCGGCGAACGCCATGGGATTCCAGGTCCTCAATGGTACTGCCAGGAAATCCGGGCGAATAATCATCCGATACAAAAATGAACGGTAAAACACCTCTTCAATCATGGGTACTAGCACCGAGCGCCCCAACACCCGAATGGCCAGAAATCCCCATCCCAGAGCTGGGTTGGTCTTGAAGAATGCTAATGGATTCCAAGGTGGATCGACCGGTTGCGGCTCCGGTGGCCGACCCGTCCAAAGAGTCGAAACGCGGTCGTAAAGGTCGGACATCGACGGAATAAATCCGTCCATCCCGATCCAAACCACCGCCACCGTAATCCCCACACCAATGGCCGGGACCGAAAATCGCCACTGTATCTCTGGGAGGCGAGCCCGCAGCACCCAAACGAGCCCGGCAACCGCCAGGGTCTTGAGGGCATAAATCCAGTATTCTGAACCGGGAAAGAATTTTCCGGCCAGACTTCCAATAAGGAGAAATACCGCAAAGGGCAGCACCCGGGGGAATTCCGGAGTGGTCCAGAACGGCGCAGGTCCTGGAGAGGATTCAGCAGACATTGAAGGCGGATCATCCAATCCGGATCCACCGGATCAAGCGTCAAGACGGGCTATTCCCGATTGCTCCCGCCAGAGCAGATCATGCACGGTCTCCTACCCACCGTTCTGCGTTCCGTGAATATCGTCCTCGTCGAACCCGAAATCCCGCCCAATACGGGCAACATCGCCCGTTTGTGCGCGGCCACCGGTTCCACCCTCCATCTCATCGAGCCGCTGGGCTTTGAGATCGATGACAAACGCCTCGCCCGGGCCGGTATGGATTATTGGAAACTCGTCACCTGGAAACGGTGGTCTACTTGGAGCGAGTTCCAGAATCACCTCCCGGCCGGCAGCCGACTTTGGTTCGTTGAACAGGGCGCTCCCCGTCGGTACACCCAAGCCGAATTCGCACCCACCGATTATCTGGTGTTCGGTCGCGAGACCGCGGGTCTTCCGTTGGCACTGCTTCAAGCCCACCCAGAACACTGGTTGGACATCCCCATGGCCAATCCCGAGGCGCGGTCTCTCAACTTGTCGAACTGTGTCGCAATCGTCCTCTTCGAGGCGCTCAGGCAGTTGTCGGACCGATAGCTCTAAACCCGCCCGTCAGTCGCCTTACTTCGAGGCACCGGTCTTCGTCCACTCTTCAATCTTCTGAACGAAGGCCGAAGGACCGCCCTTGAGATAACCGACATGGCGGCCGAGTTCTTTACCGCTCTGATCCACCAGGACAAAGGTCGGATACCCGTCCACGCCGTACTTTTTCTGGAGACCCTCGTTCTGCTTCTTCACCTCATCGGTCTGCTTTTTGTTGTTGGGGAAGTCCACTTCCACCAACACCAACTTCTTGTCAGCAAACTCCTGAAAGGCTTTCTGATCGAGGGAGTCTTTCTTCATTTTAATGCACCATCCGCACCAGTCTGATCCGGTGAAATCAAGCAAGATGGCCTTGCTGTCCTTTTTGGCCGCGGTCTGCGCCGCCGTAAAGTCGGTTTGCCAACCGGAGGCGGCCAAGGCCGAAAGGGTTCCGGTGAGGAGTGCCAGCACGAGAGAGGAAACGGTCTTCATGGGAGTCTTCGAAAAGTTTGAAGATTGATGATTTAGGATAGATCGCTGTTGTAAGAAAGCTCGGCGCTTCGAAGTCGGCTGTCAACCGAGCCCCTGCGAAGTCGCCACGCGCGCGGGATGAGTCCTTCGGTCGGACTGAAGAGCCAGACCACACAAAACCAACCAGCTCCCGCCACGACCGTCGCTCCGGCCGGTGAGCAATCCAGCGCCACCGAAAGGTGCATGCCACTGATCGCGCTCAGGGCCGCGTGGACCGTGGTCCAGGCAAGGCGTGGAATCATCCGGTCGGTCAATAGTGACGCTGTGGCACCGGGCAAGATGAGCAGCGCAATGACGAGGATCGCACCCACCGCCTCGAAGGAGGCGACCACGACCATGGACAG
>Ga0114977_10000528_pt1 | contig 25473 bp, 20 predicted proteins | sample S_130805_MF_Meta_FD_87026 | JGI IMG/M metagenome (GOLD analysis project Ga0114977, IMG submission 87026) | Freshwater microbial communities from Lake Simoncouche, Canada to study carbon cycling - S_130805_MF_MetaG | ecosystem: Environmental > Aquatic > Freshwater > Lake | place: Lake...
ATTCGCGAAAGTGTGTCGGTGCCGATCACCAAAACTTTGTTTGCCCCCATCGCAATCAGGCCGTGGGCGATGGTGAGTGAATACACGAATCCACTACATGCAGCGTTCACATCAAAGGCTCCACATTTCAAACCGAGTGCGTGCTGAACCGACGCTGAAGTTGCCGGTACGCAACGATCAGGGGTTGTCGTTGACAAGACAAGAGCATCAATTTGCAGTGGATCAACTCCGGCCATTTTGAGAGCCGCAGAGCCTGATTGAATACTGAGTTCTGCAGTGGTGCCGCCGATATGGCGTTCAGCGATGCCACTTCGATCTTTGATCCATTCATCGGAAGTTTCAAGGGTTTTACTGAGATCGTCGTTTGTGACAACCTTGGGAGGCAGTGCACTTGCCCATCCCGTGATCACGGCGCCACGTATTCCCTTGGGAGTAACAGGCATGCTAAATCGTCCTCAGCCAAGCAATGGGTTGACGCAGCGTGACACGTTCGCCATCGACTGCGATAAACGATTGCAGAATGCCTTCGAAGACCGACACCACGGGCGTCTCGCCAATCATTCCGAGGGTTTGTCCAATAGAAATACGATCGCCTTGTTGCACAGATGTTGTGGGTGCGAAAACGCCAGAAGAGGGACTGACAATGAGTCGTTCAACAGCAAAGAGATGTTCACCTTCGTGTTGCTGCAAGCCAGTCGGCGCAGCGTTGTTGACCCATTCAATAAATTTGTCGAGCTCATCGGGCGTCGCTACTGAAATCGTTCGCGATCCTTCAATTGTTCGCTTCGCCATACCTGTGAGAACCCCGCCCGGACCTAGTTCGGCGAAACCAGTGACACCTAAATCGGCGAGTGTCAACAAACATTGTTTCCAACGAACCGGACTGGAAAGTTGGGCTGATAACAAGCTGGCCCAATCGTCCCCGTGATCGTGAGCAATGGCATCGACGTTGCTGACGATCGGTACTTCTGTATCGCGTGGCTGCGCTGCAGCAATTGCTTCGCGAAGTCGTTCACGAGCAGGCGTCATAAATGGAGTGTGAAAAGCTCCAGAGACGGGCAATGCCATGGCCTTTTTCGCTCCGAGTTCTTTGGCGATTTCAACTGCTCGTGCGACACCTTCAGCTGAACCTGCAATCACAATTTGGCCAGGCGCATTGAAATTGGCGACCCACACATCGCTATCGGCGCGCCGGCACGCAACTTCAACGAGTTCGTCGTCGAGTCCCAAGATTGCAGACATTGTTCCTGGACTGTTTTGACCAGCTTCATGCATGGCCTCGGCTCGTTCAACCACGAGACGTACGCCATCGTCAAAGCCGAGAGCGCCAGTGGCTGTCAGTGCTGTGTATTCGCCAAGACTGTGACCAGCGCAAAAACTTGGTTCAACTCCCAGCCGCTCAACGGCGTCGAGAACCATGAGGCTTGACACGAAGGTGGTCAGTTGTGCGTTTCGGGTGTCTTTCAGTTCGTCGGCATCTGCGTCGAGTAGCAACCGACCAACATCGCGACCTGAAACATCTGATGCTTCTTCGACAAGATCCCAAGATTCATGCTCGGTCCATGGGCGGCCCATGCCTGGGCGCTGTGATCCCTGACCGGGAAAGGTAAATGCCAGCACGTATAGAAGTTAGACGCTGGCGAGACCCCGATGGGGCTACCGCCGAGTAACGATGACAGAACACAGGGGCGAAAGTGAGTCCTTTTCGACGATCGGGGCTAACATATTCGGGTCGCCCCGGTGGCCCAACGGCAGAGGCAGCGGTCTCAAACTCCGTACGGTGTGGGTTCAAATCCCACCCGGGGCACGACGTTAACTCTGGTGGCGAATGCGGGCATCTTTGCCCGTTTCGCCACCAGTTTTGTTTATTCCGTGAAAAGACCTTCGGTAGGCTCGCCTGGTGGGTCAACGGTTGATTGAACGTCGTTTACGTGAGACTGGTGTGCGTTTGCGTCGTCTCCGTGAAGAACTCTCGGTTGTTGATGAGCAGTTAGGTCATCTTGATGACGAGGCGGGCGACAAGGCCTTGCGGTCTTTGGTCTCTGAGACTTCAGGAGCGGGTGTCGAATACCGGGAGGCGCAATTGCACGCAGATGCAATGCGCAAACATCGACAGTGGGTGCAAAACTCAATTCTGGAACTTGAAGCTAAGCAAGACGAACTACTTGACAAAATGAGTCAATCCTGAATTGCATGTATCACTGAGGTCTGACCTCTCACAAAGTGGCAGAATAGAACTATGAGTATTCGAGTAGTGATCGCTGAAGATGAGGCCATTATTCGTCTTGATTTGCGTGAAACTCTCGAAGAAGAAGGTTATGAGGTCATCGGAGAGGCTGGAAGAGGCGATGTAGCTCTCGACCTGATTCGAGAACTCAAACCCGATCTCGCGATTCTTGATGTGAAGATGCCCGGCATGGATGGGCTCGAAGTTGCCCGCATGATCGGTGACGAAAAGATCTGTGGCGTTCTGGTTCTCACAGCATTTAGTCAACGCGAGATCATCGAACAGGCGCGTGATGCTGGGGCGTTGGCATATCTCGTCAAGCCTTTCCAAAAGAGTGATCTCATTCCAGCGATTGAAGTTGCCATTGGGCGGTTTCGTGAACTGCAGGCGTTGAACGGTCAAATGGAAGTTCTTGGGGAGCAACTTGAGGCTCGCAAAGTGATTGACCGAGCCAAGGGGCGCCTCATTGATGAGTTCGGTCTGAAGGAGCAAGAGGCCTTTTCTTTCATTCAAAGAACTGCCATGAAAGATCGTTCCCGAATGAGAGATGTTGCCGAGAAGATTTTGTCGGGAGATCTACAACCTTGAGCGACACCGATAAGACATTGCTCGTGCTTGATGGCAACTCTTTGACCTACCGAGCCTTTTACGGAATACCCACCGACATGGTGACCGCAAGTGGTCAAGTAACGAATGCTGTGTACGGCATGACATCAATGCTGTTGACATTGCTGAAGGATCATCGACCAAGTGGAATCGTGGTCGCTTTTGATCGTCCCGAACCAACCTTTCGCCATATTGCTGAACCGACTTACAAAGCCCAGCGTGAAGCGAGTCCGGACATCTTGCGGCAACAGATGGGAATAGTGAAAGAACTGTTGACCGCAATGGGAGTTTCAATTTGTGAACTTTCTGGCTTCGAAGCAGATGACGTGATTGCCACCGTTGCAGATCAAGCAGTTGAAGTTGGTTTCAAAGTCATCATTGTGACTGGCGATCGTGATAGCTACCAACTCGTTCGCGACCCCCATGTACGCGTGCTTTATAACAAGCGTGGAGTATCTGATTATGCGTTATACGACGAGGCGGGTATTTTTGAAAGAACCGGAGTAACTCCAAAGCAGTACATCGCATACGCCGCATTACGTGGTGATCCAAGTGACAACTTGCCTGGAGTTCCTGGAGTCGGCGAAAAGACCGCAGCGAAACTGATCACTACCTATGGCGGCCTTGATGGGATTTTCGCTCACGCAGATGAACAAACTCCAAAGTTGAAAGCTTCTCTCATCGAAAACGAGCAACTCGCTCGCAAGAACGAAGACCTGATGACTCTTCGTCATGATGCGCCGATCGAAGTTGACCTCACAAACTTGGCTGTCACACCTAATGCCCCAGAGGTTGCAAGGCTTTTTGATTTTCTTGAATTTAAATCGATGCATAACCGATTTCGAGATGTTCTTCAATTATTGGGACACAGCGTGGCGATTGACACCTTTGTTGCAGACACAGATGTCGTTGAGACTCAAGTACTTCACGCCGAAGTCACTCATGTTGAGTCGACCGCTGAAGTCATTGCATTACTGACTTCTGATCGCGTTTTCAATGTCTCGGCACAATGGAATGGAGAGCCAGGTCGGTCAGACGTCATTGGTCTCGGCATCACGAATTCAGTTGAACATTCATCGACAATGTGGGTTCCCGTTTCGCTACTACGTGATAGTGAAGTGCAAAAAGCTTTGGAGTCGTGTGCATTTAGAGCCCATGATGCAAAACCAATCATGCGTAGTTTGTTGCATCTGGGTATTGATTTACAGGGTCTGGTGCTCGATACCGCGATAGCCGCGTATCTCATCGATCCGGCGCAGACGAAGTATTCACTCGCTGATCTGGTCATCAAATATTCAGGGGTGCGTTATCCCGATGACGACGCCGCGAGTTCAGGACAACTTGATTTAGATGCTACAGGTGTTGATGAAGCTCAGCGGGCCGGAAGAGATGCCCTCGCGACTCATCATGTGAGTGAAGAGTTGTTGAAGGCCCTCGATGCTCAAGGCATGCGGGCTCTCTACGACGACATGGAGAATCCGCTCGTACGAGTGCTAGCTCGTATGGAGTATTTGGGAATCGCAGTTGATCGTGAGCAATTGAAAGCTATTGCGGCACGCCTCACCGCTGAGGCCCGAGGATTGTCGGAACACATTCAAACACTTGCTGGTTATCCGTTTAACCCGAATTCGACTGCTCAACTCGGAAAGATTCTGTTCGACGAACGTGGTTTGACTCCACCGAAGAAAACTAAAACTGGTTATTCAACTGATGCTGCCACGCTTGAAAAATTACGGGATGAATGGCCAGAGTTCATTGATCCATTGATGCGTTATCGCGAAATTGAAAAGCTTCGTGGTACTTACGGAGAAGGCCTTCTCGCTGAAGTTGCGGCCGATGGTCGCATCCACGCAACGTTTAATCAGACCGTCGCGCGTACAGGTCGACTTTCGAGTGACCAACCGAACCTCCACAACATTCCGACACGTACCGAAGAAGGCCGCGTATTCCGAACTGCCTTTGTGGCGTCTCCCGGTTGCGAGTTGATGGTCGCCGACTACAACCAGATCGAACTTCGTTGTATTGCCCATTTGGCTAACGATCCAGGATTAATTGAAGCATTCACGAGTGGTCAAGACGTACACAGTGCAACAGCAGCACGTGTATTCGGTGTGTTGGAGGGTGACGTCACATACGAACAGCGTTCCAAAGCCAAGATGGTTTCGTACGGTCTCGCGTACGGAATGGAAGCATTCGGTCTGGGGCAGCGACTTGGTATTAGAACCGATGAAGCGGCTGAAATTCTTGATGCGTATTTCGTAGCCTTTCCGAATGTTCAGGCGTACATGGATCGCACAGTTGCCGAAGCCAAAACTCGGGGATATACCGAAACACTTTTCGGGCGTCGTCGACGAATACCCGAACTTGAAAACGCGAACTTTCGAATACGACAAGCGGGCGAACGACAAGCGATGAATGCAGCTATTCAGGGATTGGCCGCGGACATCTTCAAGATCGCCCTGATCCGAATTGATGCAGCACTGAGTGACGCTGCATTATCGAGTCGCTTGGTCTTGCAAGTACACGATGAAGTCATCGTTGAAGCACCGAGTAGCGAAAGGTTGAAAGTTGAGTCGCTCGTTCTAGAGATCATGCAGAATGCAACTGCTCTTGACGTGCCGCTTGCCGTCAATTCGGCGTGGGGAGCAACTTGGGCTGAGGCGAAGTCGTAAGCATCGGTGATTGTTGATGACTGATCACTGGTTTGAACCAATGGCGAGCCACATGGGTCGTGCCTACCTGAGGTATTCATTCACCAAAGGAACAGTTCAGGAAGTTAACTTCTTAATAAAACATCTGGATCTCAAGCCCGGGCAGCGGGTGCTTGATGTGGGTTGTGGTCCAGGTCGCCACGCCCATGAACTAGCCCGTCGCGGGGTCGTAGTTCATGGAATCGATATCAGCCAGGACTTCATCGACATCGCGAATGAGGATGCTGTCAATGGATCCACCTTTGAACGTTTTGATGCTCGTTCTTTGCGAGGCGCAGAGCATCTTCGGGGATTTGATGCGGTGATCTGCCTGTGTCAGGGAGCCTTTGGGTTAATGACTGCTCTCGGAGACGACGAAATTGTGGTTCAGGGAATGGCGGCGACACTTCGTCAAGGTGGACTCCTTGCCCTGTCGGCTTTCAACGGCTATTTCGCAGTGAAGTACCACCTAGACGCCACTTTTGATGCTTTAAGTGGCGTATCTCACGAAATAACAGAGATTAGAAATAGCGCAGGAGAAGTTCGCTTAGTTGACCTCTGGACTGGTTGTTACACGCCCCGGGAGTTGAGACTTTTACTCTCAAAATGTGGTTTTACCGTGAACTCAATTTTATCTGTTGAACCTGGCGCCTATGAAAAGTCAGAACCGACTGTGGAATCGCCAGAGTTTTTGGTGAGAGCAACCAAGGACTAAACGCCTCTAGAAAATCGATCGGGCGGGGGAATAGTGCCCCTGGGCTGGTAACTTTGCAGGGTTCTGCCGTTCAGTGGAACTGTCCCTGTCCAATCAACCTCGTGACCAAATATTGGTTGTGAAGTTCTTATGAAAGTGAATATCCCTTGTCCGACACTCTGAGCCCCTCCACGTCCGTTTCCTCTGCAATGGGAACATTTGACGCTGAAGGAAATTACGTTCCCCGCCAAATTACTGAAAACGACCTTGTTGGTTCATTCGCCGATGCGATTGAGGGCACCATGGTCGAAGTCGAAGACGGCCAAGTCGTTTTCGGAATCGTTGTAAAGATCGACAAAGACGAAGTTCTTCTCGATATTGGCTACAAGAGTGAAGGTGTTATTCCATCACGAGAACTCAGCATTCGTAACGATGTTGATCCCGGCGAAATCGTCAAACTCGGCGAGCAGGTCGAAGCTTTAGTTCTGACTAAAGAAGACAAAGAAGGTCGTTTGATCCTCTCCAAGAAGCGGGCTCAGTACGAGCGTGCTTGGGGAACGATTGAGAAGAAGAAAGAAAACGAAGAAATGGTCGAAGGCCTCGTTATCGAGGTCGTCAAAGGTGGACTCATCGTTGACATCGGCTTGCGCGGCTTCTTGCCGGCATCACTCGTTGAATTGCGCCGTGTTCGCGACCTGTTGCCATACGTCGGCAAGGTATTGCAGGCCAAGATCATTGAACTCGACAAGAATCGCAACAACGTTGTGTTGTCACGTCGTGCTTTCCTCGAAGAGACACAGAAAGAAGCTCGCGATGGCTTCTTGACCAACCTCAAGGTTGGCGATGTCCGCGAGGGTGTCGTTTCAAGCGTTGTTGCCTTCGGTGCATTCGTTGACCTCGGTGGCATGGACGGACTCATTCACGTGAGCGAATTGTCATGGAACCATGTCGATCACCCAGGTTCGGTTGTTGCTATCGGAGACAAGGTCACCGTCAAAGTTCTCGACATCGATTATGAGCGTGAGCGCATCAGCTTGTCACGCAAGCAGACCGAAAAAGATCCGTGGGAAGTCTTCGCATCAGGTCACGAAGTTGGTCAGCTTGTGTACGGCCGTGTCACCAAACTGGTTCCATTCGGTGGTTTCGTGCAGGTCGGCGAAGGTATCGAAGGTCTTGTGCACATTTCCGAAATGAGCACCCAGCACGTCGAAGCTCCTGAGCAAGTCGTGACACCAGGCGAAGAGTTGTGGGTCAAGATCATCGATCTCGATCTCGCTCGTCGTCGCATCAGCCTCAGTATCAAGCAGGCTGCCGAGGGTGGAGAACTCGCTGAGGAATACCGTAAGCACTTCGAAGTTGATGAGCACGGTAACTGGTCAGCTGGCGCCGATGATGCTTCACGTGAAGCAACTTGGGCCGAGTACTACGGAGAAGGCGGAGAAGGTGCAGCAGCAGCTGCGGCCGCCGCAGAAGCAGCTGAAGCCGCACCAGAGGCCTAATCAATCGGGCTTACGGCCCGATTTTAATGATTCCCATTTTGACCGCCCGGATGACTGCATGAGTGCGGTCCCGGGCGTCAATTTTTTCATAGATTGAAGCGAGATGGTTCTTGACCGTCTTTTGGCTGATGAACAGACTGATGGAGATCTCAGGGGTTGAATGGCCGTCTGCAAGAAGTTGCAGAACTTCCATTTCGCGCTCGCTCAACGCTGAATGTTGGGTAACTTGCTGAGCTTCAGCTTCGTGAAGCAAGGCGTGTGCAAATTCAGGTGAGATGATGACGTCTCCGTTACACGCCAAGTGCAGAGCCTCTAAAACTTCGTCGAACGTGGCATCTTTAGTGAGGTATCCAACCGCTCCTGCTTTCAGCGATTTTTTGATCAAATCAATGTCGGCATGCATGGTCAGCATGAGAACGCGCTGCCGGGCGTCGGCTTCCATGATGGACCGACACGCAGTGATTCCATCTCCTCCACCCATAGAGATATCCATCAAGATGATGTCGGGCTTGGTACTGAGAGCAGATGCGACAGCATTTGGTCCATCTGCCACATCGGCTACAACTTCGTGCCCAAGTTCTTCAAATTGACGTTTCAACGACTGCCTCAACAAGTGATGATCATCTACCAACATAATTCTCATTGCTTGTGATCCGAATGTGATTGTTCCATCAGATTAAGAGGGACGCTGATGATAATTTGGGTACCGTTATTTCCCTCTGCACATGGGGAAACAATTGAGACTTCCGCACCGATGCTTTCAGCCCGCTCGAACATGCCAGTTAAGCCGTAGGCATCAATGCGCTTATCTTTGGATCTCATACCAATTCCGTTGTCACTAATAGACACAGTCCAAAATTCTTCATCAGTTGATGTTGAGATCAGCAGATCTGATCCTTGCGAGTGGTGCTCGGCATTCAGAATCGCTTCTTTAATCATTTCCCAAATTTCGTTTGCCAGATAGGTATCAGCGATATCGGGAACACGAAAATCGCATTCGACATCGATGGGAGATCGAGTGTTGACTCGCTCGACGAATTCCTGAACCGTTTGACTCAATGAGTTTTGGCCGTCTGGTCCGGTCCTCAGGTCGTACAGCATTTCTCGAACTTCACTGATTGTTCTAGTTACTTGCCCGCGAATTTCAGTGAGTTCCATCTGCTTCAGTAATTCATTCTCATTTCGAATCAGGCGATCAAGTTCAATGCCAACGAAGGCCAGCGTACTTCCCGTGCGATCGTGCAAATCTCGGGCTATTCGCAAACGTTCTTCAGATGCACTCTGTTGACGAATGTCGCGAAACAACCTCGCATTGTCAACGGCGACTCCTAGAGCGTCGGCGATTCCGGTGAGTATTTGAGTCTGCTGCGAGACATTGCTTTTTTCGCGCCATTCAGCGGCAATCAGGCCGACAACGAATCCACGGGAGCGCAGAGCGCAGTAAGAACCGATACTCGCTTCATCGGCGAACCCGCGTACCGTTTGAGACAATTCTGACGACACGCTGTGGTTATAAGCAAGAGCTTGAGCAATGTGTAGAGGAAGAGAACCAGAATCAAGCACCGTTCTCTGAGCAGAACCGCGCCCACGCACAATCAACAGTTCTGTAGCACCAGGTGTCGCGAGTAAGACTGTGATGATGTCGGCCCTGATGAGTTCTTGTACTTGGGCGACACCTTGATCCAAAACTTTTTCGAGGTCGAATGAAGACGGAAGGGTAATAGCGATCTTTTGCAGTGACAGAAGAATTTGATTTGCTGCTGATAATCGCTCAAGGTCATCGCTAGTGGCTAGTTGTCGTCGCTCGACGCCGGTGAGCGGTTGAACCTGCGTCTGGCGTCGGTCAACCAATGGCCACGACAGTTCGCTGGTCTGATCTTGGCCAGTGACCGCCCGCATCGATGGGTGATTGGCCGCGGGCCGTTTGCGACCTCGAGCAATCTTGCGTTCGTCCACGAATAGTTAGAGTACCTGGCGACTAATGCCGTAGCGTGATGTTGTGATTCTTGTAGGACTAACCGGTGGTATCGGATCAGGAAAATCGACCGTTTCTTCTTTGCTCGAGGGCAAAGGTGCCATCATTCTTGACGCGGATGCAATCGTTCGTGAGGTTCAATTGCCAGGCTCTCCAGTATTGGCAGAACTGGCTGCGAAGTTTGGGCAAGAGGTTCTTGCTGAAGACGGCTCATTAGATCGCCAAGCGGTTGCCAATATCGTTTTTTCTGATCCTGATGCACTCAAGGCGCTCAACTCGATAGTCCATCCCGCGGTCGGCAAAGAAATGAATCGGCGCATGATTGAACAGCGCACTACTCAGCACGTGGTCATTCTTGATATTCCTCTCTTGACCGAGAATCCGAGGGAAGGTCTACAAGGAAAGATCGTCGTCGACGTTCCCGTGGAAATCCAGGTTGAACGTCTGGTCAAATTTCGTGGGTTCGATGAAACCGATGCGCGAGCCCGTATGAGTCGTCAGGCGTCACGCGAACAACGGCTGGCGACGGCTGATTTTGTCGTCGATAACAGTGGTGGTCTTCAGGAACTTGAACCTCAGATTGAAAAGTTGTGGGCATGGTTGATCTCGCTGCCACAACTACCTCCGGATTACGAACCAGTGACACCAGTTCCGAATGCTGGTTCAAAGTCATCTGATGCAAATTCCTGATCCATCATGAATGAGTTAGAAAACATTCCATTCAGGGTTGTCTCTGATTATTCGCCAGCAGGAGATCAACCAAAGGCTATTTCCGAATTATCGGCTGGTCTCGACTCGGGTTTGAGATTCCAGACTCTTTTAGGCATCACTGGGTCAGGTAAAAGCGCGACGATTGCCTGGACGATTGAAAAGACTCAACGTCCCACTTTGATTCTCGCGCCCAACAAGAGTCTTGCTGCTCAGTTGGCTCAAGAGATGATGGAATTTTTTCCTGATAATCGTGTGGAGTACTTCGTTAGTTACTACGACTATTACCAGCCAGAGGCATACATCGCGTCTTCTGACACTTTTATAGAAAAGGATTCGTCGATCAACGATGACATCGATCGTTTGCGTCATTCAGCTACTGCGGCTTTGCTGACCCGTAGAGACACCATTGTTGTCGCTTCGGTGTCTTGTATTTACGGAATGGGCGACCCTGATGAGTACCGCGGTCAACTTCTAGAACTTCACGCCAACGTTGATTACGACATGCGCAGTATTTTGCGGCGTCTTGTTGATTTACAGTACGACCGAAACGATATGAGCCTCGGTCGCGGCAAATTTAGGGTTCGAGGCGACACAATCGAAATCCATCCCGCTTACGAAGAATCCGTTTTACGAGTAGAAATGTTTGGCGACACAGTCGAACGGTTGACAATGATTGATCCCTTGACCGGCGAAACACTGCGTGCGTTGACACAAACTCTCGTTTTCCCGGCGACTCATTACGTGGCTGGTGACGAGCGAATGCGTCGAGCAGTGTTGGGCATTGAAAGTGAGCTGCAAGAACGTTTAGCTTTTTTTGAAGCTGAAGGAAAACTTCTTGAGGCCCAACGTTTACGTATGCGTACTCAGTACGACCTTGAAATGATGCAAGAGGTTGGCTACTGCAACGGTATTGAGAACTACTCGATGCATATTGATGGTCGTCAACCAGGTGAACCTCCATTCACGCTGATTGATTACTTCCCGAAAGACTTCCTGTTAGTCATTGACGAAAGCCATGTTGCGGTACCGCAGCTACACGGTCAGTTTGCGGGTGATCGCAGCCGGAAAAACATATTGGTTGATCACGGATTTCGTTTACCGAGCGCGCGTGATAACCGCCCTCTCCATTTTGAAGAAGTTATTGAACGGGTCAATCAGTGTGTTTTCTTGTCGGCAACTCCTAGTCCGTATGAAATGGGTATTTCTTCTCAAGTTGTCGAGCAAATTGTTCGTCCAACCGGTCTTGTCGATCCTGAGGTCATTATCAAACCAACCAAAGGCCAAATCGATGACCTGATGGATCAGGTGAATAAACGAGTGACGATGGGTGATCGTGTTTTGGTGACGACCTTGACTAAGAAGATGGCCGAGGACCTGACTGAGTATCTACTTGAACAGGGCATGCGGGTGAGGTATCTCCACTCAAATATTGACACGATTCAGCGAATTGAAATTCTGCGGGCATTACGACTTGGCGAGTTCGACGTGTTGGTAGGTATCAATCTTTTGCGCGAAGGGTTGGACTTGCCGGAAGTCAGTTTGGTGGCAATTCTTGACGCCGATAAAGAGGGTTTCCTGCGTAGTGAGACGTCGCTGATTCAAATGATTGGTCGAGCCGCCCGAAACGTGGATGGACAAGTTGTGATGTATGCAGATCGCGTCACGCCTTCTATGGAAAAGGCGATATCGGAAACGAATCGCCGTCGTAAATTGCAGGTGGCGTACAACCTTGAGCACGGAATCAATCCTCAAACAATCCGCAAAGCAGTGAGCGATATTTTGGCCCTCTTGCATATCGGCGGAGATGATTCGGCTCCTGTGCCCGGCAAAGATCGACGGCGTCAGAAAGAGCGGGACAAGGTGAAAAGTGAATTGCGCACTTTGCCGCAGCAAGAACTTTCTCGACTTGTGATCACCCTTGAACAAGAAATGCACGAAGCGGCCACCGACTTGAAGTTTGAGTACGCAGCGCGATTGCGTGACGAAATCAACGAACTTCGGCGTCAAATAAAGGATGCAGGTTAAGTCGTGGCCGCGTTTGATTCACTAACCTTCGCTCATGTCTGATCGGCTCATCGTTCGTGGCGCACGCCAGCACAACCTCAAGAACATCAGTATCGATATTCCCCGAGACAAGATGGTCGTTTTCACTGGTCTGTCTGGATCAGGCAAGTCGTCTTTAGCTTTCGACACTATTTACGCCGAGGGGCAGCGCAGGTATGTCGAATCCTTGAGCGCTTATGCGCGCCAATTCTTGGGTCAAAAAGATCCGCCCGATGTCGACTTCATCGAGGGCCTATCACCGGCCATTTCGATTGATCAGAAATCAGCAAGCAGTAACCCAAGATCAACCGTCGGAACTATGACCGAGGTGTATGACTATCTGCGATTGCTGTATGCACGCATCGGCGTTCAACACTGCCCCAATGACGGAACGAAATTGGCGCTGCAAACTCCAGAGGAAATCGTTGATCGAGTATTAACCCTTGAAGAGGGAACTCGTTTTATGGTTTTAGCGCCAGTGGTCAAAGGTAGAAAAGGGGAGTACGAAGCTCTCCTCAATGATTTTGCGGGTCAAGGTTTTGTACGCGCTCGTATCGACGGCGAAATTGTCGACATTACGGAGTTCTTGAAAACCGATCAAAAACTCGGTCGCTACGATCAACACACTATTGAGATCGTGATTGACCGTTTAGTAGCTAAGGGCGACAATCGCCGTCGACTTACTGACAGTATGGAAACGGCACTGAAGTTAGGTGAAGGCGTTGCTCAGATCTTGGTGACTGAATCGGAAGACGTTTTGACGTTTAGCCAATTCTTGGCCTGTTCCAAGTGCGGTGAATCATTTGAAAAACCCGAACCCAAGAACTTCTCTTTCAACTCGCCATATGGTGCTTGCGTTACGTGCGATGGGTTAGGAACAACTTTTGAGGTTGATCCTGAACTAGTGATTCCCGATGGAGACCTTGCATTAAGCGCTGGAGCTATTGCTCCTTGGAAAAGCGCAACAACTAGTTTCTTCCTGCGAATCCTTGAATCGGTTGCTGCAGATCACAAGATTGATCTCACGAAGCCATGGGACAAACTTCCAGTTAAATCTCAGAAGATTGTTCTCAACGGTCTCCCAGGAAATATCGTCGTCAAATTCAAGAATCGTTACGGCAAAGCCCGTCAGTTCAACACGACCTTTGAAGGTGTCATCCCGTGGATCAAACGTCGTCATGAACAGGCCGAAAGTGATTGGAGTCGCGAGCAGTACGAGGGATATATGCGTCTGGTTCCTTGCTTGGCTTGCGATGGTGCCCGATTAAAGCCTTCTACATTGGCGATCACTATCAACGGCAAACATATCTCTGAAGTTTGTGAAATGTCGATCGGAGATTCAGCGAAGTTCTTAGGTGAACTTATTTTGTCTGATCGAGATCGAACAATTGCCGAAAGAGTTGTGAAAGAGATCAACGCTCGATTGGGCTTTCTTCTTGACGTTGGTCTTGATTACCTGAGTCTCGCCCGTACAGCCGGAACCCTTGCTGGAGGAGAGGCTCAACGAATTCGTCTCGCGAGTCAAATCGGTTCTGGTTTAGTGGGCACGCTGTATGTTCTTGACGAACCGTCAATCGGTCTGCACCAACGCGACAACCGACGGCTCATCGAAACTTTGTTGCGGCTGCGAGATCTCGGTAACTCAGTTCTTGTGGTTGAGCACGATGAGGAGACGATTCGCGAAAGCGACTGGATTGTCGACATCGGACCGGGTGCTGGTGAACATGGCGGGGAAGTCGTTTACAGCGGTCCGGTCAAAGGAATCTTGAAGGTTAAAGAATCTGTCACAGGACAGTACTTGTCAGGCAAACGTTCAATTCCTGTTCCTGAGACACGGCGCAAGCCCAAAGCACAATGGCTTGAAGTAGTAGGAGCTAAAGAGCACAACTTGCAAAACGTCACTGTGAAGATCCCATTGGGATGTTTTGTGGCCATTACAGGTGTGTCGGGTAGCGGTAAGAGCACTTTGATTCGCGACATCTTGTTGCCAGTCCTGATGCAACGTATCTATAAGTCAAAAGATGCTCCTGGAAAGCACAAGAAAATCAACGGAATCGAACACCTTGACAAAGTGATTGACATGGATCAATCGCCGATTGGTCGTACTCCGCGATCTAACCCAGCAACGTACACGGGAGTTTTCGACAACATTCGTAAGCTCTTCGCAACGACAGCTGAAGCCAAAGTACGTGGCTACATGCCCGGTCGTTTTTCGTTCAACGTTCAAGGTGGACGTTGTGAAGCTTGTTCGGGCGATGGAACGATCAAAATTGAAATGCACTTCTTGCCTGACGTGTACGTTCAGTGTGAAGTGTGTAAAGGCGCCCGCTACAACCGGGACACTCTTGACATCATGTTCAAGGGTAAAACGATCGCCGACGTATTGAATATGCCAGTGGCGGAGGCAGTTGATTTCTTTTCTAATCAGCCAGTGATCGCTCGACATATGCAAACTTTGGTTGATGTTGGCTTGGGTTATGTCAGGCTTGGTCAGTCTGCACCGACATTGTCGGGCGGAGAAGCTCAGCGTGTCAAACTCGCGTCTGAACTCGCAAAGCGCAGTACCGGTCACACGATCTATCTGTTGGACGAACCGACAACTGGTTTGCATTTTGAAGACGTGCGACGTCTGCTCACTGTCCTGTCACGACTCGTTGATCAAGGCAACACTGTGCTGGTGATCGAACACAGCCTTGATGTGATTAAGACGGCGGACTGGCTCATTGATCTAGGGCCTGAGGGTGGTAGCGGTGGTGGACTCATCGTGGCAGAAGGACCACCCGAAGTTGTTGCAAAAACAAAGGGTAGTTACACGGGTCATTACTTGAAGCCGATGTTGGGTCTCTGATCGAGTTTTTTAACTCAGACGACCATGGTTACTCGCCCTCCTACCGGAACAATTCCCGAGCTCCCAGGTTCTTACCAGTTCAAAGACATTCACGGCCGTGTGATCTACGTCGGAAAAGCATCAAACCTTCGTCAACGTTTATCTAACTATTTTCAAGATCCCGATCAGTTACATCCGCGGACCGCTCAAATGGTGGCCACCGCCGACTCCGTTGAATGGGTCACTGTTCGTAATGAGGTGGAAGCCCTTATTCTCGAATTCAGTCTCATCAAGCAACACCACCCACGCTTTAATGTTCGACTACGTGACGATAAGAGCTATCCGTTTTTGGCGGTAACGACAGACGAAGAATGGCCTCGTGCTGTCGTGATGAGAGGTCGTACACGAAAAGGAACTCGGTATTTTGGTCCGTATCCACACGCGTATGCGATTCGCGACACGCTTGACCTTTTACTTCGTACGTTTCCGCTCAGAACATGTAGTCCTGGAAAATTCAATCAACACAACAAGTTGGGGCGTCCGTGTTTGTTATTCCACATTGAAAAATGTAGTGGGCCCTGTGTTGGAGAGGTCACGCCGGACGCATACTCGGAATTGGTTAAGGAATTTTGTGATTTCTTAGATGGAGATACCGACGAGGTAGTGAAGAAGTTGCAAAGAGATATGGCCGATGCCTCGGATGCGCTTGAATACGAAAAGGCAGCTCGTCTTCGTGATCGTTTGCAATCAGTAGCGAAAGCAATTGAGAAGCAACAAATTGTAGGCGAGAAGAGTGAAGACATTGACTTGATTGGCATCGCTCAAGATGAACTCGAAGCGGCAATCCAAATTTTTTATGTGCGTAAAGGTCGAGTGGTGGGTCGTAAGGGCTTCATTCTTGACAAGGTTGAGGACCTATCGCAGTCTGGACTGATCGACCGAATCATTGAGGCTCTCTACGGAGACGAACCCGTACTTGGTGTTCCAAAAATGGTTTTGGTTCCGGACTTGCCGTTAGCGATGGCGACGTACGAAGAGTGGTTGAGTTTTCAACGCGGTTCAAAAGTAGAAATTCGTATCCCTCAACGAGGAGATAAACGCGAACTTCATGAATTGGTCACCCGAAATGCCACTGAAGAGTTCGTGCGTCATCGAATGAAACGATCCGCCGATCACAATGCCCGCAGCAGAGCATTGACTGAACTCCAGGATCTCTTAGGTTTGCCCGAGGCACCATTGCGTATCGAGTGTTATGACATGGCCCACCTTCAAGGAACTGATTACGTCGGTTCAATGGTTGTACTTGAAGATGGTCTGCCCGCTAAACGGGAATACCGTCGATTCAAGGTGAAGGAAGTTCCAGGCAACGACGACTACGCAGCTATGGAGGAAGTCTTAACTCGGCGCTTCACTGCGTACATCGAAGAACGAGAGCAACCGATCGAAACCGATGAGTTGTCTGAGCAACACAAACCGCGATCGAAAAGGTTTGTTTACCCACCGCAACTCCTGCTTGTTGACGGTGGCAAGGGTCAACTTGCTGTCGCCGAACGGGTTCTTAAAAATCTTGGTCTCGATCACGAAATTCCTGTCGCTTCATTAGCTAAAAGGTTTGAAGAGGTTTTTGTTCCAGGTCGGTCTGAGCCAGTCGAAGTGCCGCGGGGTAGCGATGCACTTTTTATGTTGCAACGTATTCGCGATGAAGCTCACCGTTTCGCGAACTCGTTCCACCGAGAATTGCGTGACAAACGCATGGTGTCAAGCGCTTTGGACGATATCGCAGGATTAGGTGAAGCCAGGAAGAAGAAGATTGTCAAAGTATTCGGCGGAGTCAACGCTGTCAAGAAGGCGACACTTGAAGAACTACAGGCTCAGTCTTGGCTACCTGAAGAAGTCGCTCAGGCGATATTCAACAAGTTTCACGATTCTTGAACTAAAAGTGAATCAAAATTTCGGTTCTTATTTTTTCGTACGAATCGAGTCGCGACTGTGAATCCTTGCCCAAGGTGAAGTCAGGGACGATGATCTCGTCAAACCCAAGTCCAATCAGTTGACCGATCTGATCAATAATGTGTTCGTTAGAACCAATGACTGAACGGTCACCTGGAGCAATGTTGCGGATCTTTTCAATGGTCTCGTGATCATCGACTAGGAAAAACATCGCCTGTACTGATTTGTGGATATCCGTCCAATCTCGATTGACAACTTCGCAGGCGCGAGCAAAAGTTTCGACACGTTCGGTCGCAGTGGGAACATTTCCCCAGGTGTTCCATTCGTTGGCATATTTAGCTGTAATTTTCGACATGCGAGGTCCGCCAGTGCCAACCATAATCGGAAGAGGGTTCTGAATTGCTCGCGGCTGGCATGGAGCATCAGTGATTGAAAAGTGTTTGCCCACAAAGGTTGTTCGATCATTGCGCAACATTGAGGTGATGATTTGAATAGCTTCTTCAAAACGATCAACACGGTCTTTACCTTCAAGAAGATCGACTCCGTAGGCGAGATGTTCATTAACCTGCCAGCCTGCACCGATTCCGAGTGTGAGTCGTCCATTTGATATTTGATCAATTGTCGTAGCGATATTGGCAAGAACAGTTGGATGTCGAAAAGTAGTCGGCGAGACGAGTGACCCGATTCGCAGATCTTTTGTCATTGCTGCGATAGCTGAGATCATGCTCCAGCATTCAAAAACATCGCCGTCTTTCGTGGTCGTTGATTCATCGTTGGGCATGAAATGGTCGGCGTACCACAACGAATACCAACCGTTTGCGTCGGCATATCTTGCGAGGTCGCGGACATCGTTCCATGACCTCTCGGGAGACGGCCATACAGAGAATTTGACAGAGGTTTTTCGATCCGTGGTCACAAGCAGAGGGTAGTCGTGCCGTAACCTCGCAATGTGAACATCGAAGCGTTTCCAAGTGCCAGTGAAAATACTTTGTGGGAAGACAACGCTCAGTGGTGGATCGACGGTTTTACCGATGGGGCTGATGCTGAATACGAAGAACAAATTCTTCCATTGGCAGCCGAAGAACTACAGGGAATGAGCCAGGTTCTTGATGTTGGATGCGGAGATGGACAGGTGTCTCGATTGGTTAAGAAGCTTGGTGCAAGTTTCGTAGCTGGTATCGACCCGACGTGGAATCAAGTGACTGTAGCGGCCGCACGTGGTGGAGGGCTTCACGTCAGCAAAGCTGGTGCCGATGGACTTCCGTTTTTTGATGAGACTTTTGATGCTGTTGTCGCATGTTTAGTTTTTGAGCATATTCAGGACGTCGATACGGCCATCGCCGAAGTAGCCCGAGTCTTAAAGCCCGGCGGCCGATTTTGCTTCTTTTTGAATCATCCTCTTTTACAAACCCCCGGTAGCGGTTGGATTGATGATCAAATACTTGACCCGCCCGAGCAGTACTGGCGTATCGGTGCCTATCTGATTGAGCAAGAATCCAATGAAGAAGTTGAAAAAGATATCTTCATTCCTTTTATCCATCGCCCCTTAAGTCGATACATCAACGCTCTGATCGCCAACGGTCTGTATGTGCAACGAATGCTCGAGCCTGCTCCGCCTCCCGGGTTTCTCGCTCGTGCTGCCGAATACGAAGATGCTTCAACTATTCCTCGTTTGCTGTACCTACGTGCAGTGAAGTTAGATGTCTAGTTCTCACTTGCTGAAGATAGGAGTTCAACTCCAGACTCACGCCGCTCCACCATCGATGTATCGTCGAGTTGTAGAAAGTGCATTGAATCTTGGAGTCGACTCAGTGTTTCTGTGGGATCATCTCGTTCCGTTTACCGGCGAAGAAGGAGATATTGCATGGGACACGTGGTCTCTCCTCGGTTCACTAGCCGAATCGTTTGTCGGTCGCGATCAGAAACTAGGTGTCTTAGTTTCTCCGTTATCCATTCGTGAACCTGCAGTGTTAGCTCGATCGGCAGCAACGGTTGCACGGCTGGGAAATGGAACTTTTATTCTTGGAGTTGGTTCTGGTGGCTTTGTTCATGATGACAATTTGACTGACGCACCAAAAGAATTGCGGGAGCGAATGATTCTGTTTTCTCGGCGGTTTAAGTTTCTTCGCGACGAAGTGTCACGAATTAATGCATCGTGTGAAACCGAAATATTGCTTTGGGTAGGTGGGTCGGGAGACAAAATAACGATTCCTTTGGCAGTCGAATTAGCAGATGGTTGGAGCGGTTTTGGGCCAGCTTCTGAATTCATCAATAAGGCAAATCGCTTCGTGGGGACCGATCATGAGCTCAGCGTTCTTCTCACCCCGAAAGATCAGAACAATGACTTGCAGGCCTATTTCGATGCAGGTGCTCGTCATGTCATTCGAAGTCTCCGACCTAACAACCATTTAGGTTTCAATCTGGAGCCAATATCGCAAATGCTCTCGGAGAGAGCACTGTTGATCGGTAGTTTGTAGCCGTGGCCGACATTCTGGTGATTACCGGGCTTTCCGGAGCAGGGCGTTCTGCAACCGCGGCTGTTTTAGAAGATCTTGGCTGGTATGTCGTCGACAATCTGCCGACTTCGTTGGTTGACACAATTGTGGATTTGGCGAGCGTTCCTGGCTCGGAGATTGATCGCTTAGCGCTAGTAGCTGGTCGTCAACATCTTGAACTCATGCCTAAAGTCGCGGCGATGCGCGCCAATGGTCATCAAGTTCGCGTGGTCTATTTGGACGCGACCGATGCTGAACTTGTTAAGAGATACGAATCGTCACGTCGGCGGCATCCACTTGATTCTGAAACCAATGGTTTACTTGAAGCAATTCAGTTAGAGCGGCGCTTGCTTGAACCAATGAAGGGCGACTGTGATCTAGTGATCGATACGACAGAGCTCAATGTTCATCAATTGAAAACGAAGTTGGTTGGTGCCTTTGAAGTTTCGGCTCTCGAACGCTTGCAGGTGTCGGTGGAGTCGTTTGGTTTCAAACACGGTTTGCCACTAGATGCTGACATTGTGATGGATGTTCGTTTTCTGCCGAATCCCCATTGGGAAGAAGGACTGCGTCCCCTGACCGGCCTTGATTCAGCGGTTCGTAATTTTGTTTTAGAGCGTCATGAATGTTCAGAGTTTTTACTCGGTCTCGTGGGACTTCTCGAGACGGTTTTGCCGCATTACGCCGCTGAAGGCAAGAGTTACCTCACAATCGCTATTGGGTGCACAGGCGGTCATCACCGTTCAGTAGCAGTGGCTGAAGAGATTGGGAGCCGTTTGCGTTTGGCGGGTCAACCAGTGCGGGTATCTCACCGAGACATCGCCCGCTGAGACAAGGTCCCGCTCGGGGTCTTTTGTCATGTCGTGTTCCCTGAAATGGCGAGAAATCCTTTAGATGGGTGGTTTGCAGACTAGGTTTTAGACGTCTCGTAGACATTGCAAGTAACTGACGTCGTATATCGAAAGGATCGCCATGACTGTGCGAGTAGGTATTAATGGATTTGGCCGAATCGGTCGCAACTTTTTCCGGGCGGTTCAGGCTCAGGGCGCGGACATCGAAATCGTTGCCGTGAATGATCTCGGTTCGGTCAAGACGATGGCTCATCTTTTGAAGTACGACTCGGTCATGCGTCAACTTCCCAATGACATCAAAGTGTCAAAGAACGGCATCAGCGTTGACGGTGTTGAGATCAAGGTCTTGAGCGAGCGCGATCCAAAGAATCTTCCCTGGGGAAAATTGGGCGTTGACGTAGTCATCGAGAGCACCGGATTCTTTACGAAGCGCGATGCAGCGGCTGCTCACCTCGAAGGCGGGGCGCCTCTCGTCATCGTCTCAGCGCCGTGCGACGGAGCTGACGCAACATTTGTTTACGGCGTGAATCACAAAGATTTTGACTTCAAGACGCACAAGGTCATCTCGAATGCCTCTTGTACAACGAACTGTTTCGTACCCATCGTGAAGGTTTTGGATGATGCTTTCGGCGTTGAGCAGGGCCTGATGCAAACAGTTCACGCTTACACAGGCGATCAGTCGCTCGTTGACGGCCCGCACAGCGACCTTCGTCGTGCGCGTGGCGCAGCAATAAATATTGTTCCGACAAATACCGGTGCTGCTCGCGCGACGAGCCTTGTACTCGAGAGTATGAAGGGCAAACTTGACGGAACTTCGTTGCGAGTTCCGGTACCGACTGGATCGATTGTTGACTTCACTGCCAACTTGAAAAAGGCTGCAACCGTAGAAGAGATCAACGCTGCGTTCAAGAAGGCTGCGGCCTCGGGTTCGTTAAAGGGTGTCCTTCGATATACCGAAGACCCAATTGTGTCGAGTGACATTGTTGGCGATCCTCACAGCAGTATTTTCGACGCAGGTCTCACAATGAGCATGGGCAAGATGGTCAAAGTTTTGTCGTGGTACGACAATGAGTGGGGCTACAGCAATCGCCTCGTACAGATGACATTATTTGCCGGTTCAAAAGTGCCCAAGAAGGCTCGTCGCTCATAAGCGTTACCGATGAGTAAAAGTATTCCCACACTTGAGGATCTTGGAGACGTTTCAGGCAAACGTGTTCTTGTTCGTACCGACTTCAACGTCCCGATGGAGACGAGTGCTTCGGGTAGTAGAACAATCACTGACGATTTTCGCATCAGAGCGGCAATGCCGACAATTAACTGGCTAACTGAAAGGGGAGCCAAAGTTGTTTGCGCGAGCCACTTGGGTCGACCTAAAGGCAAGGTTGAAGACAAGTATTCAATGCTCCCGGTCGCTGCACGTTTGGCCGAACTGGCCCCCGGTGTTGAACTTTTAGAGAACCTACGTTTCAACGCAGGGGAAGAGGGGAACGACGAAGCTTTCGTGGCGACCCTAATTAGCGGCATTGATATGTATGTTGACGATGCATTCGGTGCGGCGCACCGAGCGCATGCTTCGATCGTCGGTCCACCTAAAACTCTTCCCTCAGCGATGGGTCGATTGCTAGAAAGAGAAGTTGAAGTTCTCTCGACTTTGAGAAACAATCCCAAGCATCCTTTTGTTGCGGTTCTCGGAGGCTCAAAGATTTCCGACAAATTGGGTGTCGTAGAAGCATTGCTGAATGTTGTTGATGCTTTGATCATCGGCGGAGCAATGTGTTTTACTTTCTTGGCTGCTCAGGGATATTCAATTGGCGACTCACTTTTTGAACCTGACCAAGTCGACACTTGCAAGCGTCTACTGGGGCTTGGTAAGTCGATTCATCTACCAGATGACATCATCGGACTAGACGCAGATGGCAAGTACGCCACGTATGGTCGTCGTTTGCCGCCAGGAGCCAAAGGCTTTGATATCGGACCAGGTTCGGCTGCCGCATTCAGTGACATCATCATGGAATCTCGAACGGTTTTTTGGAACGGCCCGATGGGCATGTTTGAAGATGAGCGTTTTGCTGGTGGAACTCGAACCGTCGCTCAAGCGATGGCCGATACCAAAGCTTTCACTGTTGTCGGTGGTGGAGACTCTGCCGCAGCACTTGCACAATTTGGTTTCGACGACCAGGTTGACCATGTCTCAACAGGTGGCGGAGCGTCACTTGAATTACTTGAACTCGGCGACTTGCCTGGTCTTGCTGCCTTAAGGGAGGCCCCCAATGCCCGCTAATTCACGTCGACCTTTAATGAGTGGCAACTGGAAGATGAATATGAATCACTATGAAGCGATTCATCTTGTTCAGAAGTTGTCGTATTTGTTGACGAAAGAAGACTTTGAAAAGGTTGATGTATCCGTGCATCCGCCATTCACCGATATTCGCAGTATTCAAACAGTCCTTGAAAGTGACAAGTTGGCGATGATGCTCGGCGCCCAGAATTGTCATACCGACGAAAAGGGTGCGTTCACCGGCGAAGTCTCGCCAGCTTTTTTGAGCAAACTCGGTGTGAAGTATGTGATTTGCGGTCACAGCGAACGCCGTCAGTATTTCGCTGAAACAGACGAACTTGTTGCCACCAAAGTTGCTGCAGTGATCAAATTTCAAATGATTCCCATTGTTTGCGTCGGCGAGACCAAAGAGGAGCGCGAAGCTGCACAAACCTTGGACAAAGTTGAGTCGCAAGTACGAGGCTCACTTAAAGGTCGCAAGGCCGACGATTTCTCGACCCTCGTCATTGCGTACGAACCCATTTGGGCGATTGGAACCGGCCTCACCGCGACAGCCCAAGATGCACAGGAAGTGTGTCATCACATTCGGTCAGTTGTTCGAACCGAGTGGGGTAGTGAAGCGGCCGAGAAGGTTCGTATCCAATATGGCGGTTCAGTCAAAGCCGGAAATGTGGCTGAATTGATGGCACAGCCAGATATTGACGGAGCATTAGTTGGCGGGGCAAGTATTGACCCCGATGAATTCGCTCGGATCGTGCAATTTAAATCGGTCTAAACGGTCGGCGTACGACGAACTGATTCGAGTGTTCTATGCTTGAAATGTGGCCGGAATGACTACTCAATTAATGGAACCGGTTGACACTCGAGACGACAGTCTGGATTCTGCTGGTTTGTCACCGTGGCGTCTTGGAATGCGTCGCTTTAAAAAGGGTCGACTCGGTGTTGTCGCCTTTTGGATTGTTTCATTTTTTGTTTTTGTAGCCGTCTTTGCGCCCATCATCGTTCGTGTGCTCAATGTTGATCCCTATGCGTTGGACCGACAGGCAATCAACGATTTCGGTTTGCCAAAAGGACCTCTTGGAAGCATGTCCTGGAATCATCCTTTAGGAGTCGAACCAGGAACCGGCCGAGACATTTTGGGTCGATTGATTTATGGAACTCGTATTTCTCTCTTGATTGGCGCAGTGGGAACTCTTTTGAGTACCTCGGTAGGAGTCCTTCTAGGCATGGTCGCTGGTTTACGTCGAGGTTGGGTTGACTCTCTCATCAGTCGAATCGGGGATGTGGCCTTGGCTTTCCCATCTTTGTTGTTGATCATCGCCTTGGCTAACCCCATGACTCAACGTCTCGAGAGTTGGGGAGTTCCACGAGGTAACACGGCGAAGTTGACATATATTCTCGCCATTTTGACCATGTTCGGGTGGGTGTACATGGCCCGTCTCGTACGGGGTCAGGTGTTGTCGCTTCGAGAAAGAGATTTCGTCGAGGCTGCTCGTTCCTTTGGAGCCGGAACCGGACATTTGGTATTTAAACAGTTATTGCCAAATCTGTGGCCTCAAATCATTATTTTCGTCGCCATGAGCCTTCCTGGTTATGTGGCTCTTGAAGCCACTTTGTCTTTCCTCGGTGTCGGCCTTCAAGCCCCAACTGCATCGTGGGGAATCATGCTCGGAGATTCAGTCCGCTACTACCGAGCCGATACGGCCTACTTGTTCATCCCGGGCGGTGCACTGTTGCTCCTTGTTTTGGGCTTCAACTTGCTCGCCGACGGACTACGAGATGCTTTTGACCCTCGGAGTGATCGCCAACAGTTGTAAAAAATGTCATCTCATATGTCATTTTCTTGACCGAGGCAAAGTCGGACTAAGGTAAATTCCTAGTAAATAAACGAGCCGTCTGAAAACGGTGAAAAGGGGGAAGTTATGAAACGTAATCGCATCATTGCTGCCATCGCTACCGCAGCAATTCTTATATCCGCTTGCGGCGGTTCTGGAAACGGAACGACAAGTGGTGAAGAAAGTGGCGGTCGTTCTGCGACCGCTGACGGAATTAAGGATGGGGGAACCTTGTACGTTCTCACCTTCCAAGAGGGAGCCTCAACACTCGACCCGCAACGCGTGTACACCGGCGCAGAGCTCGGAGCATACGGTTCAACATACGCTCGTACTTTGACGTCATACGTGCCTGCTGCTGGAAAAGAAGGCGCAGGTGTCGTACCCGATATTGCAACCGACCTCGGAACCGCATCGGACGATTTGAAAACTTGGTCTTTCACAATGCGAGACGGAGTCACATGGGAAGACGGTTCTGACGTTACCTGTGGCGACATCGCGTACGGAATTTCACGTACATTCGCAGCTGAAGTAACCGCTGGCGAAGGCCCGATGTACGCAACCACGTATTTGGATATCGCAGAAGGAGATTCTGATTTTGGAAGCGCCTACCCAGGACCGTGGTTGGCCACAGCAGAGCAACAGGCACTCTTTGACGCTGCAGTTGCTTGTGATGGAAAGACAATCACTTTCCATTTGAAGGTCCCGGTAGCTGACTTTGCTTACACCGTTTCGTTGTTGGCATTTGGGCCTGTTCCGAAAGCCCAAGACACTGCCGATCAATACGCATTGAAG
>Ga0114977_10000529_pt1 | contig 25473 bp, 20 predicted proteins | sample S_130805_MF_Meta_FD_87026 | JGI IMG/M metagenome (GOLD analysis project Ga0114977, IMG submission 87026) | Freshwater microbial communities from Lake Simoncouche, Canada to study carbon cycling - S_130805_MF_MetaG | ecosystem: Environmental > Aquatic > Freshwater > Lake | place: Lake...
AAAAATCAAAAGATAATTAGAAGGCTAAAGATTATTTCTTTAGCCTTTTTTATTTACTTTTTTAATCTTTTAAATAATCGATCGTATTGCAAACTTACAAATTCGTTGCTGTGATTTTTTAAAACATAACGATATGCTATTTCTGTAAAAGTATCTCTCAAATCTTTACTGCTTAATAATTCGTTGATGTTATAAGCCAAGGCATCCGCATCTTTTATTTTTGAAAGCAAACCGTTCCCTTCCATAATTTCTTTCATACCGCCAGCATTTGTTGCTGCAACTGGCACTTTATATAAAAATGCATCAAGTACACTGCTTCCCAATCCTTCCTCTTCAGAGCTCATAACAAACACATCCATGATTGAAAAATAATCTTCTACATCATTTACAAATCCATTTAAAATAAAACACTCCTGAAGATTCAATTTTTTTATTTCATCTTCAACTTCTTGTTTTAAAATGCCGGAACCAAAGTGCAAAAAAACAAAATCACTGCGAGTCAACGATAATTGATGTATTGCTCTAACCAGTGTGATTGGGTCTTTATGAGGAACAAGAGCTGCTGTAGTCGCAATTATTTTTTTTTCAGAATAATTATTTTTCTCCAAAAATTCTTTTGCTCTCACTTTATTTAGAACTTTAGGAACAGCCACATCACTAATTACCTCAACATTTGGAACTCCAAAATTTTTAAGAATTATTTTTATTGCATTTGAAATTGCTATTACTTTAGTGGTGCTTTTGTATTTAAATAAGGTCAGCTTTCCTTTCGGAACAAAATCAACACGGCGTGTATAAACTAAAGGCACTCTAAAAAATAATTTAGAAAACAAAGCGTGAAATTGATTTGAAGCAGTTTGCGTATGAATCATATCATATTTGCCAACGCTTAATAACATAAACCAAATGGCACCAAGGTTATTTTTTATTTCAACAACCTTTATCCCTTTTTCTTTTGCGTGTTGGCTTAACGGAAATCCTTTCAAACATAAAAGAGTGACATCATGTTTTAAATGAATTAATCCTTGGGCATTATAAATAGTTTGTCTTTCGCCACCGCGCCAAGATTTTTCAGTATTTACTTCAAGTATTTTCATTAATAAGTATGCAAGTTGCACATAATTAATATAAACTAAAAATGAATATTTCGATTTTTATCCCGAAGTTTGTTGCTGTTAAAAATGGAAAATTTAAAAAACAAAGTCATTTGGATAACTGGAGCGTCTTCTGGTATTGGCGAAGCCTTGGTTTATGAATGCGCTAAACAAGGTGCCAAACTAATTTTATCTGCACGAAGAGAAAATGAATTACAGCGTGTTGCAGCTGCCGCCAATTTAACAAACGAAAATAGTTTAATATTACCTTTTGATTTATTGGATACTTCAAAAGCAGATGAATATATTAATTCAATAATTAAAAAATTTGGGAGGATTGATTTATTAATTAATAACGGAGGGCAAAGCCAAAGAGCAGAAGCAATAAACACTTCAGGTGAAGCTGAAAAAAAATTATTTGAAATTAATTATTTTAGTGCAGTCAATTTATCAAAGGCTGTTTTACCTTATATGTTAAAACAACAAACCGGTAAAATAATTGTAATCAGTAGTATTGCCGGAAAATTTGGTTTTTATTTAAGATCAACCTATTCTGCCGCAAAACACGCATTACAAGGGTATTTTGAAAGTTTACGTTTAGAAGTTGAAAAAAAAGGAGTGAGCGTATTAATTGTTTGTCCTGGAAAAATTAAAACTTCTATTTCTCTAAATGCCGCTATTGAAAACGGAAAAGTTCATAATAAAATGGATGAAAGCCATGAAAATGCGATGACGCCTGAAGTTTGTGCGAAACAAATAATCACAGCTATTTTTAAAAACAAAGAAGAACTATTTGTTGGCGGAAAAGAATTATTGATTGTAAAAATAAAGCGTTTTTTTCCTCGATTATTTAATATATTAATTAGGAAACAAAGTCCTTATTAAAATTGGCCTGCTTCAATCAGTTTGATTGCTCTTTCTATCATCATATCTTCTCCTTCAGGGTCATATTCGGTTTTCATATTACTTCCAAAAATGCGCGCCACACTTTGCCACATAAAGGCATTAAAACCACCACGCATTTGTTTAACAATTTCAAAACTTGTAGTTCCAGTTTCTCTATCAATTAATTTTAAAAGAATTTTACCTTGTGTCATTGATAAACTTTTAAGTTCTTCTTCAAAGTCTGCTTTCAGTTCTTTTTCAATGATTTTTACATATGCTTTTTTAGCTTTTTCGGTAGGTAATTTTGATAAAATTAAATCATACTCCTTTAATTTTGCTGCAGCTAAAATGGCATAAGGATACACTTTTTTCACATTGTATTTTGTTCGCGTCCATGCTTCATATTGCTTTTTTGTTTTATAAGAGTATTCTGCAATTATATATATTTCTTGCACCCAGATTGAAGCAATGGTATCTCCGTTATAAATCTCGGCCCGCACTTTATATAAAAATTTAGGTTTTTCTGTTGGCACAACAACATCCTCTTGTGAATAAGCACAAAAAAAACCAAGGCAAATAAATGCGATTAATTTTAACTTAGATATCTGGTTAAATGCCATTTTATTATTAATACAAAAAACAAAAAAGGTAACCTAAAAAGCTACCTTCTTTTATTTAGTTCATATAAAGATAAAGCTTTAAACTCTGTTCAAACGCCATTTTGATTTATGATTTTGTGAAGAATTAACAGTTTCCGATTTAGAACTATTCAAATTTGATACCACAAATGCTCCAAAAATTGAAGCTACTTCTTCTTCATCCTTTTTAGATTTGTTAAGCATTTCTGGTTTAAAATATTTTGGAATAAAACCTGTATCAAAATTGCCACTTACAAAGGCTTCGTGTTTTAAAACAAATGAACAAAACGGTAATGTTGTTTCTACACCTGTAATTATGTAATCCTGAATGGCGCGCAACATTTTTTCAATTGCTTCTGTTCTATCTTTTCCGTGAACTATTAATTTTGCAATCATTGGATCGTAAAAAATAGGAATATCCATTCCTTCTTCAAATGAATCGTCAACACGAACACCAGGTCCAGAAGGAATACGGTATGTTTTTAAATTTCCAATATCTGGTAAAAAATTATTTGTAGGATCTTCAGCACACACACGAACTTCAATTGAATGTCCATTTATTTTCAAATCATCTTGAGTCATTGATAATTTTTCGCCACGCGCAACCTTAATTTGTTCTTTAACTAAATCTAAACCTGTAATCATTTCAGATACTGGATGTTCAACTTGCAAGCGCGTATTCATTTCTAAAAAATAGAAATTCATTTTATCATCTAACAAAAACTCAACAGTACCTACTCCACTGTAATCACAAGCCTTTGCAACATTTACAGCGCATTCGCCCATTGCTTTTCTAAGTTCTGGAGTTAATACACAAGATGGAGCTTCTTCAATTACTTTTTGATGACGACGTTGAATACTACATTCGCGCTCAAATAAATAAACACAATTGCCATGATTATCCGCTAACAATTGTATTTCGATATGACGAGGACCTGTAGCATATTTTTCAATAAAAACAGCACCATTTCCGAATGCAGAAACAGCTTCACTAATAGCCAATTTCATTTGCTCTTCAATTTCACTTTCCTTTTCAACAAGGCGCATTCCTTTACCACCGCCACCAGCAGAAGCTTTAATTAATAATGGGAACCCAATTTCCTTTGCTAAACGAGTAGCTTCAATAATATCATCAATAGCTCCCTCAGAACCAGGAATCATAGGAACATTATATTTTTTTGCAGTAGCTTTTGCGCTTAATTTATCACCCATTAAATCCATCGCTTCTGCACTTGGACCAATAAAAGTAATACCAGCTTTTTTAACTTTCCTTACGAAATCAGCATTTTCAGATAAAAAACCATAACCTGGATGAATAGCATCAACGCCTAATTGCTTACAAATTTCAATAATTTTATCACCTTGTAAATAGGATTGCGCACTTGGCGGAGGACCAACACAAACAGCTTCATCAGCATATCTAACAAATAATGCATTTCTATCTGCTTCACTGTAAATTGCTACGGTTTGTATGCCCATTTCTTTTGCACTACGCATAACACGTAAAGCAATTTCTCCTCTATTTGCAATTAATATTTTTTTCATTTTGTGGTTCTAAAATATGCTACAAAATAAAGAAAAAATTATTGTTAACCAAAGAACTAATAAACGTGTTGTCCACCGTTTATGCTATAATTAGCATAAACCATCTATTCCACTTATAGTTAAAACTACACATTTTTTAAGTTTTCTATGATGTCATGATTATTAAAATCGATTAAAGCGTAGAAAAAATCAAATGATTTTTTCTACATTCATTACTGTTGCTTCACCTCTAATGCAAACTTTGCCTTTTTCTTTATCTTTTATTACAGTTAGAATAACTGCTGTATGTTTATCCTTAATTATTTCAATTACCATGAATTCCGCTATATAATTTATTTCAACATACATTGGCCTTAAAAAATCAAGAGATTGTTTTAAATAAATAGTTCCTTCGCCAGGAAACAAAACACCAAAAACTTTGCTAAATAAAGCAGCACCAAGCATACCATGAATTATCGGTTTTTTAAAAATTGTGTTTTCAGCAAATTCATGACTTATATGTAATGGATTTTTATCCCCTGTAACTTCTGCAAAACGATTAACTTCATCTTGCGAAAATTTAAAATCATGACTATAAGTTTGTCCAATTTCGATCATAAAAAAGATGCAATTAAGATATAGAAAAATTAAAAATTCAAATTTACTAAAAAAATCTTATCGATTTAGATGGAATAAAGCTAAATGCTAAAACAAAAAACCCTAAACTATTGCTAGTAAAGGGTTTGTAATTTTTATTTGTGGAGAATATCGGATTCGAACCGATCACCTCTTCACTGCCAGCGAAGCGCTCTAGCCAAATGAGCTAATCCCCCGTTTTTATTAGTGCTTAATTTTTAGTTATTAGTTTTAAATTTAAAACTAAACAATCAATTCTAATTACAGCTTAGCTTTAATTTCTACTAAATCGTACCCTTCAATAATATCATCAACTTTAATGTCGTTGAATCCATCAATATTTAAACCACACTCATAGTTGGAAGTAACTTCTTTTACATCATCTTTAAAGCGTTTTAATGAACCTAAGCCGCCTGTAAATAATACGATGCCATCACGAATAACCCTAATTTTGGTATTACGCATTACTTTACCATCTAATACATAACAACCAGCAATAGTTCCTACTTTAGTAATATTAAACACTTCACGTATAATTATATTACATACCGTTTTCTCTTCAAACTCTGGCGCAAGCATACCTTCCATGGCTGCTTTAATTTCGTTAATTGCATCGTAAATAATTGAATATAAACGAATATCAATTTCTTCAACTTCAGCTAGTTTACGAGCAGTAATAGATGGGCGAACTTGGAAACCAACAATGATTGCATTTGAGGCACTCGCTAACATAACATCGGTTTCACTAATAGCACCTACTGATTTATGAATAATATTGATTTGAATTTTTTCAGTAGATAGTTTTAATAATGAATCAGATAATGCTTCAATAGAACCATCCACATCACCTTTAACAATTACATTTAATTCTTTAAAGTCACCAATCGCTAAACGACGGCCAATTTCATCTAATGTAATATGTTTTTGGGTTCTGATACCTTGTTCACGTTGCAATTGTAAACGTTTATTAGCTAATTCGCGTGCTTCACGCTCATCACTCATTACATTAAATTTATCACCAGCTGTTGGCGCTCCATTTAATCCTAATAACTGAACCGGCATTGATGGGCCAGCTTCTTTTACATTAACGCCATGTTCATTAGTCATAGCTTTAACTCTACCACTATGGCAACCTGCCACAACGATATCACCAACGCGCATCGTTCCTTTTTGAACAATAATATCTACAACATGCCCTCTTCCTTTATCTAGTTTTGCTTCAATTACAGAACCCGATGCTTTAACTTTTGGATTTGCTTTTAGTTCTAAAATTTCAGCTTCTAATACAACTTTCTCTAAAAGCAATTCAATATTTTTACCCATTTTAGCAGAGATCTCTTGGCACTGAACTTTTCCACCCCACTCTTCAACTAAAATATTCATGGCAGATAAAGCTTCCCGTATTTTATCAGGATTTGCTCCAGGTTTATCAATTTTATTAATTGCTATAATCATTGGTGAACCCGCAGCTTGCGCGTGGTTAATTGCCTCTTTTGTTTGAGGCATCACACTGTCATCAGCAGCAATTACAATAATTACAACATCGGTTACTTTTGCACCACGCGCACGCATTGCCGTAAATGCCTCGTGACCAGGTGTATCTAAAAATGTGATAGATTTACCACTATCCATTTTTACATTATAACTACCAATATGCTGAGTAATTCCACCTGCCTCACCAGCAATCACATTTGATTTTCTTATATAATCTAATAATGATGTTTTACCATGATCAACGTGACCCATTATAGTAACAATTGGTGGACGCTCAACTAAATCTTGAGGATCTTCAGCTTCTTGTTCTTCAATTGCTTCTTGAACTTCAACACTTACAAACTCAGTTTTAAACCCAAATTCTTCAGCTACAATTGCTAATGTTTCAGCATCTAATCGTTGATTAATAGAAACAAACATTCCTAAACTCATACAAGTAGAAATAATTTGAGTTACAGAAACATTCATCATCTGTGCCAATTGATTCGCTGAAACGAATTCAGTTACTTTTAATGTTTTCTTTTCTAAGTCTGATGCTTCTTGTTCATCAGCCATTTTTTCTCTTACATCATCACGTTTATCTCTACGATATTTTGATGTTTTAGATTTAGATCCTTTATTACTTAAACGAGCTAAGGTCTCTTTTATTTGTGCTTGAATTTCTACATCTGTTAATGCAGGTCTTGCTTCACGAGCAGTAGGATTGCGTTTTGCTTTAGGGTCGCCATATTTTTCTTTGGCTCTATCTTTAGCTATTTGCGCTTGCTCTGTACCAACTTTTTTAATTTCCTCTTGGCTCATTCCGCCTTTTCGGATACGCTTACGTTTTTTCTTATCAGCAGCAGAACCAACTGGAGGAGTAATCTTTTGAGGAACTTTAACTACAGGTAATTCTATTTTACCCATAATTTTTGGTCCTTCAAGTTTTTGATAAACAGTTTCATGAAAAACCTCCTTTACCTCTTCTACTGTTTCTATTGGAGCAATAATAGGAGTAGCAACAGGTAAATCAACTGGAGCAATAGTTACCACTTTTTCCTCTTCAATTTTTTTCTTTTCTTTAATTGCTCGAACTTTTTCTTCCTCTATTTTAACCTCAACCTCTTTTTTAGTTTTTTTGTCGGGCTTTGTTTTTGAGTTTATTGTAGATAAATCAACGGTTCCTAATACTTTCGGTCCAGTAATAGCGTGGCTAGTTTCTTTAATTTCTGAAGTTTCTTCAATAGGAGTAATTGGAATTTCTAAAGCTTTTTTTACTGCGGCTTTCGCTTCCTCCCTGGCTTTATCTTCAGCAATTTTAAGTGCAGTTGCAACTAAAACCTCTTTTTGTTTCTGCTCTTCTTCTCGAGCTCTAATTACTTTAGGATCCTCTAAAACAATTGATTCTCTTTTTATTTTTAAAACGTTGATCCCAATATGTTGAGCTTCTTCTTTGGCAGATTTATCACCTGAAAATTCTTTAGATAATAAAGAATATTCATCATCCCCAATTTTTGCGTTGGGATTATTTTCTACCGGACGACCTTTAGCTGCTAAGAATTCAGTTATTTTACCTAACGATAAATTAAATTCTTTAGCTACCTTACTAAGTCGCATTTGCTTTGATTCTGACATATTGTAAATCTTTCCTTGTCTATTATGTAATTCAAATGTGCCTTTTTATTTATCAAAAGAAGGCTAACTTTTTTTATTCTCAATCATTTATTAGTCTTCGAATTCTGATTGTAAAACTTGCTTAACATCTTCAATTACGTCAATTGATAAGCCAGTTCTTCTTGCTAATTCCTCAGCATCTAATTCTAAAACGGATTTTGCAGTATCACAACCAACTGATTGTAATTTAGCTATAACTGATTCCTCAATTTCATCAGAGAATTCTATCAAGTCAACATCATCGATATCAACTGCAGTTTCTTCGCTATCTCTGTATACATCAATTTCATAACCTGTTAATTTCCCAGCCAACTTAATATTAAATCCACCTTTACCAATTGCTAAAGAGATTTGATCAGGCTTTAAAAACACTTCAGCACGCATCGTTTCTTCATTTAATTTAACTGAAGTAACTTTTGCAGGACTTAATGAACGCTGAATTAATAAAGGAATGTTTGTTGTATAGTTAATAACATCAATATTTTCATTTTTTAATTCGCGAACTATTCCATGTATACGAGAACCTTTCATTCCAACACAAGCTCCAACTGGATCGATACGGTCGTCATAAGATTCAACAGCAACTTTTGCTCTTTCTCCTGGTTCGCGAACAATTTTTTTAATAGTAATTAAGCCGTCAAATACTTCAGGCACTTCCATTTCAAATAAACGCTCTAAGAAAGAAGGCGCAGTACGTGACATGATTACTGAAGGGGTTCCGTTTTTTAATTCTACTTTGTAAACTACCGCTTTTACAGAATCACCTTTCTTAAAGAAGTCAGATGGTATTTGCTCAGTTTTAGGTAATAATAATTCGTTTCCTTCATCATCAAGTAACATGATTTCTTTTTTCCAAACTTGATAAACTTCAGCATTTATAATATCGCCAATACGTTCTTTATACTTATTAAAAATATTTGTTTTTTCTAATTCAAGAATTTTTTGAACTAAATTTTGACGAACTGATAATACATTACGACGACCAATTTCATCTAATTTTACAAGTTCAGTAACCTCTTCTCCAATTTCAAAATCAGGTTCAATTTTATGAGCATCAGTTAAACTGATGTGTTTATTTTCATCGTAATCAAAACTATCTTCTGCAAATTCATCATCAACAATAGTTCTGTTTTTGTATATTTCAATATCTCCTTTATCAGGATTTACAATAATATCAAAATTTTTATCAGTTCCGTATTTTTTTATAAGCATAGCTCTAAATACATCTTCAATGATGCTCATCAAGGTAGCACGATCGATATTTTTGTCTTCTTTAAATAGAGAGAACGATTCAATTAAATTTACACTTTCCATTGTTTTGTTTTTTTGTTAAAATGGTAATACTGATTTTGTTTCTTTTACGTTATTATATTCTATTGTTAAATTTTCGATAACGGTATGATTTCCTTTACCTAAAGTTTTTTTCTCTCTACGGGTTTCTTCAATTACAAAGTTATTAATATTTGCTTCTTTTAATATTCCCAAATGCTTACCGCCATCTTTAGTTTTAACAGTAACTTTTGTTTCTATGTACTTTTTATACTGTTCAATAACTTTAAAAGGTTCTGTTGCGCCAGGTGAAGAAACCTGCAATTCAAAGTCTTCCTTTTCCCTATCTAAATTACTCTCTACATATCGACTCAATTCTATACAATCCGCTATTAATATATGATTAGGAGCATCAATGTAAATTTCAATTTTACTTCCTGCCAATACCTTTATATCAACAATAAATTTATCAGTCCCCTCAAAATGAGCAGTTACTAAATCTGTAATTGTTTCTCTTTTAATCATTTTACATAAATAAAAAAGGGACTTTAATTATGTCCCTCATTGTTAGTTATTTATTTTCGATGACAAATGTATACCTTTTTTTTTAAATAACCAATAATTTTTTATTGCAACTTTGTAGAATTTTTGTCGTAAAATTAACATAAACTTAAACATATAATTACAATTGCATTACTAACTATTTAAATTTAACAAAATTATGGCAACAACTAATCTATTTACTGAAACTAAAAGGATTGTAGGAATTGTACTATTTTTCCTTATTTACATTGTGGCAAACGCACAAGAACAACCAGCAATAAAAAATTCAACGACTGTAATAAAAGATGCAAATATTGGCTACTTTATTATTGGTGGAATTTTAGGATTTGGCATCATAGGTTATTCGACTGTGACTATTATTGAAAAATATCGTAAAAGAAACGAAAAGCCGCCAATAAAAACAATAAAAACAAGTCATAGCAGACATCACCACATTAAAGTGGTAAAAAAATCAGCTTAATTTAATTTTCACATTAAAATAATTGCTCTTTTGCCTTTTTAAGGTCTTAAAAAGCAATTATTAATTTGGATAAAATTGCAATTTAACATAAATAACTAATAAACAGATAGTTATATAGGCGATTTTTTTTTTGATATTTGTTAGTTACAATTATCTTTGTCCTGAATTTAAAACTAAAACACAATGTCAGACATTTCAACAAAAGTAATATCTATTATCGTAGATAAATTAGGTGTAGAAGAAAAAGAAGTAACTCCAACAGCAAGTTTCACAAACGACTTAGGAGCAGACTCTTTGGATACAGTAGAATTAATTATGGAATTCGAAAAAGAATTCAATATTGCTATTCCAGATGATCAAGCTGAGAAAATTGCTACAGTAGGTGATGCTATCACTTATATTGAAGCAAACGCAAAAAACTAGGAACTTTTACATTTAAAAATCATTTTTATGCAATTTAAGCGCGTAGTAGTTACGGGACTTGGTGCTGTTACTCCTTTGGGTAGCACTGTCAACGATTATTGGAATAACTTAATAAACGGAGTTAGCGGTGCTGCAATTATTAAGCGCTTTGATGCATCTAAATTTAAAACAAAGTTTGCCTGTGAGGTAAAAGGTTTTAAAATTGAAGATTATTTCGATAGAAAAGAAGCTCAACGTTTGGATGCGTTCTCGCATTATGGAATTGCTGCATCAGTGCAAGCTGTTGCAGATTCAGGAATTGACGCTGAAGGAATTGATAAAAATGAAATTGGGGTTATTTGGGGTTCAGGAATTGGTGGATTAGATACGTTTCAAAACGAAACTTTTAATTTTGCAAAAGGTGATGGAACTCCTCGTTTTAACCCTTTCTTTATTCCTAAAATGATTGCTGATATTTGTTCAGGACATATATCTATTCGATTTGGATTTAGAGGGCCAAACTTTACAACTGTTTCTGCTTGCGCTTCTTCAACTACCGCTTTAATTGATGCTTTTACCTATATTAGATTAGGAAGAGCAAACGCAATTGTAACTGGTGGATCAGAAGCTGCAATTAACGAAAGTGGTATTGGTGGTTTTAATGCTTGCCAAGCAATGAGTTTAAATAATGATAGTCCTGAAACAGCATCTCGTCCTTATGATAAAACTCGCGATGGTTTTGTGTTAGGAGAAGGAGGTGCAGCTTTAGTATTAGAAGAATTAGAACATGCATTAGCTCGTGGAGCAAAAATTTATGCAGAAGTTATTGGTGGTGGAATGAGCGGAGACGCTTATCACATTACAGCTCCACATCCAGAAGGATTAGGTGCAACTTTGGTTATGCAAAGAGCTTTAAAAGATGCTAATATTTCTGCTGATGAAGTCGATTATATTAACACTCATGGAACTAGTACACCACTTGGTGATGGCGCAGAATTAAAAGCAATTACAAATGTGTTTGGAGAACAAGCATATAAAATGAATATTAGCTCAACAAAATCAATGACTGGCCATTTGCTTGGCGCTGCAGGTGCTGTTGAAGCAATTGCAACAGTATTAGCAATTCAAAACGATATTGTTCCCCCTACAATTAATCACGTTCATGCCGATCCAGATATTGATCCGAAATTGAATCTAACTTTTAACAAAGCGCAAAAAAGACCGATAAATATTGCAATCAGCAATACGTTTGGTTTTGGTGGACATAATGCTGCAGTTGTTTTAAAGAAATACAAGGCTTAATCTAAAATTTTGAAAACTTTATTGTTTGCTTTAAAACCATTATCAAAAGAAGATAAGGCTTTTAAACAAAAACTTAAAAATATTTTAGGATTTTCTCCTACGAATTTAGCATTATACAAACAAGCTTTTAGGCACAGTAGTTCATCTAAAGAAATTTCCGAACATCAACAAAGTAATGAACGTTTGGAGTTTTTAGGTGACGCTATTTTAGGAGCAATCATTGCTGAGTATCTATTTAAATTATTTCCAAAAAAAGATGAAGGCTTTTTAACACAAATAAGAAGTCGAATTGTAAATGGCCAAAATTTATACATCTTAGCTAAAAAGTTTGGACTTGATGCCTTACTTCAATCACGATTAACTAAAAAAGAAAAGCTAAGTTCGTCTGCTTACGGAGATGTTTTTGAAGCTTTAATTGGTGCAATATTTTTAGATAAAGGTTTTGAGAAAACGAAATTATTTATTTTAAATAATATTATCAAAACTCATTTAGATATGAATACTTTACTTGAAAACGATACAGATTACAAATCGCAATTTCAAATTTTAATGCAGCGACAAAAGAAAGAATTTGAATACGTGATTTTGAAAAACGAATTAAATGGCAAAGAGAAAACCTACGTCATGCAATTAAATGTAAACGGTGTTGAAGTAAGTGTTTTTGAGCATAAATCAAAAAAAGTGGCAGAACAAAAAGCTGCACAATTGGCGCTAGAATCATTTGAGGATATTAAATAATATACCTTCGAAACTAACAAGAGATAATTTTAGGATTTTATTATTTATACCAACAACACTATTTTAGGAACATAAAATCGCTTGTTAAGATTGGTTAAAAAAATGCTCTCACTTGCGCGCCTCCAATATTAATTATTTTTGAATTCGCTGATTTTCTGCCATCATAATTTATACTTATTTGTAAGTTATTACTTAAATTCCTTTGATAACTCAAACCCCATGTATAATTAGAGCCTATTTTTAATGCATTAAGCATCTCATAAGCTATGGCAGAATTCTCAAGATCATTATAAGTAATTTGAATAAAATTTAACTTACCATTTAAACTGCCTTTGTCTAATTGATTGTATTTAAACTCCAATCCAAAATCATTTAATTCAGCAATTTGAAAACCTTCATTAATAATATTTTGTTTATGATTGTATTTATAAATCAAACTTATTCTAAACGTAGTGTTTGGTTGGTAACTTAGTTTTTGTTCAAGATCATAATACTCAATTTTATAATTTCTGGAAGTTAAAAATTCGGAAGCGTTTTGTTTTATGCCAGCGATGTTTGTGCTATTAATACTCCAAGCCCTTGTGAAATTTAAACGCCAACGCCATTCATGAGTAGTATTTCCCCTTGTTTCAAATCCATTGGTATTTAACTGCTTGCTTAGGTTATTTTGAAATGTATAATCCATTCCAAACACTGCGGCACTTTGATTAAAAAACAAACTCTGTCGGAATGATGAATTTAATGCAGTTAATAATGAATCCTGAAGATTAATATCGAATGGATTAAATGTAAATAGTTGGCCATTATCACTCGATTTTTTATCAATCCTATAAACAGTTTGCGAGGCAAAACGACTTACAAATTTAAGTGCATTGGAATTACTATCTTTTAAAAATACACTTGGCCGAAGGTTTAAAGAAAAACTAAATTGGTCATGAAGTACTTTTACATATTGATTCGTTGGAGTATAAACTTTTATATACATTGCTTGATCACTAAATTGTGCGATCTCAAATTCATTAGTTTCTTTAATTCCATTATCATTATAGTCTTTCCAAGCATATGTGCCTTGCCCTGCTGCAACCAGTAAAAAATAATATTCTTTTTTATTTTCTAAGCCATATCCCGTTTCGTAAAATAAATTGGTTGTAATAAAATTATGAAATAGACGTGGAGAATATTCTAAACGACTTAATAACGTATTGTCAGGTTTTAAAAAAAGTGGATTTGCATTTTTTAATTGTAATTCACGATATGTGAAAATGACTGAAAAAGGATGATTTCTAATACTATTTATATTTGCTGAAAACCCAGTATTTTTAGCGAATGTAGAATCTTTTAAAACAGATGAATATGCCTGCATATCTCTTCTTTCTCTGTAAAATATTTTATATAAATTTCCGCTGGTATCTTTATTTGTGATATTTGTCTCCCATTCCCACAATTGATAGCTACGTGATGTTAAAGAGTCATTTCCTGTTTTTTTGAATTTATTTTGTTCAAATTCATCTAATACATTTAATCTTAATTTCCAAAATGTTTTTGACAACAACGTTTTGTGTCGGTAAAAATTACTAGTTAATAAATTATAATTACTCGTTAAATAAGATCCATTGTATTCCGCTGTAGTATTTTTTGTTTTATAAAAACTAGCCACACTATGTTTTACCCCTTTGTAAAAAATACCTTCATCAAAAAAAGAAACACTATACAATAGTTTAGATTTATTTCCATTTTGTAAACCAACCTGTGCTAATCCTATGTGTTGATCGCTATTTATTGGAGCGGTTGTAGGCCTATTCCAATCTCTTTCAAATTCAATAGCTCGGTACCTTTCTATTGGCGAAAAATAGTGTTGAACATATTCGTATCCAAAATTATAAATTGCATTTAAAGATTGCTTTTTTGAAGTATCTGTTTTAATTGCATTTTGATTGTTACTTAATATTCTTAAGCCATAGCCGTCATCATTATTTGAATTAAAACTACTATAAGTATTAATATCATTTTTTGTATAAACACTTTCGATATCAATATTATGATTTTTGTCAAAAATATAATTACCTCCAAGTGTTAACATTTGTTTTTGTTTAGGCGTAACGAGTGGGATAACTGGTTCATAATTACCTTGAGGCACTCCTAATATTGGAACAACCCATTTATATACTTTTCCGTTTGCGGTTGTTAGCACTTGAACATAATTTCCAACCTGCTCTCCAACATAACTAAATTTCACTCTGTACTTTGCGCTATCAGCATTTTCTGACCGAACGTAAATATTATTATAAGTTACTCCAACTATGGTATCTTTTTTCCAATAAAAAATATCGCTAGTATTAAATGGTGCTAACTCTGCTCCGCTCGATACCGATTTACTTAGCGTATCACCAACATTAAACAATACTAACTTTTGTTGCTCAGTAAGTGATTGTTGCAATGTTTTGTTTTTATTATCCTGTTCGCCAAAAAAATTAAATCTTAATTTCAATTTATTAGCATCAACTTCTTCGCTGAAAAAATATAATGAACGTGCATAATTTCTTTCAGCATATTGCATTTCAGCAATTATACGTTTGTCTTTAGTTATAATTTGCTTTGCGGTAAAGGTTATTTCAGACGTATTATAATCAATTATATAATCATTTTCTTGGCCACGTTGCAGCAATCTGCCATCAATATAAATACGTTCAGTACCCGAAAGTGTAATGATAAATAATTCATTATCTGCTCCTTTTAATCTATAAGGTCCTTGGTTGTTTTCAATCCCTTGTATAATATTGCGAGCAAATTTTCCTTTACTAACAGCACCGCTTACTTGAGTTTTAAAGGTTACTGTTTTTTTATTAATTGTATCCTTATAATTGTTGGCGAAATAAAGACCTTGCGATCTTTTATAAAAATTCATAAAATAGCCATTAGGTTTTTGCAATTGAAAATCTCCTACAATTAATTTTGAAGTTTTATTTGACAATTGAACAAACACTTTGTCAAACTCTTGCAATTGTGCAGTTGTTCCATCAGCTTGAAATGGAATATTATCATCAGTTGCAGCTAATAATATATCAACGTCCTGCGAGAGCTTTCCACTAACTTGTAAATTTAAACTTGAATTTACAACAACATCTTGGTTATTTCCAAAACTTATTCCTCGGCTAATACTACCGTTTTTATTTAAACCGTCACTAATAAATCCATCATTAAAAGTTTCGCTACCACTAAATGCTAAAGATATTGGACTCTGAGGCAGAGACAAATCTCGTGTTAAGATTGATTTGTTTTTATGATAAAATGACTTTTCGTAATTAAAAGCAAAAGTCTTGTAGCTAATTAAAAGGGTGTCTTTTACATTATTTTTAAATACAATTCCTTTTATTGAATATATTATTTTATAGGAAGATGTATCCATATAATTTCCTTTCCACAAAATTTTTATCGAGCCAGGAATAATACTTAAACTATCTAAAAAAATAGTATCACTTTTTAGAACAATTTTTTTTTGCTTTAAGTTTGATTGAGCATTTACCTGAAATATAATTCCAGAACAAAAAATAAGTATATATAAATAAAAAAATCTCACTAGTTGGATAACGATTTATAAATATAGAAATTGTATTTTTAAGGCTTAATAAATATTTTATGCGAATAATAACTTATAATGTAAACGGCATACGTGCAGCAATGAATAAAGGATTGGTTGATTGGTTAACATCAGCCAATCCGGATGTATTATGTTTGCAAGAGATAAAAGCTACACCTGATCAGGTTGATGTTGCTCAATTTGAAAACTTAGGGTATAACTTGTATTGGTATCCTGCACAAAAAAAGGGTTATAGCGGTGTTGCTATATTCTCTAAACAAAAACCAAAACATATTGAATATGGCTGTGGGATATCTGAATATGATTTTGAAGGCAGAATGATAAGAGTAGATTTTGAAAACTGTTCAGTTTTATGCGCATACCATCCAAGTGGCAGTAGTGGAGACGATAGGCAAGTTTTTAAAATGAAATGGCTGTCCGACTTTCAAATTTATATTAATGACTTAAAACTTAAAATACCAAATTTAATTTTAGTTGGTGATTACAATATTTGTCATAAAGCAATTGATATTCATAACCCAAAATCAAATGCAAATACCTCTGGTTTTTTACCCGAAGAGAGAGATTGGTTTGAACAATTTATCCAATCTGGATTTATAGATTCCTTCCGACATTTTAACTCAGATCCACATCAATACTCATGGTGGAGTTATCGTGCTGGTTCAAGGGGAAAGAATTTAGGCTGGCGTATAGACTATAATTTGGTCTCAGTTCATCTTTCGGAAAGCTTAAAACGTTCGGTTATTTTGCCAGATGCCATGCATAGTGATCATTGTCCCGTTTTATTGGAAATTGATTTGTAAAATTCCCTAAAAAATTTTTAGTTTTTTTAGTTTTTTGGATTATATTTGTGTTACATAAACCTACGTATGAAAAAAATATTTATTCCATTTGCTGTTGCTACATTCTTATTTGTATTAGCATTATGCACATCTTGTTCTGATGAAAAAAATCAAAATCATGAAGGCGCTGAGGCAAAAGGCGGCGTGTTTTTGGGCGGGATTATGCGTTTAAATGAAATTGATGCTTTTAAAAGTTTAAATCCTATTTCTGTTAATGAACTGAGTGGTTTTCACATAGGAACTCAATTATTTGAAGGCTTAGTGAAATTTGATCAAAAAGATTTATCAATTGTTCCTGCAATAAGTAATCGTTGGGAAAGTAATGAGAATCAAACAGAATGGACTTTTCACATTCGTCAAGGTATTAAATATCATAACGATGCTTGTTTTCCAAATGGAAAAGGGCGTTCAGTAAATGCAAATGATGTAAAATTTTGTTTTGATAAGTTATGTACAGCTGATCCGAACAATACACAGTTCGGAGTAACGTTTAAAGACCGTGTTGTTGGTGCTAATGAAGCATTTGAGTCATCTAAAGCAGGAAAAAACATTGGTGTTAGTGGTATTAAAGTAACAAATGACTCAACCTTAGTTATAGTATTAAAAGATCCATTTGCAGGGTTTTTAAATATATTAGCAACTGCAGGATGTTGGATTTACCCTAAAGAAGCTTTAGATAAATATGCAATAGATTTAAGAATTCACCCTATAGGAACTGGGCCTTTTTACTTAGAAACTGTAAAAGAAGGTGAAGTTTTAATACTGAAAAAAAATCCTGATTATTATGGTGTTGACAAGGACGGCAACAAATTACCGTATTTAGATGGCTTGAAATATACTTTTATTAGTGAAAAGAAATCAGAAATATTAGAATTTAAATCTGGAAATTTAGATATGGTTTATCGTTTACCGGTTGAAATATTCCATGAGATTATGGGTGATTTAGAGCATGCAAAGGAACGAAAAACTGATTTTCAAATATTAAGTTCATCGGCATTTAACACTAGTTATATTGGGTTTAACTGCACTAGTTCAATTTTTTCAAAAAAAGAAGTTCGTTTAGCATTTAATTATGCAATAGACAGACATAAAATTGCCGATTTTACAATACAAGGGGAAGGAAATTCTGCTGATTACGGCATGGTTCCTTATGTTGAGGCTTTTGAAAATGACGGGTATAATTTTAAGGGATTAAAAGGATATACTTTAGATGTTGCTAAGGCAAAAGAGTTATTGAAAAAAGGCGGATACCCTGACGGAAAAGGATTTCCGAAAATCACATTACAAATAAATAGTGGTGGTGGTGATAGAAATATTTCGGTTGCTGAAGTTATTCAAAAAATGCTAAAAGAGAATTTAAATATTGATATTGAAATTAGCATTGTTCCTTTACCTGAGCATATGGGTCAAGTTGCTTCTGGCAAATCTGACTTCTTTCGTTTAGGTTGGATAGCAGATTATCCAGACCCTGAAACTTTTTTAACCTTATTTTATGGTAAACACCTGCCAGCTAATCCATCTGAAAATTCTTTTATTAATTATTTTAGATTTAAAAATGCTCGATTTGACTCATTATTTGCAGCATCTTTTACAGAATCTGATATGAAAAAACGTTACTCATTATTATCTCAAGCTGAACAAATTGTATTAGATGAAGCGCCATTTATGCCAATATTTTATGATGAAAACTTCCGTCTAGAACAATTAAATGTTCGTAATTTCCCTGAAAATGCAATGAATTACATGGATTTATCAGTTGTTTATTTAATACCGAAAGATAAAATGCCTAAAAATAATTAGGAATACCCTTATTAAAAAAGCCTTACAAATTATTTAATTTGTAAGGCTTTTTTATTGATTACCATTAGTCTATTTTTTAATAGAACCGAGTTTATTAATTAGTTACATATTTTGATAACCATGTTTTGTATAAAGGCACTTTCCAAGCCAACAAGAGTGAATTTGAACTTGTTATCGTATTGTCATAAATAAGCGTATCTTTTGTAATATCACCAGATAATACTAATTCTTTAATTTTAGATTGATGAGTAATTTGTAATTCAGAGTTTTGCTCATAAGCAACCAACATTCTATTTAACAATTCAATATGTAACACTTGTTCTTGCTCTTTAATAAATCGCACTTGTTTATCAATACTACAACCGCTAGCATTATAAGACTCTTCATTCACTTTAAAAATCAAAAGCCTGTTATTGACTAATTCATAAGTCGCATCAAGTTTCACATCATGCGCTGTCCAAGAATTAACAAATTCAAGACACTTAATTTTAAAATCAGCGAGTTGCTCGTTCGTTAATTCCTTACTTAATGTATATATCCAAATACGATGGTTCATGAAATTTTAATATTTTAAATAAACTTACACTTTCTGCTTGCAAAAGCACACATTCTTAATAATATAACGCCGTGTTTAAATCTCGAAATATTTGTTTCTCCATATGTTCGTTCTCTATAACGAATTGGCACTTCTACAATTTTAAGGTTTAATTTATGCGCACCAAATAATAAATCAAAATCTCCAAAAGGATCAAATTCGCCAAAATAAGTACGGTTTTTTGTCAACTTAATGTAATCTTCTCTAAACATTACTTTAGTACCGCAAAGTGTATCTTTAAAGCGTTGTTCGAGCAGCCAAGTAAATGCCCAGCTAAAAAAGTGATTCCCTAAGTAATTTAAAAAACGCATCGCTTCTTTATCCATTGGGTAAACTAAACGTGTCCCATTAATGAAATCACCCTTACTACCAGCAATTGCGTCGTAAAACTTTGGAATATCTTCTGGCGGAACCGTTAAATCTGCATCTAAAATCATTAAAATATCTCCGGTTGCTATTTTATAACCTTCTCTTACAGCATCAGCTTTTCCTTTACCTTTTTGCTGACCAATTTTTATATCATGAGTGGCTGCATATTTCTTTTGAATTTCCTGAATTTTATCCCAAGTATCATCAGTGCTATTTCCTTCAATAAAAATAATTTCTACGTGTTTCCCAAATTTCGGTAAACGAGTAATAGCATTTTCAATATTTCCACTTTCGTTACGAGCAGGTATTACAACTGTTGTGCTATATTTTGTTTTATAATCTGCTTCATTACTTAATGGTAATGGTTTTGCAAACGAATAGGTATTTAAACTAAAAAAGCGAAAGAAAGGAAATTTAGCTAATACCAAATTGAATAATTCGGCAATTAAGGGAATATAAAAAGGAAAAATAAAACGCTTACTATTTCTATATACATCAAAGCCAGAAATAAATAATAAATTATTTACATCTTTTGAATTCAACCAGTTTTGCGTGGGTGTTTTTGTTTTTAATCCAAGTAATTCCGCAAGCTTTAATGCGGGCTCCCATAATGAATTATAATACTGTACAATTACTTTAGTATTTGGATGGCTCACTTTTTTCACCTGTTCAAATACGACTTGTATATCATCAACAAATCCAATTAAATTACTGATAATAATATAATCATAGGTTTTTGTTAACGTAATGTTGGTGGCATCCATTAATAAAAATTCAATATTTTTATCTTTGTGTTTATCTTTTGCCCAGGCAATTTGGCCTTCACTAAAGTCAATGCCAGTTTTTGTACTACCAGCGATAGTAGCAAGCAAATCGCCACTTCCGCAGCCAATTTCTAAAACTGAACTATCTTGATGAGAAAAATAATTGCAATAATTTGTTATTTCTTTCCAATAGTAATTGGTAATACCACGCGATTTACGTTTAGAGGCAAGGGCGTTAAAATATTCTTTAATGTTTTTCAAAATGTATTGTAATAAGTAGCTAAAATACGTAAATTATTTCAAATGCTCAGGTTGAAAATGGCTATATAAACTACTTTAACTTAAATAATTTGTATTCGGAATTAGTGAAAACTAATTGGTTGTTAATGGTATCTGAAACAAGATAAAACGATAATTTCTCATTTGGGAAATGACTATTTAAGAGCACAAACTTAGCTTTAAATTTTTGTAACTGTTTTTTTATTTCAACTTCGTTTAAATCATTTTTCAATGCAACTGATTTCATATTTGTGAAAAGTGCTAACGCTCTTGGCTTTTCAAACACAATTACCTCATTGGTTAATTGTAATGATTTTATGAAATTGAAGACCTCGTAACTACTATCTGTGCATGGGCCATCAGCTGTAATCTTTTGATTCTCAATTATTTTTTCAATTGCTGGTTTATAGGAGAATAGCAAAATTAAACCAAATACTACTGAAGCAACTTTATAATTTAAATTAAAAGGTTGTAAAACTTTTTTGATTGCAACAATTGCATAATAAAAAATGAAAAATAAAATCGGGCTTATAAATCTAAGGCCTGTGTCGCCAAACTGAAACATTGCAATAAAGGCAATATAAACTAAAACAAATACATTAATAAAATTGAATCTATGTTTTTTCCATTCGTAAAAATAACCAAGTGTACTAAATGTAACCAACGCTGCTGAGCCAATAACACCAATGAAATATTGAGTTTCTGGTTCATAAATATTAAAAAAGTACGATAATGCTAAAAAATTATAAGATATATGTTCGTTTATTCTGTCGAACAACCCATTGAATTCAAAAAATGAAGGGTAATTAGTTTCGCATGGAAATGCGAATTTTAATATTACATAAAGCAATGTAAAGCTAAACAGACTTATTATTGTTTTTTGATGGCGCTGAAATGAGAATTCATTTAGTGGGCTTGCTAAAAATAATTCATGAATTAAGAAAACAAAAATGACTAATAATCCAATTGCTCTGATATGCGCTAAGAATGCTAACATTAGGCCCAATAGGATAGCAGTTACAATTGTTTTATTTTTAGAAATTAAATAGATACTTGCTAATAAAAAACTGGTAAAAGCTAAATCGGAAACTATTTCTGTTTTAAAATTTAAAAAAATAGGATTGTATGCAATAATTAGTGTTGTGAAAAAAGCTGTTAAAAAGGAAAAGTGTTTTCTTAAAAATAAAAAACCAAATAAACTGACTACTAATAAAAAGAAAGTCATGGTATAATTTAAAACCATAAAATTAAAACCATAATGTTTTATGATAGGCGCCAAAAGAATTGGAAACCCTGTGGGATAAGCCTGAGGCCCAAGAAAGACATCAGAATTAAAAACATAACCTGTATTGTTTTGGGAAATGCCTTCCGAAATATTTTTTGCTTGATGAATGTATTGAGCAAAATCATCTCCCCAATCATGACTTGATTTGATATTAATAAAAAACAAGGGAATGAGAAATAACAAAAGAACAGTATGTTCAATCACTTTTTTCATTAATAATTTAATAATTCTTGAATGGCTATTTCAACTTTATCTGCATTTGGCAACATTGTTTTTTCCAAAATAGAATTTAAAGGAATGGCTGGTAAATTTTCAGCGCCAATAACTATAACAGGAGCATCTAATTGTTTAAAACAATTTTGCGAAATTCGTGAAGCGATACTCTGTGCAAAACCATTAAATACAGGTTCTTCAGTTAATACCATACATTTTCCATGTTTGGATGCGCTTTCAAAAATAGCAACTTCATCAATTGGCGAAATCGTTCTTAAATCAATTATTTCAATTTGTCCTTCAAATTTTTTAGAAGCACTTTTTGCCCAATAAACTCCCATACCGTAAGTAATAATAGTAATTGACTTTCCATTACTAACGTTTTGCTCGCTAGCAGTTTGAACCATTCTTGCTTTTCCAAATGGAATTACATAATCTTCATCAGGTTCAATTGTTTTAGCGTCTTCGGTACCTTTTATTTTACTCCAATACAAGCCTTTATGTTCTAACATAACTACAGGATTTGGATCGTAGAAAGCTGATTTCATTAAGCCTTTTAAATCAGCACCTGTACTTGGATATGCAATTTTAATCCCTTTAATATTTGCTAATACACTTTCAACAGAACTCGAATGATATGGTCCGCCACTTCCGTAAGCACCAATTGGCACACGAATAATACAACTCACTGGCCATTTACCATTACTCAAATAACACGAGCGACTTACTTCCGTAAATAATTGATTTAAGCCTGGCCAAATATAATCAGCAAATTGAACCTCCACAATTGGTTTTAATCCAACGGCGCTCATTCCAACTGTACTCCCAATTATAAATGCTTCTTGAATAGGTGTATTAAATACACGGTTATCTCCAAATGTTTGCGCTAAGGTTGCAGCCTCTCTAAATACACCACCTAGACGTTTTCCAACATCTTGTCCATATAATAATGCTTCAGGATGTTTTTCCATTATTTCTCTAATAGCAAATAAAGCACTATCAACCATTACAGTTTTATCTTTACCACTTGGTTCTCTGTTACCCTTTTCTTCTGTAATTGGGGTTGGAGCAAAATCATGTAAAAATAAATCTTCAGTGCGAGGATCTTCTTCTAATAATGCTTTTTGATATTCAGCTTCAACTAAAATAATAGCATTCTCTTCAATTTTTTTAATTTCTTTAACATCGATACCCGCAACAATTAATTGATTACGTAAACGAGGCAAAGGATCTTTTTTTGCGCATTCTTCTAAATCATCTCTATACCATTCTTTACGAACGCCTGATGTATGGTGGTTTAGTAAAGGAACTTTTGCGTGCACCAACATTGGCCTTCGTTCTTTACGAATTATTTCTAAACACTCATTAATAGTATTATAAGAGAAAATAAAATCAGTACCATCAATTGTACGAGTTTCTAATCCTTTAAAACCTTTAGCGTATTCTGTAATATCTTGCGAACGAATTTCGCGGGCGTGTGCCGAAATATCCCATTCATTATCTTGTACTAAATATAAAATTGGTAACTTTTTTAAAGTTGCCATTTGAAAAGCTTCTGCAACTTCGCCTTCTGTGCAACTTGCATCACCTAAAGAACAAACTGCAACAGGATTTTTTCCTTGAAAATCTTTTTGTAAATTATTTAATTCCAAATATTGTAAACCCATTGCAACACCTGTTGTAGGAATAGCTTGCATTCCAGTGGCACTACTTTGATGAGGAATTTTCGGCATATCATCTCTACGTAAACTTGGATGAGAATAATATGTTCTTCCACCAGAAAAAGGATCGTTACGCTTTGCTAATAATTGCAACATTAATTCAAAAGGAGTAATTCCGATAGATAATAATACGCTATCATCTCTGTAATAAGGACTCACAAAATCTTGTGGAAGTAATTGTAATCCTAAAGCAATTTGAATGGCTTCATGTCCGCGAGAAGTAGCATGAACATATTTAGCAGTAACTTCTTTATTAGCTTCATATAGCTCTGCCATGCTTTTAGCAGTGCACATTAATCTATATGCTTTTTTTAAAGTTTCTGTAGATATTTTTGTTTTCAAAATTGTTGATTCTAAAACTGAAGTGGTCATTTATAGTGATTCTAAAGAATACTAATGTATTAAATATTAAGGAAATTGCCTAAAAATACTTAAAAACATGATTTTTTTTATTTAATAATTACTCCTTTTTTATCTATAAAAGGTATCATTTGGAAATTAGAATCAATAATAGATTCTGGTAAAAAGACGTACTGTTTGTCATACATTATCCCATTAATTGTGAAACTTATCCAGTATTCGTTGCTAATTCCAAAAACTTCTTTTGAAACAGGCTCAATCAGTTTATAATCTAATGATTCTACTTCTTCAAAAAAATGGCGTAATGTGCTTGTCTTTTTTTTCACATCATTAATAACGCCATAACCAGTAGATGTTATTAATACATTTTTAATATCTTCTTCTCTAAAATTGAAAACGTAAGCGTTGTATTCGTCTAATCCTTCGTGTTCTCTTACAATAGCAATAGCTATATCTTCAACTTCAGGAAATATTATATCTTTTATCATTACTGTTTATTATGTGAAATACAGAGAATTATTAAACTAATTTGATTAAATAATTTTCTTTTTTTCCTTTACTTACTAATAAATAAGTTTGATTATTAAATTGAGATAATTCGATTAACGTATTTGCATCAATTACCTTAATTTTATTGATACTTACAGCATTTCCTGTAACCATTTTTCGTGCCTCATTATTACTTGGAAATACTTCTGCTTTTTCCACTAATAATGCAATTATATTAACTGGATTAGATAATTCGTTTTTACTTATTTCAAATGTATCAATACCACTTAATAATTTTTCAAATTTTGCGGCATCTAAATTTGAAACATCTTCAGCTTTTGCTTTAAATAAAAATTCGCCAGTAGCAACTGCATCATTAAAATCTTCTTCACTATGCACACGAATTGTAATTTCTTTAGCTAAAGCCTTTTGCAAATGGCGTTCATGAGGCGCGGCATTATGTTTAGTTTCAAATTCTTCAATTTCTAATTGAGATAAA
>Ga0114977_10000530_pt1 | contig 25453 bp, 27 predicted proteins | sample S_130805_MF_Meta_FD_87026 | JGI IMG/M metagenome (GOLD analysis project Ga0114977, IMG submission 87026) | Freshwater microbial communities from Lake Simoncouche, Canada to study carbon cycling - S_130805_MF_MetaG | ecosystem: Environmental > Aquatic > Freshwater > Lake | place: Lake...
ACCACGCGAATATACCTTGATTAACGCCTGCTCAATAAATCCTTCTGAATAACGATTTTTCATTGTTGTCTCCATGCCTCAATGTTAATTTTTTGAGGCGACAACTAGTCTGACACTGGGGGTCTATGAGTGGAAGCCAAAAGTTTAGCTAATTTCAGAAGAGGTTGCTCAGTCAACCTGACCCAATAGGTAATAGGATTAAGTTATGGAGAACAATAATACTGACGCGACTTTGTCACAGACTAAATCAAATCTGACGCGCTCTATCATTGCGACCGTTATATTTTTCGACATCGTTGGCTACACTAAGCGTCCGGTAAATACTCAAACTCAAATTAAGCGGCAATTTACTGATTTATTGTCAGAGTTTCTACCTAAATTGGAGAACGGTGAGCGGATTATTTTGGATACCGGCGATGGGGCTGCCATTGGCTTTTTACAACATCCGGAAGATGCTTTCGAAGTAGCGGTCAAATTTCGCGCTGCAGTAGCGGCAAATAATCACCAGAATTTCCCTGACTTGTTCGTGCGAATTGGTATTCATATGGGGCCAATCAATGTGGTCCAAGATATGAATGGCCAGAGCAATATGGTTGGCGATGGCATTAATGATGCGCAGCGCGTAATGAGTTTTGCCGGCAGCGAACAGATTTATGTATCGCGGGCTTACTTTGATTTTATTTCCAGATTGAGCCATGAACATGAGAAGTTGTTTGTCTATCGGGGTTCGCAGAAAGACAAACATGGGCGGGCTCATTCAGTTTATGAGTTGGTTGATCACGGTGCGAATTTTGAAACACAGAAAAAGCTAGGTAGTTCTGATATTAACTTGGAGCCTTTTACCTTTGAAATACCACACCGAGGTGCCTTAAAAATACCCGATGACGCAGAGAAAATTGAGGCAAAAAGAGAAGATTCGGCTTTAATGAAAGATATTCGGAAGCTATTGGAGAAGGAAGAAATCCCATTAGTTACGACGCCAGCGGCGCGGGTGGAACCACAACCAGAGAACTTACCAATGAATAAACCTTCAGTGATTGAAGCTCCGGCAGTTCAGAATGTGCCGCCAGTTAAAGTTGCTCGGGTTATTAGGCCGCATCTTGAAGCGCTGAATAAGGCGGAAGCCAAGAAGCGTTTACAGCCAAAATCAGTACCCTGGGGGGCGATTTTGCTGGTAATTTTAGTGGGTCTAGTCGCAGCTTATTTTGTGTTGAAGTAGTTGTAGCAGCTTTATAAATAGAATTTGACGGCGAGTAACACCACGCCGCACAGTAAAAATAGTGCGATTGCAGCGAGCAATAAATTGCGCCGTTGTTGCTGCGCGAGCAAAGTAAGTACTAGCTTTTCAAGTTTTTCTGGCGTGTGACTAGAGAGTTGTTCGTGAATTAATCGCGGCAATTGTGGTAATAACGTGGCGTAACGCGGTGCTTCAGATTTGAGCGCTTTGATAAATCCCCGCCAGCCCACTTGTTCGCTCATCCAGCGTTCTAGCCACGGTTTAGCGGTTTTCCAAAGGTCCAATTCTGGATCAAGTTGCAACCCTAAGCCTTCAATATTCAATAGTGTTTTCTGCAATAAAACCAGTTGTGGTTGAATCTCTACGCCAAAGCGGCGCGAGGTTTGGAACAGGCGCAACAGCACGCGACCAAAAGAAACCTCGCGTAATGGCTTGTCAAAAATCGGTTCGCAAACTGAGCGAATAGCTGCTTCGAATTCATCGACGCGCGTATTAGCCGGCGCCCAACCTGATTCAATATGTAATTGCGCGACACGTTTATAGTCGCGGTTAAAGAAGGCAATAAAATTTTGGGCTAAATAATTTTTATCGCGGTCGGTGAGCGTGCCCATAATACCGAAATCCAAAGCAATGTAACGGCCATCGGCTGCCACAAAAATATTGCCGGGGTGCATATCCGCGTGGAAAAACCCGTCCCGAAAAACTTGCGTGTAAAAAATTTCAACGCCGCTGGTCGCCAATTTAGACAGGCTAATATTCGCTGCCCGTAATTCAGCAATTTGGCTAATCGGAATGCCCTTCATCCGTTCCATCACCATCACATTCGAATTACACCAATCCCAATATACTTCCGGGACCAGCAATAAACGCGCATCGGCAAAGTTGCGGCGTAATTGGCTAGCATTGGCAGCCTCGCGCATTAAATCGAGTTCGTCGTGCAAATATTTGTCGAATTCAGCGACCACCAATTTTGGTTTTAGCCGCTTGCCATCTTCCCAAATCGATTCAATCAGGCCGGCGCAAATATCCAACAACGCCATATCGTGCTGAATGACATTGAGAATGCCGGGGCGCAAGATTTTAACCGCGGCTTCGCGGCCATCCGGCAAAATGGCGAAATGCACTTGTGCCACCGAGGCGCTAGCGATTGGTTTTTCATCAAATTGAGCGAATACTTCTTTCAGCGGTTTGCCGTAGGCTATTTCGAGCTGAGCAACGGCTTGTTTTGAGGAAAACGGCGGGACTTGGTCTTGTAGTTTGGCTAATTCTTCAGCGATGTCGTTGGGAATTAAATCGCGACGAGTGGACAGCATTTGTCCAAACTTAACGAAAATGGGTCCCAAGGTTTCAAGTGCCAAGCGCAATCTGACTGCGCGAGGCGAAGAAATGTTGCGAAAAAATAGCAGCCAGTTGAGTGGCAACAATAACCAGCGGGTGCGTCGATGTGCCAGCAAGAATTCATCTAAGCCGAAACGTAGCACCACAAAAATAATTTTAAGTAAGCGGAAAAATCGCATCACGAAGTATCAATAAACAAAAAGGGCGCGGTGAAATCACCACGCCCTGAAGTTTACTGGATTTTTGAGTGTTACAGCTGCTGAATTCCAGCCATCAACCAAACTGCTTTGTCATCTTTTAAGTTCTTTTGAACGTGCCAAATTTCATCGAAGTGTTCTGCTGGGCCGCCATTTTCACTTAATTCGCCACTCAAGCGAACGCTGGCAACCGCGTGCTCATTTTCGGTAACAACTTCAAGCAAAATTGCATTGACCGAAATTACATCAGTTTTTTGCGGCGTATTGTCGCGTTCTTGCAACTGCATTGAAATCTCAGCGTACATTTCCGGCGTGGTGTATTCGCGAATGTCGTTCAAATCTTTGCGATCATTGGCGGCCTGCAAGCGAATGAATGAAGTTTTGGCGCTACGCAAAAATGCTTCCACCGGAAAATCAGCAGGAATATTGGCTGGCTCAGCGACAGCTGTCGTGGCGGCAACGCTGCCTGCCATTGGCTGTTGAACTGGTTCAGCGGCAGGTGCTGAATAGGGTGCACCTGCGCCCGCATATTGCATCTCCGCTTGTGGTGCAGATTTTTTGCGGAACAGGGAAATGATGAAGAAAACGGCGACCGCGCCTAAAATAATCATCAGGATAGAGCCCATACCGGAACCCATGCCCATGCTGGCAAACAAAGCGCCCAATCCTGCACCAATCGCCAAGCCTGCCAATGGACCTAGCCATTTGTTGGCTTTAGATTGTGGTGCGGCAGCTGGTTGTGCTGGTGTGCCTGGCGCTGGCGATGCCGCCGGTGCTTTTTGAGTTTGCTGGGGTGACATCGTGCGTTGTTTGCCGATGCTACTGCCGCCGCCGAATCGTTTGGCTTCAGCGTTGAAAGAGATTAAAGAAAGACACGCGAAGACTAGGGTAATGAATAAGATAAAACGTTTCATGTATTCCTCTGGGTAATTAAACAAACGAGTGCGAGTATATCAAAACCGATTTAAAACGCGGCGGTTAGAACAACGGTTCGCAAATAAAGTTCAACGGTGCGTGGCTGACTGGATGATTAAAGCTGAGCGATCTAGCGTGCAGATGCAAACGTGCTGCAATTTCGCCCTTATAAAAAGTATCCCCTAAAATTGGATGGCCGATGCTGGCAAGGTGTAAACGCAATTGGTGGGTGCGGCCGGTAATCGGTTTGAGTTCAAGTCGGCTTTGATTCTTAAGGGCATCAAACAACAGCGTGCGATAAAAAGTTTGCGACGGCTTCCCTTCGACGTAATCAATCTTTTGCAGCGGGCGGTTAAGCCAATCGCGGCCAATCGGCAAATTGATGTCACCATCGGCGGGATCAACTTTGCCGCTGACCAGCGCAATATACGTTTTGCTAATGTCGCGACCACTAAATAGTTGCGAGAGTTTGCGGTGCGTGTCGGCGTCACGGGCAAAAAGCATCAAACCAGACGTGGCCATATCTAAACGATGAACCACGCGCGCTTCGGGAAATTGTTGTTGAACGCGCGATGCCATGCAATCCGTTTTATCCGCGCTGCGTCCCGGCACAGCCAATAATCCCTCAGGTTTGTTGACCACCAGCAAATGATCGTCGGTGTAAATGATCTCTAGGCCAGTATCGGCTGGGGGGTAATAAGGGACAAATAATTCGACCAAAGCGAGCGCTAACTTTCTTTAAATCTTAAGTGCGGCATCATTATCGGATTGATGCCAGGGTGCGACTTTGAACAATAGGAACATACCGGGAATCGCCAACAATACACATAAACCAAAAAAACTGACCCAGCCCAATTGTTCCACCAGCCAGCCAGCGGAAGCGTTGACGAAGGTGCGCGGCACAGCGGCAAGACTGGTGAACAGCGCAAATTGGGTGGCGGTGTACGCCGGATGCGTGCTGCGGGCGATGAAAGCGACGAAGGCAGCGGTGCCGACGCCAACACCAAAGGCTTCGAGACTAATCACAAACGCCAGTTGGGTGATTTCGACGGCGGTGATGTCGGCGTGATGGCCAAGTGAGGCCAGCCAAGCAAAGCCAAAAATTGAGATCACTTGGACCACGCCAAATAACCACAAGGCGCGATTGATACCGATTTTTAACATCCACAAACCGCCGAGCAAACCGCCGATGACAGCCGGCCATAAACCCGCATTTTTGGCGATCAAGCCAATTTGAGTTTTGCTAAACCCCATATCCATATAAAACGGCGTTGCCAGCGCGGTGCATAAACTGTCGCCCAATTTATAGAAAAATAGAAACGCCAAAATCAGCAATGCGCTACGCCAGCCTTGTCGCGAAATGAATTCGTGAAAGGGCTCAATCACCGCATCGCGTAAGGTTTTGGGTGGGGCGGCACGCTGCGGTTCTTGCGTCAGCAAAGTCATCGCGATGCCGGGTAACATAAATAAAGCGGTGACCATAAACACCGTGCTCCACGGCAAAATGTCAGACAAAATTAACGATAGCGAGCCCGGCACTAAACCGGCAATTCGGTAGGCATTCACGTGGATGGAATTGCCCAAGCCGAGTTCTTGATCGCTGAGTAATTCGCGGCGATAAGCGTCCAGCACAATGTCTTGGGTGGCGCTTAAAAATGCCAACAAGGTGCAAAATAGCGCGATGGTGGCCATATCAGTTTGCGGTGAAAAGCCGCCGAGGGTGGCGATCACCAGTAGCAAGGAAACTTGCGTTAACAACATCCAGCCGCGACGGCGACCGAGCAGCGGCACCACATAACGATCAAGTAGCGGCGCCCAAATAAATTTCCAAGTGTACGGAAATTGAATCAGCGCAAACAGACCGATGGTTTTGATATTGATGCCTTCGGTTTTGAGCCAAGCGGGAACCAGATTGAGCAGTAAATACAGCGGCAAACCGGAGGCGAAGCCGGTGAAAATACAAATCGCCATCCGACGATTAAAGAGTTGCTGCCAGATCGTCATCTGGCGATCACGTCTGATTTGAAACGATAGACCGCCATGCTGCCGAGTAAATTCGGTAGCAAATTAATTTCTTTACCACCAGTCATTACCCGACGAGCAAGAATTTCCACCTTCATCGTGTCGCACAAATTTTCAAAGTCGGTAAAGCTGCACAAATGTACGTTCGGCGTGTCGTACCACTGGTAAGGCAATTCTTTAGAAACTGGCATATTGCCCAGCGCGACGCTCATCCGATTTTTCCAATAGGTAAAATTAGGAAAGCTGACGATGCCTTGCCGGCCGACGCGCAAAATCTCGTTTAACAAAGCTTCGGTGTGGCGGGTGGCTTGCAGCGTTTGCGACAAAATCACGAAATCGAACGACGCTGATTCAAAATCGGCGAGTCCAGAATCCAAGTCATTTTGAATGACGTTGACGCCATTTTGAATAGAGGCAACGATGCCTTCATCGCTGATTTCCACGCCGTAGCCGCGCACATTGCGTTCGGCTTTTAAGTAATGCAACAGGCTGCCGTCGCCGCAACCTAAGTCCAGCACCGAAGCACCGGCGGGAATCCAAGCGGCAATGGCGGCAAAATCGGGCCGCGCCGCCGTTAACGAAGCGTGATCGAGTCTAGGCATTAAGCAATCTCCCTAGCGATATTTTTAAGATAAGCGTGCATCACGGCAAAATATTGCGGATGATCCATCAAGAAAGAATCGTGGCCATGCGCCGATTCGATTTCAGCGTAGCTGACGTTGCGTTTGTTGTGCATCAGCGGCCGAATAATTTCGCGCGAACGTTCCGGCGAAAAACGCCAATCGGTGGTGAACGACACCACTAAAAAATTCGCCTCAGCAGCGCCAAACGCTTTATTCAAATCGCCGTTGTAAGCGTGCGCGGGATCAAAATAATCGAGCGCTTTGGTCATCAGCAAATAGGTATTAGCGTCGAAATAGGCGGCAAATTTATCGCCTTGATAACGCAAATACGATTCGATTTGGAACTCAATATCGAAGCCGTAACTAAATTGCCCAGTACGTAATTGGCGACCAAATTTATCGGCCATCGCATCGTCGGACAAATACGTGATGTGGCCCAGCATCCGTGCCAAGCGCAAGCCGCGCGTCGGCACCACGCCGTGTTGATAAAAATCGCCACCGTGAAATTCGGGGTCGGTCAAAATCGCATTACGCGCTACGTCGTTGAAAGCAATATTTTGAGCCGTTAACCGTGGCGCGGTGGCAATCGCCAATACATGCCGCACCCGTTTTGGATACGCCAACGACCAGTGCAAAGCTTGCATCCCGCCGAGGCTGCCGCCCATCACCGCCGCAAATTGTTGAACGCCCAAATAATCGGCCAAGCGCGCCTGCGATTCCACCCAATCTTCCACCGTAATCACCGGAAAACTGGCGCCGTAAGGTTGGCCGGTTTCGGGATTGGTGCTGCCAGGGCCGGTGGAACCGTGACAACCACCCAAATTATTCAAACCGATGACAAAAAACTGATTGGTATCGATCGGCTTATTCGGCCCGACCATCGTGTCCCACCAACCGATATTTTTAGGGTCGTCGGCATAAAAACCAGCGACGTGATGATGGCCAGACAGCGCGTGACACACCAAAATCGCATTCGATTTATCGGCGTTTAGCGTGCCATAGGTTTCATAAACCAGTTCATAACGCGGCAACACCGCCCCACTTTTAAAGGTGAGCGGCGTCTCAAAAATAGCGCGTTGCGCGGTGACGATTCCAACAGAATTTTTCATTGCATCCCAAATAAAAACCCGCTCAGCGTGAGCTAAAGCGGGTTGAATTCGCTTTAGCTGGTATGTTTAACGTGCCCCGCAAGCTGATCTCAAATCGGCACGGAGCGAAGTTTCCAGACTTTCGGGGAAGCTGTCAACTTTACTGATGCTGACTTAAAGAAGGGCACAATAAGCAACAGGCATTGCGCCGGAGGACTTTCGGATTAAATTGAGTCTGATCCTATTTTCCGTCGCCATTTAATCTGGCCCTCATTCAAACAGTAATTCGTAACTCGTACTCCGGCCACCACCATCAGATTTTTTCAACACGCCGCGCTCGATTAAATCATTAATGTCGCGCAGCGCAGAATCAGGCGAGCACTTGGCAATTGCCGCCCACTTGGAACTGGTGAGCTTGCCTTCAAAACCATCAAGCAGGCGATTGATTAATTTAACTTGTCGCTCATTCAGCGATATGCCCGCACACCGCTCCCAGAATCGCGCCTTGGCGATAATCATCCTGAGTGTATTTTCAGCACCTTCAATTGCGCGCCCTAAACACGCCAAAAACCAAGCGAGCCAAGCGGTCACGTCAAGTTCGCCCGCTTGTGTCTGTTCAAGTAAATCGTAGTATTCGCGGCGCTCGCGTTGTATTTGCGCAGATAAACTATAGAAACGTTGCGCGGATTTTTCCGACCGAGCCAGCCCCATATCACCGATGGCGCGGGCAATCCGCCCATTACCATCATCAAACGGATGGACGGTGACAAACCACAAATGGGCTAGCCCCGCCTTAATCACCGGATCGAGATTTTGTTCGGTATTGAACCATTGCAAAAATTCGTCCATTTCTGACGCGAGGCGCGCAGCAGGTGGCGCTTCATAATGCACTTTTTGGCCACCAACAGGCCCCGACACAACCTGCATCGGGCCATCGCCATCATCGCGCCAATCGCCGATTCTGATTTTCGCAAGATCGCTATACCCCGTTGGAAAAAGCGCGGCATGCCAAGCAAACAAACGTTCCCGTGTCAGCAAATTAGCAAAGCCACCGGTTGCATCAAGCACCATCTCAACCACACCGTCCACATGCCGATCGGCGGCAACCAGCGCGCCGATATCCACCCCCAGACGTCTGGCAATAGAAGAGCGCACCGCATCATAATCAAGTTGCTGACCTTCTATCTCGCTGGTTTTAAGCACATCTTCTGTCAACACTTGCAACGTAGCTTGGTCGCGCAGCGCAAAACCAAGCCCGTCCATTCGCCCTAGCAAATGCCCCTGCGAATGGCGAACGCTGGCCAGTGCGGTTGAAAGCACACTTGCATCAAAGCGCCAACGTGGCCAATCAGATTGTTCCCAGATGAACATTTTATTCTCCGCAATTTGTGCGACCATTATGGCAGACATTCACCGCAGGAGATAGATTGGTGGGATTTGTTGTGACATATCATCGCCGAGACAGATTGCCGCAGTCAGATGTAGATTGGGCAGAGCATCGCGAAGCCCAACATTGGGCATTTCAGACAAAGACTCCTATGTTGGGCTTCATTTCATTCAGCCCAACCTACCGAGCTGTCAACTTTACTGATGCTGACTTAAAGAAGGGAACAATAAGCAACAGGCATTGCGCCGTAAGTGAAAAATTAAAACACCTAGTGCAATCCGCTACGCTTATCCTACCCCAGCGGGTTCTTTCACTAAATCGAGTCTGACCCTATTTATTTTCAAACGATCTACGAGCCATTTTTTTCTTTCATAACGGCTTAGAAGTTATATATCCCACCAAATGAAATGGCTGCTGCTTTCCAATCAGTGCCGCTCGAAGTCCACGTAGCTAAACGTCCAAAATTTTCGTACTGCACACGCAAAGCAACTTGCGGAGTTACATGATATTGCGCCCCAAGACCGAAGTACAAATCTGTCGATTGAACGCTGGTAGAACCTGAAATGCCAAATACGGTCAATTTGAATTGAGCATCATTAACTGGCTAATCCCGCCTTGAGGATTAAATCAGAGTCCTTGTTTAATGAATGACTCCACACCGCAGCGGCATGTAGTGAAGATGCTGAAAGTGTTGCAGAAGCCAGCCCCGATCCCAATGAAGAGTCGCCAAACTTTGCATAGCCCACCTCCGCAGCCCATGTATCGCTTAAGTGATAACCACCTGTAAAGCTGGTGATGGTTGGATTGGGATAAGTTCCAGCGGGAACGGTAACCCCGCTATAGAGTGCATTTCCTAAATCAAATCCAGCATAGTATTTTCCTGATGTATCAGCTTGAGCTAATGGTGTCGCTAATGCAAATATAAGACCTGCTGCAATTGCTTTTCTTTTCATGCTTTTCCCCAATCATTTTTTGTTATACAGCAAAGTGCCTCGCCTGTTCGCATTATAAAAATAGGGTCAGACTCGAATAAAAGTCACTTGAAACTAGCCAATTAACAATAACCTGTTTTGGGATAACCTGCAATAGGTTATTAATGTGTGTGGATGTCCAATCCAATGCACGATCCACGCTATGAGATTTTCCGTTCGTTACTCGTTGAAATACGGGAGCGGGGGAAGTTTACGCAAGTCGATGTCGCAAATCGGCTACACAAACCACAGAGCTATATATCGAAATATGAGCGAGGCGAGCGACGGCTCGATGTGATTGAAATGCTGGATATTGCGGAAGCGCTGGAGGTTAATCCAAACCACATTCTGCGCGATTTGATAATAAAACTTGAATGAAGCTGATACGAGACGAGTAGTCAACAGCCCCCAACTACTCCCGATGATACGGATGATTATTCAGCAGTGAATGTGCGCGATAAAGTTGTTCGGCGAGCAGCACGCGCACCATGCCGTGCGGTAAGGTAAACAGTGAAAGTGCCATTAATTGTTGAGCGGATTTTTTGACGGTTTCGTGCAAGCCGTCGGCACCGCCGATAATAAAGGTGACATCGTGACCTTCGCCCAGCCATTTTTCCATGTGAGCGGCGAGTTGTTTGGTGGTCGGGGTGGCGCCGTGCTCATCTAGCGCGATGCGAAAACTGTGTGCTGGAATAGCGGCCAAGATGCGCTGCGCTTCGGCCTCCATCATTTGCGTGGGGGTTTTGCCGCTGGTGCGTGGTTCGGGCTTGAGTTCGATTAACTCAATTTTGGCTTCGCGCGGCATCCGTTTGGCGTATTCGTTAAAGCCAGCGCTTATCCATTCTGGCATCTTGTTGCCGACGGCCAGAATGGTGAGTTTCATTTTGGTGCTTTAACGACTGGCCGAGCTTCCCACAACTCTTCCAAGTTGTAATAGGCGCGTACCGCCGGTTGCATAATGTGCACCAGCACTTCGGCGTAATCGACCAAAATCCATTCGCCACTGCCGCCACCTTCGACGCTCAGCGGCTCTTCACCGATTTCTTTTAATTTCTTTTCCACGTTGTCGGCCAACGCTTTAGTTTGGCGAGTGGATTGCGCGCTGGCAATAATCATTCGGTCAAACAGCGAGCTGCGCTTGCTGGTGTTAATCACAAGAATATCGACGGCTTTAATATCTTCCAGCGCGGCGATGATGGCGGTTGTTTTTTGATCAGTAGTTAGCATTTTGGTATAGGTTGTTGGATTGAATAAAATGGGCGACGCTATCAGGAACAAGATAGCGAACGCTGTGTTGGGTGGCGATGCGGCGACGAATATCGGTGGCAGAAATATCCAGCCCTGGCATATCAATCACCACAATGTGGCCGTGTGAAACTTCGTGCAAGGCTTTCGGCGACGGTGCCAAGCGCTCGGCATATTCGCTTTGCAATTCGGCATTAGCTTGCGTCATCAAATTTCCCAGCGGGCGACCGGGGCGTTGCATCACCACAATGTGCGCAAGCTCGAATAACTGCTGCCAACGCGACCACGTGTGCAATTGCAAAAAGGCATCGCTGCCGAGTAACAAACACAGCGGTTGCTGATCGCCAACTTCGTCACGTAAGGCGGTGAGCGTATCGACCGTGTAGCAGTCATCGGTGCGATAACTTTCGCGGGCATCAGCGACAAAAAAACCGTTTGCGTGCAACGCCAGTTGCACCATTTTTAGCCGCTGTTCACCAGTGGCGTGTGGCGAATGACGGTGCGGCGGCGTGCCAGTAGGAATGAAATGCACTTCACGCAAACGACATTGCTCAACCGCTTCTACCGCGAGGCGCAAATGTCCGAAATGAATCGGATCAAATGTGCCGCCCAAAATACCGATGGGCGCGGCAAGTGGCTGACTGACTGATTCGCCAAACAATTACAGCGCCATCCTGCGCATATCAGACAGCACGTGCGCCAAATAAGTTGTAAAGCGAGCGCCAGCAGCACCGTCAATCACGCGATGGTCGTAAGACAAAGACAGCGGCAACATTAAGCGTGGCACAAATTCGCCGTCTTGATACACCGGTTTCATGCTGGAACGCGACACGCCTAAAATCGCCACTTCTGGCGCATTGATAATCGGCGTAAACGAGGTGCCACCAATACCACCCAAGCTAGAAATGGTGAAACAGCCACCTTGCATATCAGCGGCGGTGAGTTTTTTATCGCGCGCTTTACCGCTGATTTCACCTAATTCTTTCGCCAATTGCACGATGCCTTTTTGATCGACATCACGAATCACCGGCACCATCAAACCGTCTGGTGTATCCACCGCCACGCCGATATGAATGTATTGCTTCATAATCAGATTTTCACCGCTGGCATCCAGCGACGAGCAAAAATCTGGGAAGTGACGCAAGGTGGTGGCGACTGCTTTCAGCATAAATGCCAAAGGCGTGATTTTGATATTTTCTTTGGCGTATTCCGCGCCCAATTGTTTGCGGAAAACTTCCATTTCGCTGATGTCGGCTTCTTCGAATTGCGTGACGTGCGGAATCATCACCCAATTGCGATGTAAATTCGCACCAGAAATTTTCTTGATGCGAGAAAGTGCCTTACTTTCGATAGCGCCGTATTTTGCGAAATCGACTTCTGGCCACGGCAATAATCCCGGCAAACTGCCACCACCAGCGGCAGAACGCGGTTGCGCTAAGGATTGTTTGACGAAATTTTCAACGTCGATTTTGGTGACGCGACCTTTGTCGCCACTGCCTTTAACTTGGCTTAAATCGACGCCCAATTCGCGTGCAAAACGGCGAATCGCTGGGCTGGCGTGTGCCGCGCCGCCAGCAGTTTGTATGGCAGAAACGGGTGCGACGACCGGTGCCGCAATCGCTGGTGCAGCGGCGACCACCGCTGCTGGCGCGGTAACAGGTGCTGCAGTTGGCGCTGCGGCGGCGACCGGTGCGGCGACCGCGGCGCTGGTTTCAATCAGCACAATCACCGATCCTTCGGATACTTTATCGCCCACTTTGACTTTGATTTCTTTCACCACGCCGTCAAACGGCGCCGGTACATCCATCGTTGCTTTGTCGGTTTCTAGTGTCAGCAAACTTTGTTCCGCTTTCACCACATCGCCAACGCTGACCGCGATTTCGATCACCGGCACATCTTTGTAATTGCCGATGTCCGGCACTACGACTGTATTGATTTCTGCCATCTCGTTCTCCTCGGTTTAAACCGTAGTTGGATTCGGTTTATCGGGGTTGATTTTATAAAGCTTGATCGCTTTGGTCACTTCACTCGCCGCAATCGTGCCTTCATCCGCCAAGGCTTTCAAGGCGGCAATCGCAACATAATGGCGATCAACTTCGAAGAAACCGCGCAGTTTTTTGCGACTGTCGGAACGACCGAAACCATCGGTGCCGAGCACGGTGTAACGCGCTGGCAAGAAGCCGCGAATCTGATCGGCGTAGCTCTTAATGTAGTCGGTTGAAGCGATTACTGGACCGTTGCGTTTGGCCAAACATTGCTCAACGAAGCTGACGCGTTGGGTGGCTTCTGGATGCAACATATTCCAGCGTTCAACATCCAAACCGTCGCGACGCAACTCGTTAAAGCTGGTCACGCTCCAAATGTCAGCCGCGATGCCGAAATCTTTTTCGAGCAATGCGGCGCCCGCGATCACTTCGCGCAAGATGGTGCCGCTACCCATTAATTGCACGCGTGATTTTGCTTTGGCTTTACCTTCGCTCAGCAAATACATACCCTTGATGATGCCTTCTTCGGCGCCAACGGGCATCGCTGGATGGGTGTAATTTTCGTTCATCACGGTGAGGTAATAGAACACGTCTTCTTGATTTTTATACATGCGCTCCATGCCGTTTTGCACAATGACCGCCAGCTCGTAAGCGAAGGTTGGATCATAGGAAACGCAATTCGGAATCATCGCCGCCATCAAATGACTGTGACCATCTTGATGTTGCAACCCTTCGCCGTTCAGTGTGGTGCGACCGGCGGTACCACCGACCATAAAGCCGCGGGCACGCAAATCACCTGCCGCCCAAGCCAAGTCGCCAATCCGTTGGAAACCGAACATGGAGTAATAAATGTAGAACGGAATCGTTGCCATACCGTGGTTGGCGTAAGCAGTTGCCGCTGCAATCCAGTCGGCCATACCACCGGCTTCGTTAATACCTTCTTGCAACACTTGGCCAGTGACAGATTCTTTGTAGAACATCAGCTGATCGGCATCTTGCGGGGTGTAAAGCTGGCCGACTTGCGAGAAAATGCCCAGTTGACGGAACATCCCTTCCATCCCGAAAGTGCGCGATTCATCCGGCACAATTGGCACGATTTGCTTGCCGATATTTTTGTCTTTCACCAACACGCCGAGTAAGCGCACAAATGCCATCGTAGTAGAAAATTCGCGTTCTTCGCTCGATTTCAACAAGGCATCGAACGCTGACAACGGCGGAATTTCTAATGCCGTGGTGACCGGTGTTCTGGACGGCACCGAACCCATTATCGCGCCACGTTCACGCAGATATTTTTCTTCTTGGCTGCCCGGTTCAGGCCGTACGAAAGGAAGTTTTGGCAACTGTTCGTCGGTGACTGGAATATTGAAACGATCTCGGAAAGCGCGTAAGGATTCGCCGCCCACTTTCTTTTGTTGATGGGTGGTATTTTGACCTTCGCCGGCATCGCCCATGCCATAACCTTTAACGGTTTTAGCAAGAATGACAGTCGGTTGACCAGTGTGTTTGCTGGCAGCTGAATAAGCCGCAAAAACTTTGTGCGGATCGTGACCGCCGCGATTCAAACGCCAAATTTCGTCGTCTGACATATCCGCTACGAGTTCCAACAATTCTGGATATTTACCAAAGAAATGTTTGCGCACATACGCGCCATCTTTTGATTTGTAAGTTTGGTAGTCGCCGTCGACGACTTCTTCCATGCGCTTTAGTAGCAGACCGCTCTTGTCTTTCGCTAGCAGGCGATCCCATTTGCCACCCCAAACCACTTTGATGACATTCCAGCCCGCACCACGGAACACGCCTTCCAATTCTTGAATGATTTTGCCGTTGCCGCGCACCGGGCCATCCAAACGTTGCAAGTTGCAGTTAATCACGAAAATCAGATTATCCAGACCTTCACGACCGGCCATCGAAATCGCGCCCAATGATTCTGGCTCGTCGGTTTCGCCGTCGCCCAAATACGCCCACACTTTGCGGCCATTGGTTTGTGCCAAATTGCGGTGCTGCAAATAACGCATAAAACGCGCTTGGTAAATCGCCATCAGTGGGCCCAAACCCATTGACACCGTTGGGAATTGCCAGAAATTCGGCATCAACCACGGATGCGGATAAGACGATAAACCATCGCCATCCACTTCTTGGCGGAATTTATACAATTGTTCTTCGCTGATGCGGCCTTCCATAAACGCGCGGGCATACACACCTGGCGATGAGTGACCTTGAAAATAAACCAAGTCGCCGCCGTGGGTATCCGTTTTGCCGTGGAAGAAATGGTTAAAACCAACGTCATACAAAGTTGCAGCAGACGCAAAACTGGCGATGTGACCGCCCAATTCCGACGAATCTTTATTCGCATTCAACACAATTGCCATCGCGTTCCAGCGCATCAACGCGCGAATGCGGTGTTCCATATCGTGATTGCCGGGCGAGCGTTCTTCTTTATCCAGCGGAATCGAATTAATATATGGCGTGGTGGCGCTGATGGGTAAATCGTCGCCGGCTAAACGTGCGTGATTGATCAGTTGATCGATCAAGAAATGGGCGCGATCGCCACCTTCTTTATCTAAAACAGATTGGAGTGAATCTAGCCACTCTTTGGTTTCTTGCGGATCGTAATCGGGTAGTTGCGTCGCCATTATTTACTCTCTTCCTAAGTTACAACAAATCGTTATGTGTTCGGTTACCAGCCAATCCACCGCGCGGTCGGTCCGCTCTAATGGAAGGTCTGTGACCACCTGACAACTGAAGCCAGCGGCTACCAACGTGGGTTGGTGAGTGAAACGCGCCAGCAACTTATCATAAAAACCACCACCGTAACCTAAGCGCGCACCGGATTCGGTAAACGCCACGCCGGGCAGTAGTACGAAATCAACTTCAGTAAAACTTTCTAACTGCGCACAACGATCCACCACAGGCTCGGGAATATTCCACAAACCGGGCGCAATCTGTTGCGATAAATCGGTGACACGGTATAAATCTAATTCTTTGGTTGCGCTATTAACTTTTGGCAAATAGAGCGTTTTACCATCCTGTAAAACCTGTTGCGCAAATAATTGCGCCGCAAATTCAGCGCCAAAATTTAAATATGCCAATACGCATTTCGCATCACGATAAGCCGCCAGCTGCGTAATGTTGGCCGCGATTAACTGGCTTGCCTGCAAGCGTTTGCTGACAGAAATCGCGTCACGGGCGGCGATTATACTTTGTCGAAGCGCTTGCTTCCTAGTTTGAATATTCATGGTCGCGCTGCCTTGATCGCCCAATGTTGCAATTGTTCAGCATCTTCTAGGATATCGACGGGAACTTCGCGGTAATTCCGCAAAATCTGTTTTTCGGACGGCGCAAAAATAGGCATCTTCAAGGCTTCATACTCGGCCAGCGTGTTGGGATGCGTTTTGAAATATAAACGACCATCAAACACGATACCGAAAAAGTGCGCGCCGCAATATAAACCATGACCGCCGAACATGCGTTTGCAGCGCAAACCGGCGAGCGCGGCGAGTTGTTCAAGGACGAATTCGAGGAAAGAATCCGTCGCCATTGTTAGCCAAGAAACAACTTATAAGCCGGATTCGCGCTTTCGTCCCAATACGGATAACCGAGCGTATCGAGAAATATTTTCAGCGCCTCTTTATCGTGATGCGGCACTTGCATGCCGACCAGCACGCGGCCGTAATCGGCGCCGTGATTACGATAATGGAATAATGAAATATTCCAGTTATGGTTCATGCTGTTCAAAAAATTCATCAGCGCGCCGGGGCGTTCGGGGAATTCAAAACGGAACATAATTTCGTCTTTGGCTGCTGGCGCATGGCCGCCAACTAAATGCCGCAGATGCAGTTTGGCCATTTCGTTGTCGGTTAAATCGAGCGTGTTGAGCTGATGTTTTTCTAAGGCGGCGATTAGTTTAGCCGTTTCTGATGGGTCGCGAACTTGTACGCCGACAAACACGTGGGCGACGCTAGAGTCGGCGTAGCGGTAATTAAATTCGGTGATGTTGCGATTGCCGAGCAAGGCGCAAAACTGGCGGAAACTGCCGGGCGTTTCAGGAATGGTGACCGCCAAAATAGCTTCGCGTTTTTCACCAATTTCGGCACGCTCGGCGACAAAGCGTAGCCGATCAAAATTCATGTTGGCGCCGCAGGCAATCGGAATCAGCGTTTCGCCTTTTAATTTTTCGCGTTCGGCGTAAAGCTTAGCGCCCGCCACCGCCAACGCACCAGCGGGTTCTAATATTGAACGCGTATCTTGAAACACATCTTTAATCGCCGCGCACACAGCATCGGTGTCGACCAAAATAATTTCATCAACATATTCAGAGCAGACGCGGAAAGTTTCTTCGCCCACTAATTTCACCGCCGTGCCATCGGAAAATAGTCCGACATCAGTTAGCGCGATGCGTTTTTTTGCTTTCAGTGACTGGTACATCGCATTGGAATCAGTGGTTTGTACGCCAATAATCTTGATGTCGGGGCGCACTTGTTTGACGTAGGCGGCGACACCAGAAATTAAGCCACCGCCACCGATGGCGCAGAAAATCGCGTGAATCGGCGCTTGGTGTTGGCGTAAAATTTCCATACCGATGGTGCCTTGTCCGGCAATCACATCGGGATCGTCAAAGGGATGAACGAAGGTCAGGCCAAGCTCTTTTTCTAATTCGAGCGCATGCGCATAAGCGTCGCTGTAACTGTTGCCATGCAATACAATTTTGATCGAGCGCTGGCCGAAATGTTTGACTGCGTCGATTTTTAATTGCGGCGTGGTGGTCGGCATCACAATCATCGCTTTGCAGCCCAAACGATGCGCCGAGAGTGCCACGCCTTGCGCGTGATTACCGGCCGAGGCGGCGATCACGCCACGTTCAATTTGTTCCGGTGACAGCTGTGCCATTTTGTTGTAAGCACCGCGCAATTTAAACGAGAACACCGGCTGCATATCTTCGCGTTTAAACAGAATTTTGTTGCCGGTTCGGGCAGACAAATTCGGCGCGAATTCGAGCGGACTTTCGATGGCGACGTCATAGACGCGAGCGGTGAGAATGCGTTTTAAATAGCTTTGCATGATGAGTAGTGGTTTCCTGATTGGCGGAGATTATCAGGAAACCGGGCTTTTTTGAAACTAGATTGCTGACGAGATGCTGAATTTAGGAGTTGGCAGAATCAGAAGTTTCGATGATTGACGTTTCAACGGCGGCGTTGGGCTGATCAAGCAGCACCAAATCCCGGAAAGCGGCGTAGCTGCTGGTCACCATCAGCGGTAATAAAAGCAGCCAGCCCAACATCATCGGCATACTGGCGAGCAAGGCCAAACTCATCATCAGCGCGCCATAAACGGTGAGGGGCGCCATATTGCGCAAGGATAACCAGGCGCTGGTGTGCAAGGCTTGTGCGGGTTTGATGTTGCCAAAAACCACCAGCATCGGCGCGAATTGTGTCGCCAGCAATAAGCCGCTAAATAATATTAGGCCGATGAAAATGGAGAGGCCGGCGGATTCGACGGCGGCGGTGAAAAGCTGCGGATCGTTGATGGCGTCTTGGCTCATCAATAGGTCAACCAGCGCTGCGCCGCCGCTTATTTTCATCAAACCTAGAATTAATAATTGGGCGAAAAGCGTGATGCCACCGAGCGTCACTAAGGCTTTCGTGTTGCGTTGAAAACCGGCAAATAAATGCGCCAGCTCTAATTCTTCGCCCTGTTCCAAGGCAAAACAGCCGAGCAATAAACCGGCGTAAGTCACCGGAAAAAGGATCGTCGAAAGTGGCTCGCCGACAACGGGAATGCTGCTGAGGGCGATCATGCTGAGCACGCCTATCATGGTTAAAACCACCCATAAAATTGGGCTTTTTTTGTAGAGCGCGATGCCTTGTTTAATCCAATACCAACCACGGGCGGCGGGTGCTTTTCGATATTCCATTATGCTTCCTTTTTTATAGCCAAGGCGCGTGTTGCTCGCCGGCCTGATGCTGTTGCAAAATACGTTTAAATTGTTCGGGATTGTGCGGGTTTATTAGCTCGCCATCGCGTGGCAAATGTAGATCAAATAAGCGCGATAACCAAAAACGCAGCGCGCCTAAACGCAAGGCGTTCGACCAATTTTCTGCCTCGTTTTCGGTGAACGGTCGTACCGCGTGATAAGCGTTTAAAAAGGCTTGCGAGCGAAGTTTGTCTAGCGTGCCGTCGCCGTTCATGCACCAATCGTTAACGGTAATCGCCACGTCGTAAAGCAGACAATCGGTGCAGGCAAAATAAAAATCGATCAGGCCGCCAACGCGATCGCCGTCGAGCAAGACATTGTCGCGAAATAAATCGGCGTGAATCACGCCACGCGGCAACTCGGCCAAGCGATCAGACGCCTGAAAGGCAATTTCATCGTTGAGAAATTTTGCATCGGCGGCGTTCAAAAATGGCGTGACCAGCGGTGCGGTGCGTTGCCGCCAATCAGCGCCACGCGGATTCGGCATCACCTCAGCAAAACTTTGTCCGGCACGGTGCATTTGCGCCAGCATCGCGCCGACGGCAGCGCATTGCGCCACGCTCGGTTCGATAACAGATTTTCCTGTTAAGCGACTGACGATACAGGCTGGTTTTTCTTTCAGCGTGCCGAGTAATTGATTGTGCCGATCGGCCATCGGCGCTGGACACGGAATGCCGTGGCGCGCCAAATGGGCCATCAAATTCAAATAAAATGGCAATTCATCGTGGGTCAATTTTTCAAACAGCGTCAGCACAAAACGGCCATTGCTGGTGGTGACGAAATAATTGGTATTTTCGATGCCGGCAGAAATTCCCTGCCATTCAAGCAAGCTGCCGAGCGAAAAATCGGCCAGCCAAAGGTGAAGTTCCGCCTCGGTGACGGTGGTAAAAACGGCCATGGTGACTTAATTAAAAATTGTGAATAATCCAACGCGGGACGCGAAAACCAGAATCTAAACTTTCTTGGCGAGCAAATTTTCCGTCACCTTGATCGTCGACTAAATAATACGGTTTGCCATATTTTGGTGTGACTTTAATCATATAAAGTTTGCCGTTGGTGCGATATTCTTCGACCGTCATCTCACTTTTTTTGGTGATGGTGACTTCGGGTTCATCCACGGCGGAACCGTCGGCGGTCATCGGTGGCGGTGGCAGCGGTTCATTTTTGGGCGGTTGTTCAGCGTAGGCCAAAAAACTGGCGCTCAGCAAAAAACTAAAGGTGGCGATGCGCATGGCACGATTTCCATTGGAGTTGAGGGGTGTCATTCTAGCCGAAGCGCTCATCAAAGGTTGAGTTGCAATTCGCGTTCGGCGGCGGAGGGCTCGAAACCACGTGATTCGTAATGCTTAAAAATGGCGGCGACGATTTGTTCGGGTTCGTCGATGAGTTGGATTAAATCAAGGTCGTCAGCACTGACCATTTTTTCTTGTAACAGGCTACTTTTAAACCATTCCAGAATGCCACCCCAAAATTGGCTGCCGACTAAAATAATCGGAATGCGTCGGGTTTTGCCGGTTTGCACCAAGGTGAGCGCCTCCATTAATTCATCTAAAGTGCCGAAGCCGCCGGGCATCACGACATAAGCGCTGGCGAATTTGACGAACATCACTTTGCGGGTAAAAAAATGTTGGAATGATTGGCTAATGTTCTGATACGGATTGTTATGTTGTTCATGCGGCAATTGAATATTGAGGCCAACGCTGGGCGATTTGCCATAAAACGCGCCTTTATTTGCCGCTTCCATAATGCCGGGGCCACCACCGGAAATCACCGAAAATCCGGCATCGGAAAGTAAGCGGGCGATTTCTTCGGCGAGTTGATAATACGGATGATCGTGCGACGTGCGGGCACTGCCAAAAATGCTAACCGCCGGATGAATTTCGCTCAGGCGCTGGGTCGCGGAAACGAACTCTGCCATAATGCCGAACACACGCCAAGCTTCTTTCGATTGTGTTAATTCTGGCAATTGCGACGGCGGCAACTTCAACGAATTGTTCATCTCAGACCCTTAGAAAATGAAAACATTATTATTGGTGGACGGCTCATCATTTTTGTATCGCGCCTTTCACGCCATGTCGCAATCGGATTTGCGCAGCCCACAAGGCGAGCCAACCGGTGCAATTTATGGCGTGCTAAATATGCTACGGCGCTTGCGCCAAGATTATGCGGCAGATTATAGCCTGTGTGTTTTCGATGCCAAAGGCAAAACCTTTCGCGACGATTGGTATCCGGAATACAAAGCCAATCGGCCGTCGATGCCAGAGGATTTACGCTCGCAAATTGAGCCGCTGCATCAGGCGATTATGGCGTCCGGCTGGCACATTTTGGCGCAAGACGGTGTTGAAGCCGACGACGTGATTGGCACCTTGGCGCAACAAGCGGATCACGCCGGCGTGCGCTGCATTATCGCCACCGGCGACAAAGATTTGGCGCAATTGGTGAATCAGCGCATCACGCTTATCAACACCATGAATAACGAAGTGCTGGATGAAGCCGGTGTGTTGGCTAAATTTGGCGTGCCACCAGAGCGCATCGTGGATTATTTATCGCTGGTGGGCGACGCGGTGGATAACGTGCCGGGCGTGATGAAATGTGGGCCGAAAACAGCGGTGAAATGGCTGACTCAATTTGGCACGCTAGAAAATGTGATGGCGAATGCAAGCGAAGTTGGCGGTGTGGTCGGTGAAAATTTACGTAACGCGTTGGATTGGTTGCCGCAAGCGCGACGCTTAATCACGGTGAAATGTGATGTGAAAATGGATCGCCGCTACGATGAATTAACACCGCCGCCGGCCGATAAAGAAAAATTGCGGGTGTTGTTTGAACGACTGGGATTTAGAAGTTGGTTGCGCGAATTGTCGGCAGCACCGGTCAATGCGAACGCTGTCGCTGCAAAAACTGCGGACGACATTCAAAATCCGCAAGCCTCGTTATTTTCTGCCACGGCTGAAACACCGGTGGCGGCGGCTGAAATCACCCGCAACGATACCTCGCATTATCAAACGATTACCACCGAGCAGCAGCTCGACGAATGGCTGCGAAAAATCATGCAAGCCGAGCTGGTTAGTATCGATACCGAAACCACCGGCCTTGAAATAATGGACGCGCAGTTGGTCGGTATTTCGCTGGCAATGATGCCGCACGAAGCGGTTTATTTGCCACTCGCCCATCATTATCCCGGTGCGCCGGATCAGCTTAATCGTGAGCTGACTTTGCAAAAATTAAAGCCGTGGCTAGAAAGTTCAACGCACAAAAAGCTGGGTCAAAATCTTAAATACGATCAGCATATTTTTGCCAATCACGGCATCGCTTTGGCCGGTGTCACCGAAGATACTTTGCTGCAATCGTATGTGATTGAAAGTCACAAACCGCACGATTTAGAAAATATGGTGTTGCGCCATTTAGATTTAAAAACCGTGCCGTATGTTGAAGTGGTCGGCAAAGGCGTGAAGCAAATTACTTTCGATCAAGTTGATCTCGAAACCGCCACTCGCTATGCCGCCGAAGATGCCGATATTACTTTGCAATTGCAGCAATTTTTTGCACCGCAGTTAAACGGAAAATTAAACGAGGTTTATCGCAATATCGAGCTGCCGGTGCGCGAAGTTTTGTTCAAAATGGAACGCAATGGCGTGTTAATCGACAGCGCCAAACTGGCTCGGCAAAGTCATGAATTAGGCACCAAATTAATGGAGATTGAAGCGCAAGCGTTTGCCGCCGCGGGTCAGCCATTCAATTTAAATTCGCCTAAGCAATTGCAGGAAATTTTGTTCGACAAATTGGGTATTCCTTCGAAGAAAAAAACGGCAGCCGGCAGTCGTTCCACCGACGAAGATGTGTTGCAAGAATTGGCGTTGGATTATCCGCTGCCAAAAATTTTGCTGGAACATCGCAGTTTGGCCAAACTGAAATCCACTTACACCGACAAATTGCCCAAAATGGTCAATCGTCGCACCGGCCGCGTCCACACCAGTTATTCGCAGGCGGTGGCGGTGACCGGACGACTGGCGTCGAGCGAACCCAATTTACAGAATATTCCGGTGCGCACCGCCGAAGGTCGGCGCATCCGCGAAGCCTTTATTGCGGCGCCAAATTCGCGCATTGTGTCGGCCGATTATTCGCAAATTGAGTTGCGCATCATGGCGCATCTTTCCGGTGACGACGGTCTGCTACGCGCGTTTGCCAACGGCGAAGATATTCATCGCGCCACCGCCGCTGAAGTATTTGGCGTCGCGCTAGACGCGGTGACCAGCGAGCAACGCCGCTTCGCCAAAGTCACCAACTTCGGCTTGATTTACGGCATGTCAGCCTTTGGTTTAGCGGCGCAATTAAATATCGAACGCGATGCCGCCAAACAATATATCGACCGCTACTTTGCGCGCTATCCCGGCGTCAAAAATTATATGGACGACACCCGCTTGCAGGCGAAAGAAAATGGCTACGTCGAAACGGTCTTTGGCCGCCGTTTATGGTTGCCAGAAATCAATGGTGCCAACGGCATGCGCCGCCAAGCGGCCGAACGTGCGGCGATTAACGCACCGATGCAAGGCACCGCCGCCGACCTAATTAAATTGGCGATGATCGCCGTGCAGAATTGGCTGGAACAGGAAAAATTAGCCTCAAAATTAATCATGCAAGTACACGACGAATTGGTGCTGGAAGTGCCTCAAGCCGAGTTGGCGCTGGTTAAAGAAAAACTGCGCGATTTGATGTGCAACGTCGCGGCTTTAAAAGTGCCGCTAGAAGTCGGGCTAGGCGAGGGTGATAACTGGGACGAGGCGCACTAAAGCTAGACGTTAGCGGCACTTTGTGCGGTCAGTTTAACGCCAATGGCAGTCATTAATTTGCGCACGGTTTCATAGCGCGGTTTGGCACCCGGCGCCAGAGCCTTGTACAAACTTTCGCGACTCAGCCCAGCGTCTTGCGCAATTTTTGCCATCCCGCGTGCCTTGGCCACATCGCCTAGCGCGGATAAAAAAACATCTGGATTTTCATCCTCTAAAGCGGCGGCTAAATATTCGGCGATCATCTCTTCGCTGTCTAGATAAACAGCGGCGTCAAAGCGAGAAACGATAATTTTTTTGGGAAGTTTGTTCATGGCTAAGCCTCGTCAAGTTGTTTGCGTATTGTTTTAGCGCGTGAAATATCTTTTGATTGAGAAGATTTATCTCCGCCGCAAAGCAATAGATACACCACGGTTTCACGTTTTATAAAATAAATGCGATAGCCGGCACCATGGTGAATTCGCATTTCGCTTATTCCTTCACCGACCGCTGCACAATCACCAAAATTACCGAGTTCTGCACTTTTTATTCGGGCGACGATTCGGGCTCTTGCGCACAGATCACGCAAGGCTAATAGCTAAGCAGAAAATTCAGCGGTGTGATGGATCGTGAACATAGCTAGTATTGTAGCCATTTGGCTACTTTGTGCAATTATTTGTTTGAATGTACGGAGAAGGGTTGGTTTATTTCTGTTGGAGCTGAACGCTGGGTTCGTCGAAGGCGAAAACTGGGACGAGGCGCACTAATTATTTGGGGATGAGGTTGTTCATCCCCGGGATGCAAATTACTTAGCGTGCTCAAAGCAGGCAGCACCAGACGTGCCGACTTTATTTCCTGTTGTATATTCCGATAGATAGACTAATTTCCAGCCATCATATTTAGAAAAGAGCTTATTCATTTCTGTGTTACTTCTCATATCTACTTCTTCGCAGCGGGTTTGTATCCCCGAACCGTTAATGCCAGTATCCCACTTAGAGGCCATGATGTTTGCCGGAGCGCACCCCGAAAGTGCTAACACAGCGACTGCGGCTAATAAAATTTTTGCTCTCATTTCAATCTCCTATTCCAAATTGATCAGCTAAGAAATGCCTTGTGCCAAACGTTACTTAAACACGACGTTACTTATACGCGACTGACTTAAACGCGTCAACTGGGTGAAACTCGCACCATGAGTTTTCATTCCCCACCTGTCGGTTTTGCGAGAAAAATGCTAGCGGAAAATATGCGTGCCTTGCGCGCTGAGCGTGGCTGGTCGCAAGAGTTTTTGGCGTTTGAAACCGGTTTGCATCGCACATTTATTTCGCATTGCGAAAGTGAAGTACGCAACATTTCAATTGATAATATTGAAAAGATTGCGCGGGCGCTTAACGTGCCGATTGCGGAATTATTGACACCGCGTGCTTAGCGGTCGTTGATTTAGCGTATCTCTTGTAAATACAGCGCCTCTACTTTTGCTCGCGCCCACGGTGTCCGCCGCAGAAACTTTAAGCTGGATTTGATGCTGGGGTCGTGGGTAAAACAGCGCACTGGCACGGCCTCTGCCATCGCTTCCCAACCCATTTTTTCAGCGAGTTGGCTGACGATCATTTCGAGAGTAATGCCGTTAAGATTGTGGTTGGTGGTGGTATTCATGGTTTATTTTAACGCGCATTGGACGTTTTCGATGGTCGGATTATGCTGGCAAATATCA
>Ga0114977_10000531_pt1 | contig 25443 bp, 22 predicted proteins | sample S_130805_MF_Meta_FD_87026 | JGI IMG/M metagenome (GOLD analysis project Ga0114977, IMG submission 87026) | Freshwater microbial communities from Lake Simoncouche, Canada to study carbon cycling - S_130805_MF_MetaG | ecosystem: Environmental > Aquatic > Freshwater > Lake | place: Lake...
CAGAGACCGCAGCCCGCGTTCTTTCGGCGACAAACCAAGATTCAAACCCGAAGGTGAGAGATCAAGCTTTGGTGACAGACCAAGATCTAGACCTGAAGGCGAAAGATCAAGTTTTGGCGACAGGGATCGCAGCTCGCGCCCCTTCGGCGGCAAACCAAAATTCAAATCAGAAGGCAGCAAGTTCAAAAGCGGAACTCGCAAGCCATCTAAATTTGGCAGCACTTTATCTATTAAAAAACAGGATGCTTAACATTAAGGCATCTTAGTTTAAATAGAGATAAATTAAGATAATGGTTGTACTTGCTGGTATTTATAAGTTAGAATAATATCATATTAACATAAGCAAGTGCAGCCATTCATAAAATGATCTTAAAACGATATATATCCATACTAACTGTTTTGCTAATGATCTTCTCTGAAGCGGCATATGCAATGTCTACAGCACGCCCACTGGGTGGAGAAAAGAGGATAAAAATCGTTAACTACACCCCCAACACTGTTTTCAAATTCACCGGGCACTACCTCTTCCAATCAATTATTGAATTTGGAATCAACGAAGAAATTCAAACAATTTCCATGGGAACATCATCTCCGTGGCAACTTGTTCCTAGTGGAAACAGGATATTTATCAAACCAATTGAAGATGACGCCACAACAAATATGACGGTGATCACCAATAAACGGATGTATTTCTTTGAGATGCATGCTGAAGAGGCAGAAGGCGTCGCCGACGACAACATCGCCTTTATTGTTAAATTTGTTTATCCAGAAGATAACAACTTCAACTCGCTCAAACAAGTTAAGTCCACCAGTGGGCCTGATTTAACCTCGCCGGATAAATATAACATGAACTACACCATCAGCGGGTCTGCTAGGGACATCGAACCACTTCAAGTGTTTGATGATGGCGAATTCACCTATATGAAGTTCCGTGATGTTAATGCTGAGATACCCGCTATATTCAACATCGACAGAAAAGGCAACGAAGGGCTGGTTAACTTCCGCGTTCAACATGGCTATATAGTGGTTGAACGGGTCTCTAAAAGATTCACCCTGCGCCATGGTAAAGATGCTATATGCATATTTAACGAGGCCTATGATGACATACTTCAAGACAGCGTGCCCTCACACCCAAGAGTGATTAACTAGAGCTGGCACTCAGACCCTCTCTGTTGTGGCTTCAGAAGCCGAGATAATCTTGGTTCTTTTCAAACCTTGCAAAAGTTTGATAACTTAAATATAGTGCATAGAGTTAAATCTTTTCTCGGCAATGGAACATGGGCAGAATTATATCTATATTATTGTTATTAACCAGCATTAATGCCGAGGCAAAATGGGCAAATCTTGCCGATGCCTCGACCGAAACCCAGCTTTATAATACAGAGCTGAAGGTTAATAAAGACGGCACTTCTGAAGAGATTATTGAGCGAAAAATTAAAATATTGAATGAGCGTGGCCGGAAGAACATAGCAAGCTATCGTATGTATTATAACGGCGATTCTTCTAAAATTAAAATCTTAGAGGCATATACGACATATCAAGGCATCAAATATCCGGTTGATATGAAGAAAATAGAGGACAAACCTTTAGCCAGCAACAGTGAAGGTTTTGACCAACAACGGCAAATCTTCCTATCGTTCCTTAAAGCCGAAATTGGGGCCGAGATTTATTTAAAACATTCTGAAAAAACAATGAAAACGGTTTTACCTGGGCTATTCCGCAATGGCATCAGCTTCAATGGTGGCTGCTATAAACATGCCCACCTAAAAATAACCTCTCAATTACCACTATATCCTGAAGTTAATGACCCTAATAAAGCTCTGAACATCAAACAAGAGAACCGCAATGGCTTACATCACTTGGATATGAATTTAACAAAACCTATCTGTGAAGAGGTTGTTGATGGATCTGAAATTGGCTCCATTAATGACAACAAGTACACCTGGATGTTAGTTTCAAGCTTAGATAGCTGGAAAGATTTTGCCAAACAAACCGCTGTGCGATATGAAAAAGTGATCAATCAACCCTTGCCAGAGTTGTTCTCACCGATCTTAGAAGCAGCAAAGCTGGAGAAAGATGAAATTTCTCAATTAAACCTGATCACCTCTATGATTAACGACAAGGTTCGTTATATGGGCAATTGGGTTTCCATCGATGGGGCCTATTATCCCCGAGATTTATCTTTAATAGCTAAACTGCAAGAAGCTGATTGTAAAGAGTTCTCAAGCTTAACCGCATCTATTTTACGCAAACTGGGTTATAAGGCGCAAGTTGCATTGGTTACTCGCGGCGAAGGGGAGATGTCTTTTGTCAGAAAATATCCACAGCTAAACCATGCATTTTTAAAAGTGACCAATAAGTCTGGCAAGGTTTATTGGCTTGACCCAACCAATATAGTCAGTATGGCGCAGGGTGTTTTCCCAGATGTTGCAAACAAAATGAGTCTAGTGCTTGATTTGAACGAGCCTAGCTATGAAAGAAGCACAAACATTGACTCAACACATTCTAGCATCACCTTTAAAGACCACCTGGATATCACCGGGGGGAAAGTGATCCATTCTGGCCAACTCAGTTTAACTGGTGAATCAAGCTTAATGCTGACAGCCCAAGAATTGTTCAACACTAAAGAGACAATTCAAGATCTGATATTTCACTCTTTAAGCAACGATAACTTACCCAAAGCAAACAAGCTAGAGATGAGTCTTCCTGATTTGCATTCCAGAATAGTTAAGGATTTAAACGTTACCTTTAAATACAGTAAAGACAACGAGTTACTAAAAACAAACATAGGCTATGCTTTGAAATTACCAGCTTCTTGGAGTAATGAGATATTAAATTATGTGCCAAATCAACTATCTGATATCTATATCGGCCCTAAACGCACCAGCAGAAAAAGCATGATCATTAATAACATTAAGATCTCTAAGATTGAAAATCTGAATTATCAGATAGACACGCCATGGATTTCTGTAAAAAGATATTGCAGCATAAATGGCAACAACAGCGAGATCAAAGATACCATAGTGATTAAAAAAGATTTTATCACTAGCGAAGAATTATCTTCAGCGGAATATAACCGGCTCAAGAACGGCATAGAAAAGAGCATAAAAGATGTTGCGGTGGTGCTGGAATAAGCACCATTCCTAAGTGAATGTTTCATGAAGGCGCGCAGCCCAGCGCTTTGCTTCCCTGCACCCTATAAATCATTTAAAACACTTAAAGACTTTGAAATGTGGCCAGCCTTGTGATAACATCAATCTGATTTTTAATGCATCAGTTTGTATATCCAGGAGTTAAAGATGTTTAGTGGCGCTATCACCGCAGTTATCACCCCATATAAAAACTCGAATGTTGATCTGGCTGGAATGCAGAAGTTCATGGCGTGGCAACATGAACAGGGAATAAAATCCTTAGTTGTTGCTGGATGCACTGGCGAATCCAGCTGCCTTAGCGATGAAGAAAGGAATAAAATTGCAGAAGCAGCGGTTGAGCTTCGCCGCGGGCATGAAGATATGCGAATAATATTGGGGATTGCAACCTCATCCACCGATGAAGCAGTCTCATCCGCGCAAAAAGCAGAAATGATCGGGGTGGATGGAATTATGGTGATGTGCCCTGCATATAACAAGCCATTGCAAAGGGGGTTATATAACCATTACCGTGCAATAAATAATGCTGTTGGCCTGCCTATAATCATATACAACTCACCCTCGCGCACTGGTGTTAACATGAGTGATGAGACGATCGCCTCGCTTGCTGAACTTCCCAACATAAAAGCTGTGAAAGATTCCACTGGCAATTTAGAGCGGCCATTAACCCTTCAACAACTGCTACCACAAAATTCCGGCTTCAACATGGTTGCAGCAGATGACATCATGTCAGTTGCCTTTAACGCCAATGGTGGGGTTGGCTGCATTTCGGTAGCTTCCAACATCATCCCATCCCTGGTAAAGAAGGTGCAAGATCTAACAGCGGCGGGTGATTTCATCGGCGCCAGAACACTGCATAAAACACTGGTTAATTTTTATCTAACCCTTTTCTGCGAAACAAACCCCATCCCGGTTAAATATGCCGCTTATCTTATTGGCAAAATATCATCGCCAGAGGTTAGGTCGCCACTAAATGAATTGGAAGATGCATCAAAACGCAAAATAGAACAAGCTCTAACAGAACTAGGTTTAATATGAAATTGCTGGGATATGATGATGCGATGCATAATTTCTCCAGCTCTTTTAAGGCTGATAAGATGCATCATGCATGGCTTTTATGCGGCGAAAAAGGAATTGGCAAGGCAACTTTTGCACGTCTAATAGCCCAGGCGGTTTTGGCCAATAAAAACATTGAATCCTTTTCATTTGAACATAACGACCACCTGGCCATGAAGATCGAGCATGGCAGCCATCCTGATTGCCACATACTTACAGAAGATGATAAAGGCACCATCGGCGTGGATGAGGTTAGGCAACTGATAAAGTTTATGCACCTTACAGCGGCTGAAGGTGCTTATAAGGTGGCCATTATCGATTCTTGCGACGGCATGACAGTAAATGCCGCCAATGCTTTATTGAAAATTTTAGAGGAACCGCCGGCTAAAACTTTATTGTTACTGGTGTGCAATTCTTTGGGTAAGCTTCTTCCCACAGTCCGTTCGCGCTGCAGATTGTTACGAATCAACACCCCCACCACACAGGTGTTTGCTTCAGCAATTAAAACCACAACAGGAAAAGAGTTTTCGATTAAAGAAATAATCGACCTTTATAATTTAAGCCATGGCTCTATCGGCCTTGCATTAAACATCATCGAACATGATGCATTGGACTTAGTTTTCCAAATACAAAAGCAAATTCAAAACAAACCATCCCTTGATCAGGTGCTGGAAATATCACAACTGGTGGCAAGCAATCAAGACTTATGGGGTATAGTTTCATATTTCATCCCCTATTTCTTGCAGGAACAAATAAAAACCCTATCTAAAGATGGAAAAAATTATGGTCCGTTATTGGAAGATCTCAGCAAGTGCAATCGCGCCATCCGAGATTGCGAGAAGTTGCATCTTGATAAAGGCTCAGTCGTAATGAATTTACTGGGGGCAATGTGATAATTTTTCGCAATTATATCTGGGCTTTTCTGATAATCATTTTAGTTGCATGGCTGGATCAAGAAAGTAAGCTGTTTATTTACCGCCTGGTGTCGGATGGCTCCTCAATCCATATAACCAGTTTTTTCAACATTATTTCTGCTTGGAATCATGGCGTGAGCTTTGGAATTATGAACAACCCAACCACCAGCAAATGGCTGCTTATTGCCATCTCCGGAGGGTTAATATCCATACTCATATATCTTCTTCATAAGGCGCATTTGATGCAAAGAATTGCATACAGTTTCATCATCGGCGGCGCTGTTGGAAATGTTATTGATCGATTAAATTACGGAGCCGTGTTTGATTTCCTTGATTTCCATTATCAGAGATGGCATTATCCTACATTCAACGTAGCTGATGCATTTATTGTGTTGGGGGCAGCTATTTTACTGCTTTTTCATGATAAAGACAAACAAGTGAACTTGAAATAATTATTAGTTAGCACTATATGTGTGATGAATTCAAATCCTTAAATAAAACAAGAATTGGGCAAAATAAATGGCAAGTTTAAAAAGAGGCGGAAACGACAACAAATCTCAAGGTTTAATACTGTGGTTGGTGTTAACAATGATAATTGCCATCACATACCAATCTATTCAAGAATCACCTGCTTCAGTCAGTAAAATCATTTTTTCTGAGTTCATGGTAAGAGTGAATGAGAACAATATTAAAGAAGTGAAAATAAAGGGTGAAACCATAATTGCCAAAACTGATGATGGCGAATCGGTGTCAACCTATATTCCTAAAGACTACAGCAAATTGCTTAACGAGCTTGAAGCAAAAAAAGTGATGATCGAAATTCAACCAACAGAAACCAATGGCAGCAGCTTTATTAATGCTTTGATTTCTTGGATACCAGCCTTATTGCTTGTTGGGGTGTGGATATATTTCATGCGTTCCATGCAAGGTGGTGGCGGCAAAGCCATGGGTTTTGGCAAGTCTAAAGCTCGCTTGGCCATCAACAGCAACATTAACTTTTCTTCAGTTGCTGGGGTTGATGAAGCCAAAGAAGAGCTGATGGAATTGGTCGAGTTTTTACGCAGCCCTAAAAAATTCCAACTTTTGGGTGGAAAAATCCCAAAAGGTTGTTTGCTTGTGGGGCATCCAGGAACTGGTAAAACCCTTCTGGCAAAAGCCGTGGCGGGTGAAGCCAATGTGCCATTCTTCAGCATATCTGGATCAGACTTTGTGGAGATGTTCGTCGGCGTCGGTGCAAGCCGCGTGCGCGACATGTTTGCTCAAGCTAAAAAAAGCGCTCCATGCATAATCTTTATCGATGAGATCGATGCAGTGGGCAGGCATCGTGGGGCTGGCCTTGGTGGCGGCAACGATGAACGCGAACAAACACTCAACCAATTGCTGGTGGAAATGGATGGCTTTTCTGATAATCAAGGAGTTATCGTTATTGCTGCAACCAACCGCCCTGACGTTTTAGACCCTGCTCTGTTACGCCCAGGCCGCTTTGACAGACAGATAACCGTTCCATTGCCAGATATAAAAGGCCGCGAGCAAATCATTGCTGTGCATGCCAAAAAAGTGCCTATGGCTGACGATGTTGAATTCAAAACCTTGGCACGCGGAACGCCTGGCTTTTCGGGCGCCGATTTGGCCAATGTTATCAACGAAGCTGCTTTGCTTGCAGCCAGATATAACAAAAACATGGTGAGCATGAGCGATATTGAAGCTGCCAGGGATAAAGTTATGATGGGCACAGAGCGCAAATCAATCGTGATGAAAGAAGAAGAGATTAAACTGACCGCATACCACGAAGGTGGCCATGCCTTGGTTACCATATATTCTCCTGCATCCGATTCCATACACAAAGCAACAATCATCCCACGTGGCAGAGCCCTGGGCATGGTTATGAGTTTGCCAGAAGATGATCAAGTTTCGATGACCTTTGAACAAATGACCTCTCGCATTGCGATTTTAATGGGCGGAAGGGTTGCCGAAGAAGTTATCTTCGGTGAAAAAAAAGTCACCAGTGGCGCATCTAGCGACATTAAGATGGCAACCGGGCTGGCCCGCCGCATGGTCACCCAATTGGGATTCAGCAAGGAAATTGGCCCTGTTTTGGTTGGTGATGAGCGCGAAGAAGTGTTCTTAGGCCATTCTCTTGGCAGCAACAAAAGCTTGTCCGAAAATGTTACAGCTAAGGTTGATGCTGAAATACGCCGCTTTATCGAGGAAGGACATGCAGCAGCGCGCAAGATTATTTCTGAACATCTTGATGAATTGCATCTTATCGCCAAAAACTTGATTCAGCACGAAACATTAAGCGGTAAAGAAATTAAAGACCTTTTGGCTGGCAAGGATATTAGCGATGCAAAGGCTGAGCAGAAAAAGCAACGCAATAGCGAAGAAGAAAGCAAAACTTTAACTGATAAAAAAAAGCCTGTTAAGGTGAAAAAAATTGTTAACAAGATTGTGCATAAGATTAAATAAAAGCGTCATCCTCGGGGAAGGCCTGGATCCAACATTAAAATGTTTTTCAACTGGATTCATGCCTGCCTGAGGAATGCCCCAACCTGCAAACATGCTAGCTCTATGAAAAACATTATAGAAGTAGTTCCATATAATCCACAGTGGCCGCAGATTTTTGCCACTGAAGCTAAACTTATCAAACAAGTCTTGGGCGACAATTGCATTGCCATTCACCACATCGGTTCAACATCTGTGCCAGGCCTTGCAGCAAAGCCAATCATTGACATACTCCCTGTTGTGAAAGACATATGCAAGGTTAATCACTGTAACCCTGCGATGCAAGATTTAGGATATGAAGCTAAAGGTGAATTTGGCATCCCGTTCAGGCGTTATTTTCAGAAAAGCAAAATTCTAAGAACCAATAACATCCATGTTTTTGAACAAAATAGCGATGAGATCAATCGTCACCTGAAATTTTGCAATTGGCTGCGCCTTAATCCAAAAGATATAGATGTATATGCCGAGATGAAAAAAGATCTAGCGCAAAAATTCCCCAATGATATTATGGCTTATAACCTTGGAAAAGAAAAATTTATATCCACCATCGACGCCAAGGCCGGATGGAATGGAATTAAGTTCGTTACTGCTGCAACTGTAACTGAATGGAGGGAATATCACCGCATTCGTGAAGAGCAACTATTCACCCCCTTGATGATTGAATATAATAGAAATCATGCCAGCATGACCAGCAAAGACTTTTACCATTTTGTTTTATATCAAGGCACAAACATAATCACCGTCGCCACAGTTGAATTCCCAAAAGACAATTATGCAATATTGAGGGCCCTTGCCACCGACGAGCCCCATAAGAAAAAAGGATATGGCGCCCAGATAATGAAATTGCTGGAGAAGTGGGTTAAGCAGCATGGATATGGCCTTATAAAACTGCATTCCGCCCCAAAAGCCGAACACTTTTACAAAAACATTGGTTATGTTAATATGGATTTTGATGATATATCCATCGACCCTGCCGCCATAAACTTGGGCAAAAGGTTGTGAAACTATATCTTCTTGCCATTTTTGCCTCCCTCGAGGATTACGCTTTTCAAGCCACAGCCCAGCACCTCACCTCTCTTACACTCTATAATTTCTCAAGGTCATCCACCTTCACCATCCCCTCCCTGATCAGCTGGATGGAATTGTCATAGGCGCTGATGATGGTTGATTGCCCCGGACAGTTAAGGTTATCCTCTGTAAAGATCCCCCCGACCAATTCTGCAAAAACCGCCGACAGCTCTTCTTGCGTTTTCAAGTTGCTTCCACCAGATAAATTTGCGCTGGTTCCAACTATGGGGCGTCCAAGCAATCTTATAACTTCCCTGGCAAATGGCGAATCAGGCACGCGCACTGCAATGTCTTTTTTATTATAGGCATTGCTGGCTATGCGGCAATCATCAACCACCGGCATAACAATGGTTAACTGCCCTGGCCAAAATTTTTGCATAAGGCGCTGTGATAATTCTGATGGCTTAACATATTCACAAGCCATATCAACCCCATTCACCAACATCGGAAAGAACTTATCCTCCAGCCTTTGTTTTATTTTATAAACCAAGGCCACAGCTTGCGGGTTGCATATGTCAGCAGCAAGGGCATAAAGGGTGTCAGTTGGGATGATAACCACTTGCCCCGCCGCAAGCAATTTTGCTGCAGTTGCGGCCATATTAAGGTCCGCTTTATGAATGTTATGCATAGGGTCAACTCCTGTTAAACGCCTTTAGACTTCATCTGCTTTTTGGCAATATATAAAGTGGAGATTATGATAATAACACTGCCCAAGCAACTTATTACAGTTGGAATCTCATGGAAATATACATACCCCACCACCATTGACATAATCAGTTCTAAATATCGATATGGCGACAACGCAGAAGCCGCTATATACTTAAACGAAGTCAGCAAGCAAAACAATATGGCGTTGCTCCCTGCCCCAAGCAAGGCAAGGCTGAACAGTTCATTATACGTTGGCTGCACCCATGTTATCGCAGCGCCAGGGATAGAGCAGACAAAGGAAACCACGGCCGAATAAAACAACATTGGTATCGTCCCTTCTTGAACGATATATTTTTTATTGATAACATCCAAAATGGCAAACATTAGGCTGGAGCACAGAAGCAGCAATGACAGGGGTTGGAATGACTGATTGAAAGGCTCTAAAGCGAATAAAGTTCCTATCAAACAGACAACCGTCGAAACCCAAAGCACCAAGCTGACCTTTTCCTTAAGGAAAGTTGGGGCCAATAATAAAACAAAAATTGGTACGGTGAAACTGATAGTGGTTACGGTTGAAAGCGGCACCACCCCAACGCCCCATATCCACATGGCTATGGCTATATAAAACAGCGATCCCCTTATCAGGTGAATTTTGATGCTTCCTGTGCGCAGGCAGGTTAAGCCATACCACATGATGCATGGCAGCAGCGAGATGATGCTCCAAAAAAAGCGCAGGCAGGCAACTTCCATAGGGTCCAGCCTGGTGATAAGGAATTTCGCAGCGATGTCGTTTAAATTGCTGATCACCAAGCTCAACACAAACCAGGCAACCCCTTTCATATAATTCGACTGCATAAAAAACCATATTTAATATTTTCAAGGACTATAGCAAGCTGCATATGGTTTGTCATCTAAATAAGAAATAAAAACACCTCTTTTTTCTTGATGAAAGTTCTTAAAGCTGTTAATTATGATAGCCAAATATATTTAATGAGATTTATTCTATGAGCGGTCAAATAATAAAGGGAAACACTGGCGATTGGGAAGTGGTTATTGGCTTAGAAATACATGCGCAAATCACCTCGGAATCAAAACTTTTCTCCGGCAGTTCAACCAATTTTGGCGCCGCCCCAAACACTCAGGTTTCATTTATCGATGCAGCCATGCCCGGCATGCTTCCCATCCTTAATGAAAAATGTGTCGAACAAGCAGTGCGCACAGGCCTTGGCCTTAATGCTCAGATAAATCTGCATTCGGAATTTGATCGCAAGAATTATTTCTATGCCGACCTTCCACAGGGCTATCAAATCACCCAATTTGCCCGCCCTATTGTTGGCACTGGAGTTGTGCATGTTGATATGCCTGATGGCACCATAAAAGATGTTGGCATCACACGCATTCATCTGGAACAGGATGCAGGAAAAAGCATCCACGATCAAAGCCCAACCGAAAGCTTTATCGACCTCAACCGCGCCGGCGTCGCCTTGATGGAGATAGTGAGCGAGCCAGACATGCGCAGCAGTGAAGAAGCTGGGGAATATCTAAAGAAAATCCGCTCTATAGTCCGCTATCTTGGCACCTGTGATGGTGATATGGATAAAGGATCGATGCGTTGCGACGCCAACATTTCCGTTCGTCGCGCTGGTGAAAGCAAATTTGGCACCAGGGCGGAAGTTAAAAACGTTAACTCTGTTAAATATTTAATTAAAGCGATTGATTTTGAGGCCGAGCGCCAAGTTTCAATTCTTGAAAGCGGCGGCACCATCGCACAAGAAACCAGGCTTTTTGATTCTGTTAACAATGAAACCAGGTCTATGCGCTCGAAAGAAGATGCACATGATTACAGATATTTCACCGACCCAGACCTTTTGCCATTAAAGCTTACTGCTGATTTCGTGCAAAAAATAAAGGATACATTGCCAGAATTGCCCGACAGCAAAAAAGCTCGTTATATCAAAGAACTTGGGCTCAGCCCATATGATGCTTCTGTTTTGGTTTCAGAAAAATCCATCGCCCTATACTTCGAAGAAGTGGCTGCAAAAACAGACCCCAAACTGGCTGCCAATTGGGTTACAGCAGAATTGTTCGGCCGCTTAAATGCAGCTGAAAAATCAATAGCTGAATCCCCCGTCAGCACTTCACAATTAACTGAATTATTATCCCTTATCCACAACGGCACAATATCAGGAAAGATCGCTAAGCATGTGTTTGACATTCTGTTTAACGAGGGCGGGTCCCCTAAAGATATCGTTGAAAAACATGGATTGCTGCAAGTTTCTGACAGCGGCGCGCTGGAGAAGATAATCGATGAAGTTATCGCCGGCAATGCCGATAAAGTTGCCGAATATAGATCTGGAAAAGATAAACTGTTCGGCTTTTTCGTCGGGCAAGTGATGAAATTATCCCAAGGCAAGGCAAACCCCGGCATGGTTAATGACATTCTCAAGCAAAGGCTTGATGGTTAGTTTTAACAACCACGCTTCCATCAGTGTTTAAAATTTAAAAGGTGGTGATAACCTTATGAATTGGCTATGCAGCATGGGGTTGCGCTAGCAACTCAAATTTTGCACATGCAGTCTGCGATAAATGGGGATAAAAATAGTAGCGAAGGAGGGATTCGAACCCCCGATACAAGGATTATGATTCCTCTGCTCTAACCAACTGAGCCACTCCGCCGTCCTCAATGGATCGAATTATAACAGCATCTACCCCCCTTAAAACCAATCTCACTTTGAAATAAAACTTTCATAAAAAGGTCCAATCTTATTGACAAAAACACGCCCCCGAATACCATAACTGTTATTGGCCATTACCAGGGGGGAATAAAATGCGTTATTACAAAGTTTTAAGCGGCGGAACATGGGATCAATTACCGGGTAAACTTGCAGGCTCCGAGCAACCAGGATGCAATGCACTAGACATTTATGATGCATCCCTGCTTTCAATTTTAGAAGATGGAAGAAGCCTTAAAAAGAATGAAATCGACCGACATTTGATAAAAGATTTGCAACATCTTCACGACAATGGCGTTAGGGTGATATATAATCTTGTTGCTCCACCTGGAATACGCGACCCTAAATTAATAAAATATGTTTGGGAAAACATGTTTGAAGGCACTCAATATATAATGGAAATTAATGGGGTGAACATCGGCGTGGAAGATTTTGATTCTCCAACACCACAGCAATTTGAATTAATCACGAATGACGCCCTTGAAAGATTGCAAAAAGGGGAAAATATCTTGGTTCATTGCCGTGGAGGCATGGGCAGAACTGGAACAATTTTATGCGCCATATACATGAAGGCAAGTCAGCAATATGATGTGTCTGAATCTGTGAAGTATATAAGAAATAACTATGCACGTCATGCAGTTGAATCAACTACACAAGAAGAGGGTTTAGAGGAATTTGCTCAAAGTCAAATTGACCCTCAAAGGCGTTTGTTAATCGAAGCCATCCCCACAAATGCAGCTGGCGCTTCTGCAGCTCCATCCACCAGCGCTCATAAAATTGGCCCATTGGCTAAACAGTCACTCGTTGCATTCACCGAAGTGGCGCTGGAAAAAATGAAGTCCAGCCTGGCTGCTTCATTAGAAGTTTCTGAAAACAAAGGAAAGAAAAAATAATATATTATTGGTAAAGATAGATGCTAGCAAAACCAAACTACTATAAAGCTATCTATGGCTCCAATGGAAAATTATTTGGCTCAGCACAACCTGGATATTCCTCCTTTCCCAACGATCCAGACAATCTTATACTAAAATATTGCCTTGAAGATGATTATTCTAAGGTTGATAAATTGCTTCTAGATAATTTGGAAAGCCTTCGTGATGATGAACGTATAGATGTTATCTATAGCTTAGCTCATTATCCCCCCGACCGTTCACCAGAATTATTAAAACACCTTTGGGAACAAAAATATGGAGGATCAAACTATATCATAGAATTAAACGGTATATCACTTTCTATACCAGATTTCTCCCCTCCAACACAGAAACAGTTGGAAGCCATCACTAATGATGCCATCGAGCAAATCAAAAAGGACCGAAAGATTCTGGTGCATTGCGGCGCTGGCAAAGGAAGAACCGGAACCCTTTTGTCTGCAATCTGGATGTGTTTGTCAGAAAATTATGATGTGAGCAAAAGCGTGGAATACATCAGAAAGAATTACCATACAGGTTCAGTGGAAGGCGCCGCCCAAACCGAAGCTTTAAAGGTTTTTGCAAATAACATCATAAAAAGAAAAATCAAAGAAGATCTCGGCTCATTATACCCCGAAGTCCAGATAAAAACCTGTGCAAGATGCCTGGATTTAAACATGAAAGAAGAAGTGATGAGTTTTTTCAGCAGAACTGAAGACATCACCATTGTTTTAGCTGAAACCAGCACACCAGGAAAAGACAATGCTCTGCGCCTGACATTATCAAATGCAAAAGAAGAACTAGCAATTCAGGCCATCCAAGCAGGCGCTAATGTTAATGGATTGGATGACGATGGTGTTTCGTTATTCAGCAAAGCACTTCATAGCGAAAATTTGGCAAAAGCTTTTTTTGAACATCCAAAATTTGATGTTAACTTCACAGATGCCAATAACAAATCTGCCTTTGACTATGCCCTTGAGACGGGAAATAAAGAGTATATAAACCACATGATCTTAAAAGGGGCCGAGCTTAAAGCTGGCTCTTTAGATTCGATGAGCCAAGCTGAACGGCAATCATTATTTAAATCAGCGCTGGATTCAAATGCATTAGAAGCGATAAAAAACCTGGTCGCAATTGACCCTATACTTTATGATATGAAAATAGATGGCTTATCACTCATTGAGTACAGCCAAGGAAATCCAATATTACATCTGGCAATATTAACCCTCAAACCTAATCGAACAGAAGAAGATGTCGCCTCAGCTAACTCCTTCCTTCGTGCAAACTCAGGATGCATTTCAGATTTAATCCTCCATGGCATCGATCTAACTATATTCCGCGAAAATGGCTTCCCCATAAAAGAATGCTCACTCACCTATACGCAATTTGTAGAGCATCTGAAAAAATCCATAGAAAATGAAAGTTATCCACAAATTAAACATCTATGTAAATACAACACAGCTGTTCCGGGATATCAAATAAACGGCAAACCAGCATTATCCTATGCCATCGAGGCTAATCAAGGCAGGAATGATCTGGCGATCAGAATGGCTGAACTGGGTTTCATTGACAGTCGTTATCTCTTTGTTACAAGCCAGAACAATCCATTAGACCTAGCCATTTGCTTGCAGGAAATGGGCTATGTGAAAAAATATCTGCAATTAAACGGCGTGGATATTGGCCAGTCTTTAAAGCTTGCAATTCATTCGCAAAACATTGCCATAGTTGAATTGTTTCTTCAAAAAGGTGGAATTGACATCAATAAAGAGGTTAATCGCGCATTACCATTGATAGAAGCCATGAAGATCAGCAAAGAAAATGATTCCATTTTAAACCTAATTCTGCAACAACCTGAAATTGAAGTTGATTCGGAAGATCCAGAAACTAAAAAAACTGCATTAATGCTTGCCGTTGAAAACACATCTCCATCAATCATGGAGAAACTAATTGCAAAGGGAGCGTATGTGAACAAAGTCACAGATGCAACTTCAGCCTTGATAATTGCCACTAAGCTTAACAAACCAGCGATGGTGGCCTTACTGTTAAATAAATATAATGCCGATCCTAATCTTAAGTCTTTGATTGGAAAAACTGCAATGATGGAAGCTTCAGACCAAATAATAAAAGACATCCTATCGGCCAAAGGGGCCATCCCACCTATCATCATAGGGAGTAAAGTTATTAAAGCAAAGCCTATCTCCTTACCATCTAGCTTTAAACTACCACCTCCGCCAAAGGGCTGCAAACCCCCTTCTAAAAAAATATTCTCTTTTGAAGAAAAATCTTTTGAAGAACAAGTTAGAAATGACAAAAAACCTAATATCAAAGAACCTAATATCCCTACTTTTTGATCTAAAGATTTTCTAAAAAAATTAATCAAACCAGCAAAGAGTCACTCCTTATGGCACAGCACCACATTATTGCCAAACAAATGCTCTACCCTTCCTGCCAGCTCCAGTTCAACTATTAAAGGTTATAGGGCTGAGCTTATGATATCCCATACTTAGAGGAAAGTTTAAGATATAACAGTTATCTGCGATAAATGGGGATAAAAAATGGTAGCGAAGGAGGGATTCGAACCCCCGACACAAGGATTATGATTCCTCTGCTCTAACCAACTGAGCTACTCCGCCGTCCTTAATGGATCGAATTATAACCACATCTAACCCGCTTTGCAACCAATTTTTGCTGTGAAATAAAACTTTCATAAAAAGGCGCAATCTTATTGACAAAAACACCCCGCTGCGTGTGAGTTCACGGTTGAGGCACAACAGACGTTCAGAGAAAACCTCAAGGAGCGCCTTATAATCATACATTTTCATACACTCCTTATCCTGCTGTTAAAAACAGCAAAACATTTTAATTGCCTGCAGCGATATATCGTTTATCATATAAAAAATAAAAATTTATCTGATATAAAAAATGCTTAACAAGAAATTTATTAACATCGGCTCTTTCGTCTTGATGATCTATTGCATCTATGAATTCAGAACCACTAACAATATAAAGATGTCCGAGAACAATGTTTATTCAGGCGCCAAAGCAAAATATAGCATCAATTGGGACATCGATGATTCCAAACCCAATAAATCCATCACCGAAAGGGTTTTGAGCTATGCTTTTTCCGATAAGATCAATGCCATTAAAGGCTCGGTGAAAAAAGGGAACACCCAAGCAGACACGCCCCTTGAAACAGCAGCAATAGGTGATGAAGTCAGCTTAACATACACCATCACACAAGAAGACAACACCTCAGAATCTGATGCTATAACCAACTTTGTTTTACACCATGATGATCCATTAACGCAATTCTTAGTTAATATGGAACCAAACAGAGATAAAACCTTGCTTCTGCGAAAAGAAGTGGAGCTTCCCAGCTTCATTAAGATTACAGGCCAAACAGCAAAAATGGTATTAACAATTAAATCTTTGACAAAAGCTAATAATTAGCGATCATATACTAATGGTTTATATGGTATTATCAGCAAGTGAAAAGCCTTATTAGTATATGCACTGATCGCAGCCGCGCCGCAATATTTCTGCTTGCCATAGTGGTTTTAGGGGGAATAGCCTCCTATATCTCGATTCCCAAAGAAAGCTCGCCCGATGTTAAGGTACCGCTTATATATTTATTCGTGCATTATGAGGGGATTGCCCCTGAAGATGCGGTTAATCTTTTGATCAAGCCATTAGAAAAAAGCTTCAAAACCTTACAAAACGTTAAAAAGATCACAGCAACCGCCATCGAGGGTGGCGCATCGATGATGATTGAATTCATAGCCGGGATCGATACGGATATAGCCCTACAGGATGTGCGCTCTAGCGTTGATGACGCGATGGATAAACTGCCAGACAACACAAAGCGCCCCAAGATAATGGAAATCGACTTAAGCTTAGAACCAATCATCAGCATTGTTCTTAATGGCGACTTGCCCGAACGCACCCTTTTGCAAATCGCTCGCGATATGAAAGATAAATTAGAAGAGCTGCCATCCGTTTTGGAAGTTGACATTGGCGGCGATAGAGAAGAATCTTTAGAGATTGTGATAAAGCCAGAGGTTATGGAAAGCTACAACCTGTCAATAGCCAATTTACAGGGCCTCATAAGTGGCAATAATCGTTTAATCGCAGCTGGAACCCTAGAGGGGGAAACCGGAGGATATGCAATTAAAGTGCCGAGCGTGGTGAATGACTTCGAAGGATTTTTAAATTTCCCAGTGAAGGTGGATGGCGATTCAGTCGTTCTGTTGAAGGATATCGCAGAAGTGCGCAGCACCTTTAAAGACCCCATCACAACCGCAAGGGTTAATGGCAAATCAGCCTTGGTTCTGAATGTGAAAAAACGCACTGGCAGCAACATCATCAAGACTATAGAAGCAGTAAAGGAAGCAATAACCCACAACCTCGACAACATCCCCAGCCAACTGAACATCTTCTATACACAAGATCATGCTAACCGCATTATAGATATGGTAACCGATCTGGAAAACAGCATCATAATAGGAGTTATTTTGGTGATGATGGTGATGATCATCACCATTGGCGGGCGCTCGGCCGTGTTGGTGGCGCTTTCCATCCCCGCCTCCTTCTTTGCCGGCATATTAATGCTCGACCTGTGCGGCTTTACCCTGAACGTGGTGGTGTTGTTCAGCTTAATTCTCACTGTTGGAATGATTGTGGATGATGCCATCGTCGTCAGTGAATATGCAAACCGCAAAATGATCGATGGAGTGCCTAGCAATCAAGCATTCGAGATGGCAGCAACCAGAATGTTCTGGCCGATCTTCACCTCTACCATGGTTAAGATTATCGTCTTCCTACCGCTGCTGTTCTGGCCAGGCGTTATGGGCCAATTCATGAAATATATGCCCATCACGGTTATCGCCATATTAACCAGCTCATTGATATTTGCCCTCTTTATGCAGCCTTCCTTAGGGCCGCTGTTTGGCAAGATCGGTCATATAACGGTAGAAGAAGTTAAGTCTATGCAGGCAGCCGAGGCCGGCGACCTACACGACCTGCATGGCATCTCTGCAAGCTATGCCGCTTTGCTTGATAAAATTCTCTCTAAACCAAAACTTTTCGTTGTAGGATTGTTTTTTGTGCTGATTCTGGTGTATGCCGTCTTTATATTCGCAGGAACTGGTAAGGAATTCTTCCCCTCGGTGGAGCCCGACAGAGCAACATTGATCGTTGGAGCTGACGGCAATCTTTCCCGCATCCAAAAGGAAGCGATTATGCAGACCTGTGAAAATAAAATAAACTATCTGAAAGATGAGGTGGCTGTGTTTTACACCTCTAGTGGCTCTTTCTCAGGCTCTGGCCTTCCTGATGACACCATCGGGGATATCGTCATAGAGTTTCAAGATTGGAAAAAGCGCCGCAAAGCTGCCGCTATCCTTGATGATATCAGAAAATCGATGGACACAATCCCCGGGATTAAATATCAAATACTGCAGCAAAGGATGGGGCCGCCTTCACGGAAACCTATCGCAATCAATATCGCAAGCTCAGACCCTGATAAGCTTGATGCATTCTCTGAGAAATTTATACTTTATTTAAAAGGAGTCGATGGCCTGCTGGATATTGATAACAGTTTTAATAAAGCTTCAATGGAATGGAGAATTAAAGTTAACAGAACTCTGGCCGCTAAATATTCACTGGATGTGGGAACCATAGGGCAACATGTTCAATTAGTTAGCGACGGAATGAAGATCACCGCATATAACCCCTCTGATAACGACGATCAAGTTGATATATTGCTGCGCTTCCCAAAGGAATATCGCACTATAATGCAGATCAAAAACTTGAAAGTTTTAAATGCTGCGGGCGAAGCCATTCCAATGTATAACTTTGCAGAAGTTGTTCCTGCCCCCAAGGTTGGCATAATCACTCGCATTAACGGCAGCACCACCGTAATTTTCAGCGCTAACATTGCCGATGGCGTATTAGCAGACACTAAGGTGCAAGAAATCAAAGATTGGCTGAAAAACAACATCGACCCTTCAATCAAAGCCTCCTTCGCAGGCGACCAAAGCGACCAAGATGAAACCAGTGCCTTCTTAGGCAAGGCATTTTTGGTTGCCCTGATGTTGATGTTCTTCATTATGTTAATACAGTTCAACAACTTCTATCATACAATGGTGGTGATGAGCGCGGTGTTTTTATCCACCGTAGGAGTTCTGCTGGGCCTATTAATCTTCAGACAACCCTTCAGCATTGTGATGTCTGGCGTTGGGATTATAGCCCTGGGAGGAATTGTTTTAAACAACAACATCATATTCGTTGACACCTATCAGCACCTGCTGCGCGAAGGCGTGGAAAAACATAAAGCCATCGTGATGGCTGGAGTGCAGCGGTTCCGCCCCATCATTCTGACGGCTGTCACCGCCATCCTCGGTCTTTTGCCGATGGTGCTGGGGCTGACTATAGATTTCTATACACGAAGCATCACCTATGACGCACCATCAAGCCAAATGTGGCGCCCTCTTGCAACTTCTATTGTTGGCGGCCTCACCTTCGCCACAATCTTAACTTTATTATTCACCCCATGCTTGCTTTTATTGGAGAAGGATAAGAAAAAATGAAGTTATTCATCGCAAATGACCACGCCGGTGTGCAATTGAAAAAGGCCCTGCTCTCTTATATAAAAAACCTTAGTGTTGATACAGAAGACCTGGGATGCTTTATTGAGGAATCAGTGGATTACCCCGACTATGCCACACTTATGGCAGAATCAATCGCATTGCAACCAGATGCGCTGGGCATATTGATTTGTGGCAGTGGCATTGGCATGTCCATAGCGGTAAACCGCCACCCACACATAAGGGCTGCACTGTGCCACAATGAAGAATACGCCCAGCTGGCCAAAGCCCATAACAATGCAAATGTTTTAGTGCTGGGGGCAAGGTTCACAGATGAAGCAGAAGCAATATCCATATTAACCGCATTCCTTAAAACAAAATTCGAAGGTGGCAGGCATCAGGCCCGCCTTGATAAACTTGGTTGTGATAATAAGTAAAGAAACACTGCGATTTAAGATAATACAACCTCGGGCGAAAGATAGGCATAAATCCTTCATCTCAAAAATCAGATCTACTATGATTTTGGGAATCCAGTTAGCTGAAAAAACTGGCATGTTTATATCAAACCTGACGCCTATCATGCACTCAGCAGAAAAACCTTTTCTCTATACTGATGATTTGCCTGATGCCAGGAACAGGCCGCCAGATAAAACAGAAGGCGCCAGCGCGATAGCCCACACAACAGTTAAGATCAGCAATCAATAAACCCTTTTTTTAGGCGGTATTGCTTTGACTTCATCATTAAGGGTGTTTAAAACCACGTCGCGATAAGCAAACTTGACCTTGGCCTTTTCGTCCAGCCAAACCAGGGTGTGCTTCATCCATTTTTTATCGTCCCTATCAGGGAAATCTTCCCTGGCATGGGCGCCTCTGGATTCTCCACGGTTTAATGCGGATTCAACCGTCACCACCGCTTGCGCACGCAGATTATCAAGTTCTAGGGCCTCGACCAAATCGCTGTTCCAAACCATGCTTCGATCACTCACCTTCAGGTCTTTAAACTCAGCATAGCTATCTTTCATAAGCTTTGCCCCTTCTGATAGAGAATCTTTAGTTCTGAACACCGCTGCATGGGTTTGCATTATGTGCTGCATATCAGAACGCAATTTGGCAGTTGTGTTGTGGCCATTGGCTTGGCGTATAGCATCAAACCTGGCCACAGCTGCATCGCTGCTTCCATCTTGCCATTTTTGATGTGGAGCGTTTGGTTTTATCAGCTCAGCAGCTCTATAGGCTGCGGCCCTGCCAAAAACAATTAGGTCTAGCAGAGAATTCGAGCCTAAACGATTTGCCCCATGGACGGAAACGCAAGCCGCTTCCCCTATGGCCATTAAGCCCGGAACAAATTCCAGCTTATCACCCTTCATGGTTATCACTTCGCCATGCATATTGGTTGGCACTCCGCCCATGTTATAATGGACTGTAGGCAAGACGGGGATTGGTTGCTTGGTAACATCAACGCCTGCAAATATTTTCGCGGTTTCAGAAATTCCTGGCAAACGTTCATGCAATATTTTCGGTTCAAGGTGGGATAACACCAGGTGGATATGATCCTTTTTCGGGCCACATCCTCTGCCTTCTCTTATCTCAATTGTCATAGCCCGGCTCACCACATCGCGCGATGCCAAATCTTTAGCCGATGGGGCATATCTCTCCATAAACCGCTCGCCTTTAGAGTTGATAAGATATCCCCCCTCGCCCCTTGCACCCTCGGTGATCAAACAGCCTGAGCCATAAACCCCTGTTGGATGGAACTGCACGAACTCCATATCTTGTAAAGGCAAGCCTGCCCTCAGCACCATTCCATTGCCATCACCCGTACAGGTGTGGGCGGAAGTTGCAGAAAAATAAGCCCTGCCATAGCCACCAGTTGCCAACACCACAGTGTGGGCTTTAAAACGATGCAGGTTGCCATCTTCCAAACTATAGGCCATAACCCCGCGGCACTTACCATCTTCCATAATTAAATCAGTAGTGAAATATTCAATGAAGAACTTAGTGTTATATTTCAGGCACTGTTGGTATAAAGTGTGCAAGATTGCATGTCCTGTTCTGTCAGCTGCGGCACAGGTTCTTTGGGCAGCTTTGCCTTCGCCAAAGTGAGTGGTCATGCCACCAAATGGCCTTTGATAAATGGTTCCGTTTTCATTTCTGGAGAAAGGAACACCATAGTGCTCTAATTCAATCACTGCCTCTGGCGCATGCTGGCACATATATTGAATTGCATCCTGGTCACCCAACCAGTCAGACCCCTTGACAGTGTCATACATATGCCAACGCCAATCGTCTTCCCCCATATTGCCTAAAGCAGCACTAATGCCGCCCTGGGCTGCAACTGTGTGGCTGCGTGTGGGGAAAACCTTTGTTATGCAAGCAGTTTTCAACCCCTTAGCCGACATGCCAAGGGAAGCACGCAGCCCTGCCCCGCCGGCACCAACCACTACAACGTCATATTCATGATCTATTATGTTATAACCCTTCATAACCTCACCCTGCCATCTTTATAATGAAAAATATATGCATGCCAAACACCGAACACACCCCCGCAACAACCGAAACAATGCACAAGAAATATAAACTGACTAAAAGGGTGCGCTTGATTGCCTTGCAGTGCACATAGTCCTCAATAACCGACTGCATTCCCAAGGCGCCATGATATAAGAAAGCGGCGATGAACAAGATGCTCGCTATCAGATTAAAAGGCGACATGGCAAATGCTGGAATGCGGTATAGTGGCGCTTGCAACAATAAAATTGCCGAAACAACAAACCACATGGTTAATGGCAGCAGGGCTATTGCTGTGATCCGTTGCATTATATGGTGCTTGGTTCCGCATTTTGCTGAACTTTGCACCTTGCTTGCACCTGAATTAAATTCACTCATCACTCCCCCGTAATCTGAAATTGCAACGCGATGACCCATGCCATCACAGTCAATATTAATGATATTATCACAGCCGCCCATCCACCAAGGGTAACTGCCCGCAAGCCAAAGCCAATCCCGGCATCCCAAAGCAAATGACGGACCCCCGTGCAGGCATGGAAAAACATGGAATAGCTCCACAGGATTATCCCCGCCTTGCCCACAGGCGACGACAACACCATCCAGGCCACAGTCGTTTCATGATCCTGCCCATATGCCAAACTGACAAACCACCACAGCAACACTATCAACCCTATAAACAGCACCACTCCGCTGATTCGATGCATAATAGACAACACAGATGTTATCTGCGGCTTATATATCCCCAGATGCGGCGATAAAGGTCTCTCTTTTTTTATCATATTAACTCATGTTAAATTATTAATTATCTCATGCTAACTTCTATAGCAGCTTGATTCAAGGGAAATATTGTTTTCATATTTAAGATAATCACTTTTCCATGGGCACTCCATAAAGCTCCATCCTATAATCCACCAATTTATATCCCAAGCGCTTGGCTATGCGCTGCTTTAACTCTTCCAATTCTGCATCATTAAATTCTATGATCTCACCAGTTTGAACATTAACAAGGTGATAATGGTTAGAGGTTTCATCATTAATGCTTTCATAGCGAGCCTTTCCATCACCCAGTTGCAACCGATCAATCAACCCAAATTCCGTTAAAAGATTAATGGTGCGATATGTTGTGGCAAGGCTGATTTTGCTGTCTTTAAGGTTAGCCCTTTTGTATATTTCTTCCACATGGGGGTGGTCATTGGCTTCACAAACAACCCTTAAAATCGTTTTACGCTGCTCGGTTAATTTAATGCCACGCTGTGCACACAGCTCTTCAATTTGCAGATGTTTCATGTGCCAAGCCCCTTCTTAATGGCATCACGGGCAATTGCATCAGCCATATCATTATAACGATTGCCGCTGTGCCCCTTCACCCAGATCCATTCGATTTTCATGTCTTGGCATAAAGAATCCAAACTTTGCCACAGGTCTTGATTTTTTATAGTGCCAGAGCGCCAGTTGGTCACCTTCCATTTCTTAATCCATTCCATTATGCCAGAACGCACATAAACGCTGTCGGTGTAAACAGCGATGGTTTCCAACTTATCAGGCAATCCATCCGCTGCTGCAAGCTTCTTTATCGCAGAAAGGGCGTTGATGGCAGCCATAAGCTCCATCCTGTTGTTGGTGGTGTGGGCTTCATAACCAGAAACTTTCTTCTTCCATAACTCACCCATCATCAACACAGCACCCCACCCCCCAGGGCCAGGATTACCACTGCAGGCACCATCACAATAAATTATCACTTGATTGGCGTGGTTGTTCATAAAAAACTATTCTCTTAATACGAAAATTACTCTATCATATGTCTTTTAATAGCATAACAAAAAAGATAACTCAAGATGAACGACACTCCCATCATGCACACACCCCATTCTATGAAGATAGAAGTGAAAAAAGGGGAAACATATTTATGGTGCGCTTGTGGGCGCAGCAACAGCCAACCATTTTGCGATGGGTCACATTCTGGCACTTCATTTAAACCAATTGCATATACAGCAGAAAAAGATGGACTAGTTGGCTTTTGTGGCTGTAAAATAACTGCGAAAGCTCCATTGTGCGATGGGGCGCATAAAACATTAGGCTCATGAACATAAAATATATATCCGCAGCGTTACTAGCCACCACCTTAAACTGTGCAACAGCTTATAGTCAAAGCAAGTCATTGCTTAACATCTTCTCTGGCAAGAACAATGTTGATTATCAGCAGGTTTATCAAGATGTGTTCGCACGGGTACAGGATGAATATGTGGAAGAAGTTTCTGAAAAAGCCCTGACAGAAGCCGCCATAGAGGGGATGCTATCTTCTTTAGATCCATACTCTGGCTTTCTGGATGAGAAAAACACTCGCGATATAATAAGCTCCACAAAAGGTGAATTCAGCGGCATAGCCGTTGAAGTGACCATGGATAAGGGCCGCCTTAAAATCATCAGTCCATATGAAGATGGGCCTGCATTCCGTGCCGGCATAAGGGCTGGCGACATCATCACTGCCATCGACCATAACGCAACTCATGGCCTCTCTTTATCTGATCTGGCTGAAAAACTTAAAGGCGCTGTTGGCAGCACCGTCACCCTTTCAATCCACCGCGAACAAACCAATGAAACCATGGACATCACCATCACCCGCACCATAGTTAAGCTGATCCCCGTTTCTTCGAAATTGATTGGGGAAGATGTGGCATATATCAACATCTCCACCTTTAACGCCAAAACATCTGAAGAAATTAAAGAGCAATATGAACGCATGGTGAAAACCGCGAAGAAGCAGATAAAGGGCGTTGTGCTTGACATGCGTTGGAACCCTGGAGGATTGTTCGACCAAGCGATCGAAACAAGTAGCCTATTCCTAAAGCCGGATCAACCTATCGTTTCGGTGCGTGGACGCTCGATTGAATCATATCAAGATTACACTTCCGAAGGGAAGGATATAACCAATGGCTTGCCGATAATCATTTTGGTTAATGGCGGCACAGCATCTGCACCTGAAGTGGTGGTTGGGGCACTGCAGGATAACAAAAGAGCCGTCGTCTTGGGCAGCAAAACTTTCGGTAAAGCCTCGATGCAATCCATCATCCCACTTGACGAAACCACGGCTATAAAATTAACCACTGCAAAATATTACACCCCAAGTGGCGCCTCCATCCATGGGCATGGCATAATCCCAGACATTTCGGTGCAAGATGTGGCGGTTGATTCACAACATAAACTGACATCCTTGCGCGGACAAAGGTCTCTCCAGGCAGACCCACAACTTCGTCGCGCCATAGAGCTGATCAAAGGCGATTATTTCTATAGCAAAGAACAGGTGGGCATCAGCCAGGTTATTGAAGACTTTCAAGATTGAGCGTTCTTTACCTGACTGGATCCTAGGGAGACCATGA
>Ga0114977_10000534_pt1 | contig 25402 bp, 15 predicted proteins | sample S_130805_MF_Meta_FD_87026 | JGI IMG/M metagenome (GOLD analysis project Ga0114977, IMG submission 87026) | Freshwater microbial communities from Lake Simoncouche, Canada to study carbon cycling - S_130805_MF_MetaG | ecosystem: Environmental > Aquatic > Freshwater > Lake | place: Lake...
CCAACCCATGATAAATGATCTAACACAATACCATATGATTCAACTTCACTGCGTACACGATGTTCAGCAGCTTTGATTAAATCAGACTTACCTTCGCCATATACAGAGTCAATTGACTTAGTAGATGATTCAGTGTTAATTGCATCCCGCACCAAGTTACGCAAATAAACGTGTGTAATTTCGTCAATACCTTTACGATATTTTTGGAACAGTACTGGAATTTTATCTGGTTGTAATGTGTAAGTAATACCGATATCAGCATTTACCGACAACCCTTCTTTAGTCTGAAATGTAATTGACTCGTCAGTTGGGCTACCTTCAGTGTTTGATTTTGTCCATGTATAGTTTTGCATGAACGTTGGAAATGTGTATAGTTGCTCGTTAATGCCAATCCAGTACCGTCCAGGGGTTAACTGCTCTGTATCAACACCTTTATCGCCGCCTAGCAAGTGTACTTTGATACCTACTTCACCAACATTAACACTCGAACATCCAGAAAGCACAGCTGCCATTGCAGCAACTAATATTAATTTATTCATTTCACGTCCTCAAAAAGTTTTTCAACAGGTGCGCCAGCATCCTTCCAAAGTTTGTAGATAACAATCGGATTAATTACCAACACAATAAACCAACCTAACGTAAATTCCCACCATTCATTTGATGACATATAATACGGTAGCACAAAAATAAACTGTAGTATGAAAAATAATAACACTGCTAACGTCTTAAAATAAACTAACAACATAGTTGCTCCTTAATAATTAAATAAAAACATATTATACTATATTAAATGTATTAATGCAAGTTTACAGATTACCTAATCTAATAAGTGTAGCAGCAAGGTTAATCTCTGCATCTGCAATCAGTGTGTGATCAACTAATCCTTGTTTAATAATTAAAATAGCTTTATTTTGAGTAGCCTCATCACCAAATATTTCTACGTTGTCATACAACCATCTGAAAATTTCTTCCATCTCTTCCGGACGTGCTTGTGAACATAATAGTTTACGTGCATCGGAAATTTTGCCTGCTTTAAATAGCTCAACCATTTCTACTTTATAGTCGCCACTTCCGGTATCGCTTTGTGATGGAGAAGCAAGTGTTCCACTTAAACTATTCATCTGTACTGTATTAATACATTTACGTAAATCCGGATAAGTTGCCTTAACAAATGTATCAAGCGTATCTAAATCAAATTCAATGTTCTCTTCTACTAATATAGTAGCAACTCTTGCAGTAAATTCAACAATATCTACTTTTTCTATATGGAATCCTTGACATCTTGAATGGATAGCTGGAATAATTTTATGTGGATAGTTGCAAGTGAGTAAAAATCTTGCAGTATTGTGATATTCCTCCATAACTCCACGTAACGCTGCTTGTGCATTAACTGTTAAATAATCTGCTTCGTCTAGTAACACTACTTTAAAATCACCAAATGGTATCATTTGTACAAAGTTAATAATTAAGTTACGAACGTCGTCAACTGAGTTAGTTCTCGAACCGTTAATTTCTAAAATATCTAATGGATCAATCTCTAGTTCATTAAACAAAATCTTTGCAAGAGTAGTTTTACCGATACCTGCACTACCACTAAACAGCAAGTGTGGGATACTTTGTTGTTTAATCCACCCGTCTATTTGATTTTTTTGCTGCTGATCTCTAAATACGTAGCTTTCTATTGTATTTGGGCGATATTTCTCAACCCATAATGATGTTGTTGCCATAAATGCCTTTTTGTTGTGTTTAAAAAGTATATTATAAAGTAAACAACAGAGAATGTCAAGTTCTCTGTTGTTTAATGTGATTAGTACATTGGTTGACTAAAGTCAAACTCTTGTACAGTTGATGCGTTTGAAGCGCCTAAGTTAATATCACTAGGCAGATGATCTGAAACTGCTAAAATTGCTTTAGTTTCAACTCGTCTAATAGTAAGGATAGTTGAGTCTTCTACTACTTGAACACCGCGCGTCCATCGACCGTGTTCAATTAAAATCCAATCACCAATTTTTACATCGTGTTGGTTGGGTCCAATTTTATAAACTTTACCCCAACGCGGTTTAATGCCTTCAGTTTTGCCATTATCACTACTAACAATAATACCGCTAGTAGTTACTTGTTCTTCAAAGTTCATATTTGAAACAAGTACATTATCATGAATAGTTTCTAACTGTTCTGTTACGATCATTGTTTACCTTTAGTGTAATTAGGTTTATTATCTACTTCTTTTGTTTCTAATACAGGTTGTACTAATGCATTTGGTGTTTCAAATACAGGAGCTGCCGGTTTAGCAGCCGGAACTGGATTTGCTAATGGAGCTGCAGGTTTAGCAGCTGGTTGCACTGATGGTTGATGATGTGCAACAATACCCGAATTTGGAATATCATTTATAGGATCTGTGTTTCTAATAATAGTGCCGCCGGGACCTAATAAATCCCCTCTTGCATTAATTCTAGCGTTACTAACTGCAACTTCTAATTCGTTTTGGTTCATTAATTTGTGCATATCAATGACCTTACCTCTTGCAGTGCGGTGTAAATTTTGTGCCATATGTTTCTCCTTAGTTAGTGTTATACTTATCTTAAAAAATCTTGCCAGTCTAAATTATATTTGATGCTATCTATTTTATGAATGCCAATTAAAAATAATACAAAACTTGACACACTTGATCCTCGACCGACTCCCCACACAATATTATTTTCTAAACAGGTATCGACAAAATATTTTAACCATTGTAACAACGGTATCATATTACGATTTTTATATGCTGTCAACTCGGCTAGTACTCGAGTTTGTTCTATGTTAGTTTTGCATTTTAACATGCAATACTCTTCAATATCAAACTTATAATATTCATTAGGCATAAACCAATCTTTTTGTAATAACCTATCATACTCTTTTATTGATAAATTATACAATAACGGGTCTATTTTTGTAAAGTTAATTTCTGAAATGTTGCAAAAGTTTGCTATTTCAGAATTATTATCGGTTATTATATTAGGCAACGCTGATTGATGCCCGGTGTACAAGGCATCAAAAATATCAGCTTCGTTAAAAATTGGATTGTTAAATTGATCTAATCTCATATGTATATTTTAACTTACATTTATGAGTTTGTCAAGTCCTTTATTGCGGGATTCCATAACTTTTTCCCATTCGGCGTGTTGCCGTGTAGCCAACTCTTCTTTATAGGTATCTAACATACTAGAAATCTGAGCTTGTATTCCGGGATTAGATGTCATAAAATATTTTTTAGTTAAATCGTTTATTTTAGATTCAATATCAACATTTTTAAGATTAATTAAATCAGTTACTAATGGATGCATGTTACCTCCTAAAATTCGCCAACATATTTTAAAAATACAGTTGCGCCTGCATTAAATGTCCATGCGTCGACTACTAGGTGTTTTGCGACCGATACACTAAATGTTTCTGGAAATGAAGTATCTTTCTTAACAGTTCCGGGAGATGATGTAAAATTCGAAACAATAAGCGAGGTGATAGTACCGGTATTATACACATGTAACCTAACTTTTACGTACTGTGTTCCGCTAGGCCAGCTTGTAAAGTTAATACTTGCTGCATCTATTAGTTTAATTTCTTGTATTTCACCGTTTGTTATGTCAATATTAATTATGGAAGTATTAGCAGGTTGTGTAGCAGTATTAGACACACTGTAAAATTGTTTAAAATTACCATTTATGATAGAACTTCCACCTAAGTTGTTTTCAACAACCGTGTTGTTAAGTATACTGCGTGCTAATACTGATCTATCTTGTAATACCGTAAGCTCTGATTTAGCTACGTCTAATGCACTTTTAATTGCACTCCAATTATCACGAAATCCTTTACTTGGATTATCCTGGCCTGCAATTGGAAAAGTTACATCTATATTATTTAAATTTATGTTACTCATATTGTTTCCTTATTATGATTGAATATAATATATTTATCGTCATTGTATTCAGTTACTGAATCTAAAATAATACGATCGATTGTGTAGTTAATTACGGTAAAATCAAAATTACTATACTTAATATTTAAAATAATGTCATCTGCAGTTCCTACTTTACAAAAACATAACGGCACTGCCAACACAAATCCTAATTCAGATCTAGTTCCAGGTTGAATAGATCGCATCCATACCGGTAAAAAATCACCTTTTGTCAATCCAATGCTATTAATAGTGTCTCTCCATATCGATACACTACTTGGGTAATATGTATGATAGTTTATAGACAGTGTTGAATTTAAATATGTGTTATTAAGTTCTAATGGATCAATCATAGTAACATATACTACTTCGTATTCTGGTTTTGATGTGCCTATTGGCATTGCAATTGCTTTACTTACACCATCAAATCGAAATTGTTTTGTCTTAGTGTGATTATTAAGTGCTCTTGCAAAAGTAGATGCGTGTTTTCTTTCAATGCCTGCATAAATTAACATTTCTAAATTAGATTGAACACCAAAATTTGAGTCTGATGGACGATAAATGCTGTCTAAAGTAAAAATATTAGGATCATTTATAAATGATGACCATAGTTGCCGTTGTAACAGTGTTAAAAATGGTTTAACATACGCATTACTGCGTAATATTGAATTAGGCGTACCTACATTAACAATAAATGTGCGTTCAATTGCACTGTAAATATATTGATCAGTTGCTAAAATATTAAATGCATAGTCATGGTCAATAGTTGTAATATTATCGTCAAACGTAGTTTCTTGATCTAATATATTATTTAACTCGTCTCTAAACATAGTTCGACCACCGATATTAAATGTAGTTTCTGTATTAGTTACTGGGTCATAATCAAACGACAATGTTCCAATATCAATAAATTTATGTTTATTAAAGGTTACATTTCCAAATGTAGTAAGAAGATCGTCAAATGTAGTGTCGATAGTTGGTTGAAAATCAAATGTGATTAGCCCGGGAGTTAGTGCATCTTGCTTAAATGTAGTACGATTGTAATCAAACCTAGTATCATCTTGATCAAACGATATTAATGTTGTGTAATTGTTTACTAATCCGATAATTTCTCCAGTTAACGATAACGATAACCCGGGAGGTAGTTGACCTGATGTTAATTTATACATTATCTGAGAATTTAATATAGTTGATGTTGCATGCACTGCTAGTGTTGACTTATACTCGGCATTTATTGTTCCAAGGTCAATATCAGTATCCCATGACAGTATACTATTAATTTCACTAATAATCTTAATTGTAAATGTTTGAGTTGACGATGCAATAGATGACGTAGTGTCGCCATATCTATATGCAGTAATTTTAAATTTGTAGTCTTCTGATGGATTTGATTGATATGGTACATAACCAAATACTTCGCTAGATCGTTGATCAAAAATCATTCCCGGGGGTAATCCGTATTTTTGCCAGTTATCTGTTGTAAATTCAGTAGTTGAAGTGTGTGCAGCTGTACATATATACGATAACTTTGAATTTACATAAATTAAATCGTTAACTTGATACGAGTGCAACGACTGCCACAACGTAGTAGTAGTTTCAAATTTATAAAAAATTAAATCAATGTCATACACGTCCAAAACTAGCGTTAGGTAATTATTTGCACGATATGTTCCAAGGTCACTCGGAGTAAGCCATACTGGATTTTTCAAATACGACACATCGGTAGTAAATAACCCGGTATCAGACAGTAATGCAGTAGTATCTGCTCTAAAGAAAGTTGAACCTACAATATAAATGCGGAATGCTCGGCGGTCGTAATACTGTATACCATCTGAGACAGTTACAACAAATTCAAAAATTCTATTCAATGTCTTTAATGGTGTTGGTTCTGATTGATAATCGTATATAAGATCGTAGTCATAATATTCATAACCGCCATTATCTATATATCCGGTAGTAGGCTGATAATAACCAAAGTCATATTGCCCGACACCGTTATAATCATATAAACCGTTATCATATGTGCCAAGACCGTCGTCTATTTTAACTTCTGTTACACTTTGAACACGGCCAAAAATTCTGCCAGTGGTGGTAAGTGTAAGTCCAGGTGGTAATTGACCGTCTTTACTTGAAATAAAATAACTTAATACTGCACCGGCATCTATATCAGGATCTGTAGCTTCAAGCTGATAATCAACAACTGAGTTATCCATAACAAAATACTGTTGGTGCGTGCCAACTTGTAGCAATCCATGTGGAGTTAAGAATAGCGGAGCATCTTCTCCTTGAATAGTAATATTAAATGTTCGATCTGCGATTTCAGTAGCAGATTTTGCTCTAATGCAAAAGGTGTAAATGGTATCATGTAATACCTCATAAGGCGAACCAATAATCGTATCGTCTACTATTCTCATGCCACCCGGAAGTTTACCGGATATAACGGTATAAGTTACGCCAGCAAGATGATCTACAGGTAACGGTAAGCTAATGTTAGTTCTTTCTTGAAATATTCCAAATGAATATCCAGAGGGTTTGTTCCAGACGTTTAGTGCCATAATTGTTCTCGTTTTTAGTATTTATATGTTTTTTATGTAGTTTGTATAATGAAATTTAAGATAAATACTACAAAGAGAGCTAACTATGAACCAACTACTTACTATAAAAAACGATATTATCATCATTGACAATTTAGCAGTTACTTCTAAATTTAACGTAACTGGAGAATTAAATGTTAGCGGTGAATCAGTCATTCATTCGTTAAATTCAACCACTATTGTAACTGATACATTGCACGTTAAGAAGATAATTACAGATCAAGCTTCATTAGCACCTAATACTGAATGGATTGCAAATACTACTGATGATCTTAATGGAAAAGGTCTTAAATGGGTGCATAATTCTGAAACAACGCAGTTAATTTATCGATCAGGCGGTAGACTTTGGAATAGTAATTCATTTGATATACCTCGCGAAGCATCATATAGAATTGATGATATTCCGGTACTCACTTCAACTAGTTTAGGTTCGTCTATTTTTAAAAGTAATCTAAAACAAGTTGGACAGTTATCTGCCCTAACAGTTGTAGGCGATTCGTCAATTAGCGGGTTCGCATTTTTTAACAGTGTTAGTAATCGATTAGGATTAGGAACAGACGAACCGTCGTCGTCAATTACTATTATTGATAATAATGTAGAAATTTCAATTGGCAGTCCTGTTTACAATTTAGCTAGTTTTGGAACTCGATCTAATCATGATGTTGCTATTATTACAGATGACTTACCTAGATTAACTGTAAAAAATAGTGGTGAAGTTCATATTGGAAATGCAATTAGTAAAGCCGGCGTATTGCGGGTATTTGGTTCGCTTTATGCTGATACTATAGTGTCTGACACTAGATTAGAACGAAACACATCTTTAGATTTTAAAGCAACATCCGAAACTACAGTGTATGGAAAAGGATTAATTTGGACAGGCACTGGTACATCAAAGCAATTTATTATGCGTGATTTACCGGATAGATTTTGGGCATCAGAGTCTATTGATACTAGTAAATCTTATTTTATTAATAATTTAGAAGTGTTGTCTGAAACCGGATTAGGTGAATCTGTTATAAACTCAAATCTAATATCAGTTGGTAATTTAACATCGTTGTCAGTAGTTGGAAATGCAGCAATTGGTTCTACATTAACATCATTAGAAATTAATACAACCGTTGTTAAGTTAGGTGATAATGTATCTGTTAGTAATTCAGGAATATCAGCTAATTCCAGTGTTAGTTTATTAGTAAATGAATTACCTATATTGCAAGGCACTACTACTCAACTTATATTAGGCAATAAAGAATCTTCAAACATACCAGTTACAGTGTTTGGCACGTTATCAGTTGGAGTGAATAACCCCGATCCGACTGTTAGTTTGTCAGTTAATGGTAATGTAAGTTTTAACAATAAGAAGTTTGTTAACGGAGTAAGTATTCCAACATCTGGATTATTTGCAAAAGGTGATATATGTTGGAATGACAATCCAATCAACAATGGATATGTTGGATGGATATGCGTGCAAACTGGTACGCCGGGAGAATGGAAACCGTTTGGATTGATTGGTGTGTAATGGATGATATAACTAGTAAGATAAAAAATCACACTAATGATTTAGAAGAAATTTATAAACAACGTAGGTTATGGCTATATGCTAGTTCGGTAGTAGTAGTTGCAGTAATTGGTATAATTGTTAGTTGGTTTTATCTCTCTAGTTTTAATAATAATTTAATTTGGTGGGGTATTATTTCAATTAGCTTAATAGTTAGTATAAATTGGTGGTATTGGACAATAAGTTCAATAGGTAAATTAGTTATTGCTATACATACTGAATATGCAATATTAAATGAAATATCATTAGATCTTGCACATGTAAAAATTATGATAAATTGTAAAAAAAAAGCTGGCAACATATGCAACGATTGTCCAGCAGTAGATAGTTGTGCTGATATGAAGAAGTAGGTTGACTTACTGAGCTAATGAGTGTATAATAATATTTTTAATTAAACAATAGGAATTTATATATATGAAGTGGGAAATAGACAAGTCTTTTAATTTTGAAATGGGACATCGGGTATGGGCTCAAAAACTTGAACATTCTAATCTAAGTATCACAACCGACTGTGCCTGCAAAATGCTCCATGGCCATTCATACGAAATTAAAGTATTTTTAGGTTCTGATACGTTAGATCATTCTGAAATGGTTACAGACTTTAAGAATTTAAACTTTATGAAACAATTTGTAGATGATGTATTGGATCATAAATTTATGATTGATATTAACGATCCAAATTTTGATATGATTACAGCAAGTCACATGTCTATACGTGAAGATTTTAAAAACTTTACTAATTTAGGAAGTTATAACTGGTTTGGGTTATCAGAAAGCAAAAAGTTACATTATAGTAGTTTTGTACTAGTAGATTTTGTTCCAACAAGCGAAAACATTTGTAAGTATTTGTTTGAGTATGCTCAATCACGTATAGGTGATGTAGCAAAGGTTACTGCAGTTGAGCTGTGGGAAACTCGCAAAAGCCACTGCCGTTACTCGGGGTAACGCGCTTCTTACAGTTGTCATTATGCCACCGATCTATAGTATTTGAACTAATCCATGCATTACCGTGCGGACATAGCTCTTTTTTATACAGCGGCCTAGGATTCTTGTGAGGTCCTCTAACAATGCCACGTTGCGAGGTAGAGACAGTTGTTTTACCTCGCATATCTGGTAATGATTTATCTCTTGGATGTTTTTGCGGTCCTCGAGGTCCAGTAGCTTTACACGGTTTACCTTTTCTTTTAGAATTTATAAGTTTTGCATTAAGCAATTTTGTCTTTCTTAGGACGACCTTTTTTCTTAGGAGGGATAGGTTGTACTAATTGAACAATTTTTGCAGATTCTGTTTTAGGAGTTTTTGGTTTAGCAGGTTTAACTCCTTTTGCTACCGGTTTAGTAGCAGGTTTTACTTCTTTTAATTTAGTAGCTCTAGGTTTAGAAGTTTTAGGTTTAACCTCAGCTAATTCAACCTCGGTAATAACAATACTTTCGTTAATATCAACATGTGATAAAAATGGGCATTTTGACTCAGCAGGTTTGGTAGGGGTTTTTCTAAATAACGATTTTATAAATTCAAACATAATATCTCCTTTTTCATATTTATAAATGGTCTAATGTCTTAAGACTACTAACTGGCATTTTCCATATTAAGCGTCGTTCAACTCCTTTTGACTGTGCAAATTGTTTAACGTTACAGTTACTACAAACATGGTATACTTGGTTAGACATTCGTGCCGGTGCCATCAATCCTTTTTCTCTATTAAAGATCAAACTACAACTGTCGCATCGTAGAATTATTATAGTTTTCTTTCTAAAATACGAATGTGTATTTCCTAATTTACTAGTTCGAGTATATTCACAAGTAATGTATTCAGTAGTAATAATCATACAGTATTTACATTAAGATTATAAAAATTTTTTGATAAATATTATAAAATAACATGTTTACCGCAGGAGTGTAACTTAAAATGACAATACAAACGATCAACATTGGTGTTGAAGGTAACGACGGGACTGGAGATAGTATCCGTGGTGCATTTACTAAAGTCAATGAAAATTTTGACTATGTAGCTAAAGCAACAGGAATTGAAGGTGGATTACGTTTAAAGAATTTATCCGATGTAACCCTTGTCGATGGCGAGGCGTATGGCCCTGATCAAATTATTATGGGTAATAGCGGGGCAGGCGATAAATTAATTGCTCGTAATATAGTAGGTGGGCGCAATGTTACTGTAACTATAAATGAACAAGGGCAATTAGAAGTTGCAGCACCTAGTATTTCTCTTTTTGAAGATAATACACCAAGATTAAAAGTAGCATTAAACGCTAATGGGAAAGTTATTGGTAATTTACCGTATCCAGATACCGCTGCGCTTGCTTTATACAATTCGCAATGGGGCCCCATTTCGGGAGCATTATCAAATACAGATACATTAGCAGTAACCGTTAAATATGCAACTGAAAAGTTCTTGTCAATATATAATGGTGCAATTGGTTATAAAGATTCTAGCGGTAATGTAATTCAACCATCGTTAGCATCTGAACCAGCTCAAGTTGACATTACTAGTGAATTTTACGACCCAACACTAACTGGTAATTATCTTTCAACATCAATTGTACCACGTAAAGACTTAGTATATCGTGGTGGTGATACAATGTCTGGTCCATTATATTTAAGTAATCACCCATCGCCGTTAGCTGGGGTTATTACAGATGATCCTATAGATTTACAAGCTGCTACAAAGTATTATGTAGATACTAAAACGTTTTCAAGTAATGTTAATTTATATGTATCAACTTCTAGTGGTGACGATTTGCAATCTTCTACCCCTACTGGAAAAGAAGGGCGTTACTGGAATTATGCATTTAAGACAATTAAATCTGCGTTAGTGCATGCGCAGTCGTTAATTGATTTAGCAAGTCAAGAACCAGGCCCGTATAAACAACGTATTTCGTATACAAAGAATTCTTCGGATTTATTCTTTTCAACAATCCAAAAAGTTTCATTAACTGAAGGCAAAACTACTGATGCAGATTATATTGCAGCATATGATTTGTTACAACTTAACCGAGCATTTATTCAAACAGAAACTATTGCATATATTAATAAAAAATATGTTAATACCTATTCATATAACGAATCTATACTTAGAACTAAAATAACAAACTTAATAACTGCAGTCGCTGACGATTTAATGTTAGGCGGGTTCCTTAGTACTCAGTTAAATTATAATTCAACTCAGTATGCAATTGAGTATATTAAAACTCATTCAACTAGTGATGAATTAATCCAATGGAACTCAATAATTAATTTTGTTAAAAATCAATATCTTGATTTTTCTTATGACAAGGCCAAGTTGCAAGCCTACACTTCTAATGTTGTTTATGCATTATGTTATGATGCATTATTTGAATCAAATTATCAAAGTGTTCAACAAGGTATTTCGTTTAGTAATTTAAATACTGGGATAACAACTGATCAATTATCATCAGTGTTGTCAATTAATCCAATTACTATTAATTCGGCAAAATACGAAAGCGGAAACTTAACACTATATTTTGATACACAAGCTACTAATGTGTTCCCAACTGGAAGTCAAATTATTGTTAATGCAACGTTTACACAGTTAACTTCAGTTAAGTCATTATCTAACTTTAAAGCAATTGTGTTAGCACCGGCTGATATTACAACAGTAACTTCACAAATTAAATTTGCAGTTGGTACGTTTACAGATCCCGGAGCATACGTTGTTACTAAAAATGCAAATACAACTAAACCGTATTTTGATAGATGTAATTTAATTAATCAAATATTAACAATTCCTGAAGTACATAACACTCCGTCATTAGTTGATTCATTTATTAAAAATGCAGCGTTAATTGCATCAATTGCTGCCGGCGATCGCTTGCCAACTATATTAATGCCGTCACTTATTAATACACCAGAAAATTATGGTACTGTTAGTTACAACAATGCAAAAGAACTACTGTTAGTTAATATTTCATTTATACAATCAGAAGTATTGTCATATTTAAGTGCAGAATTTCCGTCAGCAACTTACGATAGCGAAGATTGTATTCGTGATGTAAAATATATCGTTTGGAGTATTGCCTACGATTTAACATACGGTGGTAATAGTCAAAGTGTTCATTCTGCTATACAAATTAGATCATTTATTACTAATAATTTGAATGTATCGTTATTTGCATATGTATCTGCAATGGAATATATTAACACATTAGCTCAAGCAGTTATACAAAATGAATCAGTTGCTACTATCTATCAACAATCAGTTAAACAGTATAGAAATACATCGTTATCTGGTGGCGTAATTGCGTCAAGTTCGATATCGAATAATATTACTGCAATTGTTAATATTGTTAACGGCGGAAGTTTACCAACAATTGGTAATCTACTTGTTTCATATGCAGATGCTTCTACTAAATCTATAACCGACAAAGTTATTACATATATTCCGGAGTATACTACTGCTACTGATTCAAACGGAGATGCAATTACTACTACACCGTGGTTTATTAATCATTTTTATCCTGTAATTTCTGATCATCTTACACAAATTACTGATTTGTTTACGTACATATCGACTACGATTACAAAAGGAAGTTATCCGTCAGTAGCGCCAATATATCCAACATATGAAACCAATGTTGCATCGGCATACGGCAGCACTACTACATTTGAAACGTTAGCAACTGCAAGAAGTAATATTGAAACTAACTTAACTACAGAAGTTGATGCAATTTATACATCAAGATTAGGATTAAACAAAATAGTTTCAGGAGTATCGGCTACCGTTTATAAACAATACGTAAAAGATGTATACCGTGCAGTAGCATATGATATTACATATGGCGGTGGTTCGGCTACTCTTGCAGCTAAAAGTTTTCTAAATAACATTGACATTACTACATCAGAAGTAATTAATCTCATTAAGACTTCTATTAAAAAAATAACTGATGTAAGATTAAAAATAGCAGTAACTACTAGCGGAACCGAGTTTACGGTAAATGTTGCTCATCAAAGTTCCGGTATTGTTAATTTTTCAATAACTAAAGTTTCTACTGGGGTGACATATACAGGATTTACTGCAACATTAATTCAAGGTAACACTACAGTAGTGCTATCTGTTGGAAATTTAAATACTTATTCGTTAGGAGCTAATGATTTAATCATTCAAACAAGTACATATAACCAAACAACTCCCGGGCGGTTTGGTATTAAGCCAATTAACACCTATATCGATATTGCATTTACTGCTACAAGTACAAGTAATAATACTGAATTATTAACAACTCTTCAAGATATTGAACCATTTAAAACCGCAAATATATTAAGAAGTGTAATTGTTGATAATATTCCTACTATTTTAAATGATACTATTCAGTATGTTAACAATACATTTGCAGGCGGATTTAACTATAATGAAACATTATGTTATCGAGATCTTGGATCAATAATAAATGCAATGTCAATTGACCTTATTACAGGCGGTACATGGCAGTCAATAAACGCAGGTAAAAGTTTCTATAAAAATGCTAGTGGTATATTAGTTGCATCAGGTGCACAACGAGTACAATCACTTGATGGTATCGATTTTGCTAGAGATTTAGCATTACAAGTACTTAATAAAGAGTATAATACTAGATATCAAAATTTAATTCTACAAGTATCTACAAATAGTAATTCTAGTATTTTACCAAGTACTGCAATTAATGTTACTCTAGATAATAGAATGTTGTTAGCCGTGTCAGTAGATGCAAGAGCTAAATTTGTTAACAATTTTAAAATTATGCGTGATATTGTTAATGACGGAATTGGTGTTGCGCCAACTATAACTATAGATACATTTGGTACCGGGTTATGGCATATAGCAATTTCAAATGGTAGCAACGGCTATGTTGATCAAGGAAAACCAAACAATATTGATTTATTTCCAGCTAAAATTATTTACGGTGCTGGAAAACAAAGTAATAATGTTACTGCATCAACTGCTACTGCTAGTATTGTAAAATATGTTGCTGGAACAGACACTGCTGTTATCAGCGGAGGGTTGGCTAATGTTGACTCTATTCAAGTTCGATTAATTCGTCCGGATTTCTTTACTTTAAATGAAGAGGTCGAGTTTGGTGAAACTGTTCCTGATTTACAAATTACAATGTTTGTTGAGAGTGGTATCTACTATGAAGACTACCCGTTAAGATTACCAGCAAACGTTTCTCTTAAAGGTGACGAATTCCGCAGAACAATTATTCGTCCAATTGACCGTGTTAGTCAAAGTCCATGGCGTAAACTGTTTTTCTACCGTGATGCAATTATTGATGCATTAGAAATTGGTGTTGTTGATTATAACGGCATTAATAATGCGCCGGCTGGGGTTTCTGCAACCGTTAGCGGCACAACATCTAAAATTACTGTTACATTAACTAACCTTGATACTGCTGGCAACACTGTGGGATATCAAGCATTGCTAAGTTGGGTTGGTAACGTATTTACTGATTTAGAAGTTGATCGTGATAGAGTTTTCGCATCAGCAACTGCGGTATCTGTTACCATTGCAACCGTTAGCGGCACTACAACTGGTACTGTTGTTTCTACTAATTTAACAGGTACAATTAATATTGGTGATTATGTAGGCGATGCAGTTGCAGATACTAATAATTATATACCATCTGGCTCTGTAGTTACATCAGTTAGCAGTAGTACAGCAGGGCAAGTTACTACTATTACATTTGGAATTAAATTTCCGTCAACAATCGATGCGGTACTTTCGTCAACCACTGTTGCGTTAAAATTTGTTAAATCAGATGAGGGTAATAAAAAACGTGGTAAAGCAGTTGTTGATTCAGTAAGTGGTAACATTATGAATTGTACTGTAATTTATCCGTTTGATTTTTCAAAAACGTTAGTAGCATCTAAATGGAAATTACTTAATACAAAAAATTACGGGCACCATTACTTAACTGATCCGTCAGATCCAACTAGTATAGCTAAAAACAACAAAGATATAGACGTGTTGTTATGTAATGAAGGAAACCGAGTTGTAGGAGTAACATTTCAAGGTCATGGCGGCTTTGCAATGGTATTAGATCCAACCGGAAACATTAAAACTAAGTCTCCGTACATTCAAGAATGTTCTAGCTTTACACAAAGTAATAACTATAAACGATTTGCAGGTGGTCAATATATTGACGGATTTGCAGGACGAGTATACGGTACAATTACTGGCGTTGCAGATAACGGTATTACTGTAACAGTACAAGGTACTGTTAGAACAACTGGTACATTTGTAAGTTGGACTGCAAATACTAAGACCTTAGTAGTAGATAATGTTGATAAAACCATTACTAAAGATTCAATTGTTAGCGGTACAGGATTTACAGCTAATCAGTATGTAGTAAGTGCATTATTTGCTAATTCTCAATGGACTGTTGTGTTAAATGCAGCAGCTGATACTAATGTTACTCCTGCTGGTACATTTATATTTGGACCAAGCAGTGGACTTGATATAAGACCACCACAAGCACCGTGCGCGTTTTATGTAAGAGGCAAGCGTTATCAAATCGACGATGTTATAGATTTTAATGCAAATACTGCATCAGTTACTTTAATTTTAGATAAGTCTACTACATATTTGTACGAACCAATTTCTCATGCATTAATTTTTAATGTATTAAAAACAAAAAGAGATGTTAGATATGTAATTGATGCTGCTGCATCGGATTTAGTGTTAAGTACAACTTATCGTTCAGTTCATGCAGGTCGACGCTTTTTAGCATCGTATTCTAGTTTGTTAGTTGGATCGTTACAAGATCTTACAGTTTCTGGTATTAATCGTGCTGCAAGTCAAACTACAGTTGCGTTATCAGGCAATTCAACATTTAACAGTAATATTAATATTATGACAAATATGTTATTAAATGGTACTACTGCTGAACCTGCAATTGTTTGGCCAACGTTAGCATTGTCAGAATTAAACTTAGCAAAGACTAATATTCAAGAAAACAGAGCGTTTATTGTTTCTGAAGTTAGTGCATACATTGCTCAAAATTTTACACTTAGCAACTACCCAACATACGATTTATTAAAAAGTGAACGAGATGCTGGATATTTAATTGATGCGATAACGTATGATTTAATGTTTGGCGGTTCTAGCCAAACATACGGATGTGCTACTGCATTTTATAATGGCACTTATAGTTTATCAGTATCGGAAATATGTCTTAGTGTGTTTACCCGATTAAAAACAATAATGCCGTATGTAGCAAGAGGTGAATCAATACCTAATAAATCTACAGGTAATTCCGTAACTCAATATATTACAACAACTTCTGATTACCAATCTACATTAGATCCATTATTTGATATATTAATTGATTATGTATCAGGCACTGATCGGTCGTTTACACCAAATACTGGGTTGCAAAAGTGTAAAGTAGTTTCTGCAACAGTAGGTGGCAATCAAACCGGTACTTACGTAGTTGGTAATTTACTTACTTTTACGGCAAATTCAGTTCCATTAAAAGCGTGGATTACTGACGTTGATTCATCTGGACACATAACTGCAGTTGATTTTAAAATTACTGGTTCAACTGCTGGAAGTTTTACATCAGGTGAATTATCATCAAATAGTGGTAGTACTGGATTAGAAATAGGTGCTGCCGCAACGTTAGGAAATGGTACAGGTGCAACATTAACACTAGAGTATGGGCCAGAAACATTCCCAACATTGCCGTCAGGTGATAATACCACTGCGTATAATAATAATCTCAATTATGCAACAATTACAAGTATTGCAACTGATGTAGTTGCATATTTAAGCCGCGGTGCCGATCAAAAAATTAACATTGAAACAGGTGGTAACCGTTCTATGTTAGCAAACGATTTTGCTATGTTTAACGATTTAGCATATGGTATTATAGCAAACAACGGTGCATTTACTGAACAAGTGTGTACGTTTACATATTATGCACATACTGGTTTTTGGGCAAATAACGGTAGTAACTTAAGAGGTGTAGGTTGTTCAAATACATTTGGTAACTACGGATTACGAGCTTCTGGTTTTGATGTGACTGAGTTACCAGATAGTGTATCAATGTCAAATCATATGATTCAAACTGCTCGTGTTTATAAACAAGGCGAATTTGCTGGAGAAATGACACCAACAGCAACTGCACCTGCAACTGAAGTATATATTTACGGATATAATTATAAACCAACTAACTCGTCAGTATTAGAAATTGACCATACGTTAAATGGCGGTACTATTATTTCGTATATAGTTTCATCAGTTCAGTATACTACTGCAGTAGGAGGAACGGTTCTTAAACTAAGTCTAAGTTCGTCGGGTAACAGTGGTACATCGTCAACTGGTTTAAAAACTGAACTATATCATGGGCAATTAGTAACACTTCGATCAACTACCCATATTAAATATAATAATATCGATAATGTTAAACCAACAAGACCGTCAACTGCATTGCAGTATAACGATAATTTAACTGATGTTTATAGAATAGTATCATACAACTTATCCGAAGCATCTGGTGATCCGTTACCAGGTAATACTGCAATTTTACAAAGTGATAGCGGATTTACATATTATACGTTAACTACTGATACTAAACTTATTACTAATGGTGATCCATTAGATATAACTGCAACTGTTGTTTCAACTACTGGATCAACTATAGTTGTTAATAATGTACAGTCTGGCACAATTGCACAGGGTCAATATGTAACTGGGATTGGATTTTCAAACCATACAGTTAGTTCGGTAACTGGTCCAAGTAATGAACAATACACTGTTGTATTAAGTGCAGCGCCAACTACTATTACAGCGTACGGCACTGTTAGTTTTTCATTTAGAACTCAAGGATCAAAAGTAAGTGATATTAAAGTTGCAGTAACTCCAATTTCAAATTTAGGAACAATTGATCAGCTTAATAAAGGAAAATACATAACTGCATGGAATGGTAGGTTACATCGTATTGTAAAATATGTGCCGTCAACTACGATAGCAACTGTGACTGCAACTGAAACTCTTACTCCATCTGTATGGAATAGTGCAACAACTACATTATCTTTTAATGCAAATACTACTATTACGGGTACAATTTATCAAAATACAGTAATTGTCGGTAGAAGAAGTGACACTGGTGTTATTGTTTTTAAAGGATTAGTAAGTTTAGTGTCAACTACAACCGGAGCTACTAGCGTAGTTGTTAGTGATGGAGTTGCTACATTGCCTACATCTGTATCAACTATTTTTACATTTGGGGTTACGGCTAACAGTTATATTGAATTGTCCCCAACTGCACTTATTAATAATAACGGAACTGGTGATAGTATTCCTGCACTGGCGTATAATAGTAAAACATTACAAATTGGAAGCACAACTAATCAATTAGTAACATTTAATATTCCGTTTAATAAGAGTAATAGATTACCAGTAGTTAATAGTTATGTTACGGTAGTAGGCACATCTAATACGTTTTATAATGGATCATTTCAGGTTGCATCAGTAACAGATCAAACTGAAATTACAATTTCTTCAGTTGCAAATTATAAAGCAGGAATGGTTGTAACGTTCCAGATATTTATCACAACAATTTCAGGTTCAACTATTACTACTTCAACTACCCATAATTTAAGTATTGGTAATACAATATCAGTAGTAACAACAGCAAACGGTTTAGATGCTGGAACTTCGTATACAGTTGCTAGTGTAAATGCTCTTGCTAAAACATTTACGATATCTACTCCTAGTGTTACACTAACAGCAGGAACATCGTTAAATATTGAAATTACAACACCGACATCGTTAAGATCGTTTACAACTTCATCAAATACAGTTATTCAATCAATTAATACTAATACTAACACGTTAACATTATCTCCAGCGTGTTGGGCACCTTTAGGCGCCCCAATTAGGGCATCGCTTGCAGCAGTAGTAGTATCTGTTACGATTGTAAACGGTGGAGTTGGATACACTATTCCACCAACATTAACATTTGACAGCGCACCAGTAACCGCAACTGCAACTTGTAAAGTGTCTAATGGTGCAATTACACAAGTTACTGTGATAATAAAAGGTTCTGGTTATATAGAAATACCACATATTGCAATAACAGCAGATCCGTCAGATACTATAATAACTACTCCTGCAGATTTAAGAGCAGTATTATCAACACCAGTTAAATTAGATGCTATTGCATCATCGGGTGTTAACACTAATACTGTAACATTACTATATGCAGGCGATCCAGGTACGTTTGATACTAATGCGTCTACATTTATATCATCAGTTGGAAGTGCTGCCGTAGATGGTACAATTAGCGGGTATTACAATGTATTAATAGGATTTACGGCATTTACAACCGCTCCTACAGTTGGATCGTATCTTAAAATATCCGGAAATGGTAATAATTTGTATAATGGATTAGTAAAAGTTGTGTCAAACACAACTCCAACTACAACTGCAGCAACTGTACAATTCCTAGGTAATCCAGGAACAGCTGGTTCAGTTGCAGGTAATTCTACTGCTATTGCTAAAACTGCTACATCAGCTACATCCTCTCAGTTAGGAATTAGTAAACCATTTGATGTAAATACAGCATATACGTTAAATATTGGTTATCCGGCCGGCGTAGGCGGACAAGTAACAACCCGTATTAGTACATGTCGTGCAACTGGACATGATTTCTGTGACATTGGTACAGGCGGGTATAGTACAACAAATATTCCATATTCAATTTATGGTGATCCGTCGTTAAGTAGACAAGTATCAAATGAAACATTAGATGAAGGTGTAGGGCGGTGTTTCTATGTATCTACTAACCAAGACGGTATATTTAGAGTAGGACGTTTCTTCTCAGTAGATCAAGGTACTGGGGTAGTGACATTAAGTTCGGAATTAGCGTTATCAAATGTTAAAGCATTTGGTTTCTCAGGCGGTGGCGCAGTAGTAACTGAGTTTTCAACTGATTCGACAATGACAGATAATTCATCTAACAAAGCGCCAGTTGAAAGTGCAATCCGTGGGTATATTGATAAACGATTAGGTATTGATCATGGCGGATCAGAACTTCCGACAACATCTAAAATTGGACCTGGATACCTACCGTTAAACGGTTTAGTTGCAATGTCTGGACCACTGTCATTAGGCGGTAATTATGGTATTAAAGGAATAGTTACTGATTCTCAAGATAATTCATCAGCAGTAAACGTAGGGTATCTTACAACTAAAGTTAACGGAAAAAGTAATCTTCAACAATTATCTGATGTTAATATAATATTAAATAGTGCGGCAATATCACAAATATTAATACATAATGGAACTAGTTGGGTTAACAAAACTGTAACTACTACGAATGGTGATGTTAGTATCACGTATACCGGTAATAATGTAGTAACAGCAATTGGTCCTAGTAAAATTCTAGATAGTATGGTTAGTGCAAGTGCAGCTATTGATCAGACAAAATTAAAGTTAGATAACGCGTATGCTGTACAGGTTGCATCTGGTGCAACAACTGATGTAATTACTGCTACTGCAGGGTCATGCACTGGTACTACCGTTACATTAACATTTGCAACTCAATTAACTCAACCATTTGCAGTTGGAACTAGAATTACAGTAAAAGGGTTTACACTTGAAGCATATAACGGTATATGGGTTGTAACTGGCGGTAGCGTTACTACGGTACAGTACACAGTCTTAGTTACTATTATTAGTAATGCAACTATTTTAGGTACAATAACTGCGTTACGGGGCATATCTGCATATAATAGTGCTGTGTTTACGTCATCTAATGGATGGGTTGATTTAGCAACTGGTACAGCTGCTAACGGTGTTGATATTTCTAAAATAAAACATATAACAAATAGTACAATTTTAGGTAATTTAACTGACAATACTGGCGTTAGCGCAGTTACTACGTTGACTCCAGGGGCAGTTGTTAACGCAGGCGACGGTATTAAAAATGCATCGTTTACGTCAGCAGGTGTAATGGTTGTTTCTAGTAGATCCGGCAGTAATAATACATACGGTATTATTGCAATTGCTACCGATGGCGCAGCAAACACTATAGTAAAAACTGGAGTAAATGGTGAGATTGATGCATCACAGTTAAAGATTGATAACAAAAAAGTAATTGATTCTACAGCTGCATCAAGTTCAATACAGTTTTACACACCTAGTGAAGTTTCATTTATGTCAGCAACGGGCCTCACTGAAGCATCATCTGTTATGTCAGTAACTACTTTAGAAACAACATCTAGATCTGGTAAAATACAAACTACTAGTTTAACAACCGGTGCATCAGATACAGCAGGGGTAGTTGTAGGTAATTGGTCAGTTGCTGCAGGAAGTAATTGGGATTTATCACAAGCAAGTACGGCAGTATCGGCGGACGGATTAACTGCAAGTCCTAATCGTGTAACAAATCGCCCTTCGTTAATTTTAGATTTTGCAAATAGTAAAACATTAGATCCGCGAGTAACGTTTACGCGTGCATCTATTGCATCATATACTAACGCACAAGGGGTACTAATGTTTGCAGCAAACAATCAACCAAGATTTGATCATAATGTACTAGGTGTATCAACAGGTTTATTAATTGAAGAATCTGCTACTAACACAGTACCATATTCAACAACATTTGTTGGCTGGTCTCAGACTGGATTTGATTCATTAACTCCTAGGACTTTAAGATCAAATGCTGCACCAAATAATAGTTCTGCTATTGAATTTAACACTTCAGGGTTAGCTGGCGTTTTGTCAACCACGTTATCATCAGTAAGTACAACATATAGTTACGTGTTTTCAATATGGGCTAAGTCGGTTAGTGGTACTGCATCACTTAGTTTTTCATTAAATAACACAACCTGGGAAAACTTAACAATTACTTCATCGTTGGCAAGATATACATTTACTAAAGTTACACCAACGAGCGCAACTCAACCTATATATATTAAAGTTCCTGCAAGTTCTCAAATGGTGTTATGGGGTGCTCAATTTGAAAAAAAATCTGCAGGATCTTCAGATACTGCAACATCGTATATTAAAACCGATTGGGAAACTACATCAACTACAAGTATTGTAATTGCATCATCTGGATCAATTGCATTTACAGTAGTAGCAAATGCTAATATTGACATTGAAAAAATACCTGCTAATTCATTAGTATTAATCACTGCAACAGGAACAGGTAATACTATAAGTGGAACAGTAGGGTCGCATGTTGGTACAACGTTAACTGTAACCGTTACATCATCATCCGGAACCGGAACGTTTGCATCTTGGACAATACAAGCAGGATTAGCACAATCTAGAACATTAGAATATGCAGAAATTACCGGAACTAATTTTAGTTCTTGGTATAAATCAACTGAAGGAACTGTAATTGTTACTCAAACAATTGCTAGTATTTCTCCAGGAGACTATAATACAGTCAAATTAAGATCTTCTACTGATGCTAATTCAATAGTGTTAGGATGTTCTGCAGCAAGTGGTATATTAACATTTAAAACGTCAAGTAACGCGATCAGTGTTAATGGATACACTACACCTAATACTAATACATTAGTAATACACGGTGTTGCATATAAAGAAAACAATTGCGGATATGGGTATAATGGGAATCCAGTTGCGGCATTTAGTATCAATGCAACTGGCGGTACACGTACTTCTACTACTGCACGAATAACATTTTCAACTCAATTAACTCAACCATTTGCAGTTGGAACTACTATTACAGTAGCAGGGTTTACAACTGCTGATTATAACGGATCTAACGTAGTTACTACTGGCGGAAGTAATAATTATGTAGAATTTACAATTTCAAGTAATGCAGTAACTCCTGCAGTAATTCCAATTGGTACTACACCGACAATTACTACTACATCACAAACTGATATATTGGCAACAATCGATTCTAACATAAACAGTTTAATTATTGGTAATAATATTTTAGGTGTTGGTGTACAAAATATTGCAAGAATTACATATTACCCAGTACGAATAAGTGATGCTGAATTACAAAGAATGACAACTCAATAAGGAATAAATATGAAACAATACATTACATTAATAACAGATATAACATTAAATTCTAAGGAGTTGAAATAATGACCAGTTTTGTAGGAACTAATCCTAATCAAGTACCAACTAATTCCGATCTTGGTAGACTTGCATTTGTAGATTATGTTGGTTGGGAAGATACCGGAGCAGCTATTCCAACTATTGCAGCTACATCAATAATTGCACCAGTACTTAAAATTTCAAAAGTATCAGGTACTGCAATAATTAACACAATAACACCACCGTTGGACATAACTAACGGTGGTCAACTGGTGTTAATTCCAACTGCACGATTTAGTTTTAATACAACTGGTAATATTGCATTATCGTTAACTGCCGAAGTATCAAAACCAATTACATTAACATACGAAGCAATATCTAAAAAATGGTATCCTAGTTATTCTAATACCATTAACAATTTAAACGTAAATGCTTCGGCTACTCAGAATGTTTCATTAAGTATTAACAATTCATTAACATTTACTGGGATTGACAATCTTGCATTGGCGAGCGTAACAGTGACGTCAACTACTGGTAGTTTTAGTTGCACTGCACCATCTAAGCCATTTGCAGTAGGCATGCAAGTTACAGTAACTGGCACTAATACTGCCGGTGCTATAACTGGATATATTAATCCGTCCACTTATTATATTATTGCGTTTACTACAAATACATTTCAGTTATCTGCAACGTTTGGAGGGTCTACTCCGATTACTACAGTAGTTGGAGTAACAACTGGTTTAACATTTACAATAGCGTCATTAGTAAATTTTGGAAGAGGCGGAACAGTTGTATATAATGATAATTCAAGTAAAGTATCTGTATTAGCGCAATCAACGTCTACAGAATTACGAAATATTATTTCAGATCCAACCGGAACAGGCTCGTTAGTGTTTGGTACTAATCCAACATTAACTGGTACAGTTACTATTAACGGAAATTTAGAATTAAATGGAACTTCTGCTGCATTATCGTCATTAACAGTTGATGATAACAATATTGAAATTGGGTCAATTATAGAGCTTATTGGATATACAGCAACATTATCATTAAATACTGCTGTTGTTACATTATCTACCGGAAATACTAATGGATTTCTTAAAGGTCAATCACTAACTGTTACTAGTGGTTCTGGTGCATTTGGTACTAATGCAACGATAGTTTCGGTAGATTCAGTTACTCAAATTACTGTTAGCGTAAACCATGCAATAGCCGGAGCTGTAACGTTTAATGTAGGTCCGTCTAACATCACTGCTAATGGTGGCGGAATTACACTTAAAGGCACATCTGATAAAACTATTACCTGGGATTCAACTAATACCAATTGGACATCGAGTGAAAATTGGAATGTTGCTACCGGTAAAACATATAAAATTAACAATGTTAATGTTTTAACTGCAACTTCAGTACTTAATGATGCAACACAAACTTCAATTACTGTAGGTGGAGCAGCTACTGCAATTAGTATTGGTGCATCAACTGGAATATTAACAATTGGCAATGCAACAATTACTGGTACAAATGCAACTGCGTTAAATTTAAATGGTGCTAGTCCAAGTATTGCTACATCAAGTAATGGTACAGCGAGTGTGTTTAATACAAATGCGCTAACTGGTAACTTATTTGGAGCAGCTACTGCTGTTAATATTGGTTCAAGTTTGGGTACTACAACAATCAACGGCAATTTAATAGTTAATGGTACTACGACTACAATTAATTCGTCAACATTATCAATTGACGATAAAAACATTGAACTTGGTGCAGTAGTTGCAGTATCTGGGTTAGTTGCTACGTTATCATTAAATACTGGTGTTGTTACATTAACCACCGGAAGTACTGTAGGATTGCTTGTTGGTCAAACATTATCTGTAAATACTGGTCCAGGCGCGTTTGGCGCATCTGCACTTATTTTATCAATCAATTCTGCAGTACAATTTACTGCATCGATTAATCATAGTACTGCCGGATCTGTTACATTTACAGCAGGCGGAACAACTGACGATACCGCAAATGGCGGCGGTATAACATTACGTGCTGCAGCTGATAAAACGTTTATTTGGATTAAATCTACTGATAGATGGACAAGTAACGTAGGTTTAGAAGCAGCAAGTATCCAAAATACTCCAATTGGTTCTACAACTGCAAGCACTGGAGCATTTACAACAGTTGAATCAACTATTGCATCTGGGACTGCACCATTTATAGTTGCATCAACTACTAACGTTGCTAACTTAAATGCTAGTACACTAAGTGGTGCTACATTTGCTGCTCCGGGTGC
>Ga0114977_10000538_pt1 | contig 25364 bp, 20 predicted proteins | sample S_130805_MF_Meta_FD_87026 | JGI IMG/M metagenome (GOLD analysis project Ga0114977, IMG submission 87026) | Freshwater microbial communities from Lake Simoncouche, Canada to study carbon cycling - S_130805_MF_MetaG | ecosystem: Environmental > Aquatic > Freshwater > Lake | place: Lake...
AGGATTGCCAAATGCTAAGTTTATGATTGGTGGTGATGCTGATTTTGTCACTAATTATACTTTAGACTTAAATCCAGAAGAAAAAAGAGAATTGCGTTTATTCATAAAAGTTCCAGAAGAGATGGCTCAAAAGCCCAATAGCAAATTTAATTTGATAGTGCAAGATGATGCAAGTCATTATCAAATAAAAGAGAAAATGAATTTTATTACTGATCCCAGGGGTGGTGAATAATGCAGTTTAAAAGAGTGTTGGAATTTAGAAGGGGCGCCGTGCTGGGTTTTATTATAGGAGTATTGCCTTTGCTTGCTGCCTATGGCGCGGAATATTTATTTTCATTTTCGCCATGCAGATTGTGTCTATACCAACGCCTTCCTTATTGTTTTATAATTGCCACCTCTTTATTTGCTGGATATATTAATCAAAACCACGGATATAAGGTTTACTATAATGTCGTTTTGCTTGGCTTGCTGGTCAGTTTTTGCCTGGCATTGTTCCATGTTGGGGTTGAAAACCATTGGCTTTATTACAAATCAACCTGCACCTTTGATAAATCATCAATGGCAAGTTTCGAGCAATATGAAGCGATGATAAATCATGCTGACCTATCTGCTTGCGACGCTCCAACCCCTTTGTTCCTCGGTGCGTCTATGGCTGCATGGAATGCTTTATACAGCACTGTCGCTGCGTTGTTGGTGTATTTAAATTTCCGAAAGCAGATCTAAAAGCGACCTTTAAAGCATTGTAGCCCTATTTAATTCATAAAAACTCTGTATGTTAATTATTGACTGCGTCAAAAAGGCATGACATTCGGTTAATAGTAGCGATGTTCCCAGTAATCACCGCTCTTTCCAACCCATTTATCAATAGGTAGTCATCATGTCAAATATAAAGATATTATCTTGCTACTCGCAATCATATTAATATTATGTTAAGGCGCGAGCCGTGATTTAATCTTAATATGCGGCAAAGTTATGTATTTAATTCTAGCTATTTCAGTATTAGCCCGCTATTGCCTTGTTTTTTATAAGCTGGTGCTATGGGGAAAATATGGTATAGTGATTAATATCATATAAGGGCAGGTTTTTGCGATGCAAAGGTTGGACAGGGTTAAGATTTTATTCAAAGATGCGGTGGAAAAGGGGGTGTTGCTTTTATGCGCTGCAGTTGCTGCAATTGTTATAGCAAACAGCCAGTGGGGCGATTGCTATGAAAGTTTTTTCACAACCCATGTGAGCATTAACGCCGGCAGCCATTCTTTCGCCTTATCAGTGCGCAACTGGGTTAACGAATTTTTGATGGTTATATTTTTCCTCTCGGTGGGGATGGAAATTAAGCGCGAATTGGTTAGCGGATATTTATCGAACGCTAAGCAAAGGATATTGCCGGTGGTGGCTGCTGTGAGCGGTGTTATATTCCCGGTGTTGATATATACTTTATTTAATGGCGGCGATGAGGTTGCAAAGCACGGGTGGGCAATTCCTGCGGCAACTGATATAGCCTTTGCCATTGGAATGTTGGCTTTGTTTGGCAAGGGTATACCAGTTTCATTGCGTATATTCCTTACAGCTTTAGCAATCATAGATGACCTGATCGCTATCTGCATAATAGCAATCTTTTATACAGAAACTCTTAATATGGAATATATCCTGGCTGTGGTGTTTATGGGGGTGTTTTTATATCAATATGGCAAGTCTAGATTTTATTCAGTTAAGGTTAGCTTGGCAATTGGCCTGTTTATGTGGTGGTGCGTTTTTTCTTCAGGGGTTCATGCCACTATCAGCGGAGTGATATTAGGTTTGCTAATGCCAATAAATCATCCGGTACGTGGAAACAATTCGCCATTAATCAGCCTGGAGCATTATCTTTATCCCATAACGGCTTACATCATCCTGCCACTTTTTGCATTTGCCAACAGTGGTTTGAAAATGGGCGGTGTTAGTGCTGATATGCTGCTGCACCCCGTGACTTTAGGAGTTGCTGTGGGTTTGTTTTTAGGTAAGCAATTAGGGGTGATGCTGGCTATATTTATGCTAAAAATCTTCAAAGTTCTAGTGATGCCATCTAATGCAAATATAAAGCAATTATATGGGATTTCTCTTTTATGCGGTATAGGCTTTACCATGAGCTTATTTATTGGTATTATGTCGTTCGAAGATGCTCCGCAATTGTTAAATCAAGCGCAACTTGGTGTGTTCGTTGGTTCTTCCGTCTCGGCGCTTGCTGGGGCTGTAATTCTGAAATTAGCAAGGGCTAAGGTATGATTAAGAAATATGAGTGGATGATAGCGTGGCGCTATCTGCGCAGCAAACAAAAAGAAGGGTTTATATCAGTTATATCAGCTTTTTCCCTTGCTGGCATTGCCCTGGGTGTTGCAACCTTGATTATTGTTATGTCGGTTATGAACGGATATGAAGTTGAATTGATAAAAAGAATTGTGGGAATTAATGGTCATCTCAGCATCAATAAACGCAGTAGCGACATTACTGATTACAATCAATATGTGAATGAAATCAGGGGCGTTCCAGGTGTTGCTTTTGCGGCGCCAATGATCATGGGGCAGGGCATGCTTTCTGCTGATAAATTCTCTTCCGGAGTTATGGTGCGTGGCATGAGTGAATCTGACGTTATGGAAAAGCCGATGCTGAGCGGCTCTATAAAAGCCGGCTCTTTTTATCACGATAACGCGAATGAGGTGGTTATAGGCTCTATTTTAGCAAGAAAAATGGGGGTCAGTTTGGGGGATAAAGTGAAGTTGATATCAGCTTCGTCAGAGGTGACGATATTGGGCACTATGCCTCGGATCAAAACTTATGAGGTTGTTGGGATATTCGATGTTGGGATGTATGAATATAATGCCAGCACAATATTCATGCCGCTATCCCAAGCACAGAATTATTTCGATCATCCTGATGCAGTCACTGACATTGAAATAGTTCTAACCCATCCGAAATTTGCGGCTGCAGTTCAGGATCATCTGTCTGAATTAAGGGATGACGAAATGATGGTGACAGATTTCTCGCAAAGCAATGATCAGTTGGTTGCCGCCCTTAGGGTGGAGCGTAACGTGATGTTCTTGATATTAACAATGATTGTGGTGGTGGCTGCCTTTAACATCATTTCAAGTTTGATTATGTTGGTTAAGGATAAAACAAAAAGCATCGCCATATTGCGCACCATGGGGATATCGCAGGTTTCCATATTGAAGATATTCATCATGTGTGGTTCCTGCATTGGCGTCAGCGGCGCTGTGTTGGGCGGAATTATAGGAGTGCTGTTCAGCGTTAACGTGGAAAGGATGCGAGCAGTTTTAGAAAGCATGAGCGGAGTTACTCTCTTTGACCCAGTGATATATTATCTAACCAAGTTGCCATCAGAGCTTGAAATATCAAACGTGATTGTGGTATTAATAATTTCTGTATTATTGTCTTTTATGGCCACAATATACCCAGCTTGGCGGGCTGCTAAGCTTATGCCTGCTCAGGCGTTACGATATGAATAGGAGAAATTGAATGTCGGAATTTATAAATGAATTGATAGCCCGTGGCTATATGCACCAATGCACCAACCAAGAAGGGTTGGCAGATTGCGGTTCGATAACGGGATATATTGGGTTTGATTGCACGGGAAAATCGCTGCATGTTGGCAGCCTGGTGCAGATTATGATGCTGCGCAAGATGCAACAACACGGCCATAAGCCAATAGTGTTGATGGGTGGGGGCACCACCCAAATCGGCGACCCTTCCGGCAAGGATGAATCGAGGATGATGCTGAGTAAAGATGATATAAAATCCAATAAAGATGCCTTATCAACAGTGTTTCAACGATTCATAAATTTTGATGACAGCAGCAGTGGCGCGGTGATGGTTGATAATGCTGATTGGTTAGAGCAGGTTAACTATATCGAATTCTTGCGAGAATATGGCCGTCACTTTTCAGTTAACAGAATGCTGAGCTTCGACAGCGTTAAAATGCGCTTAGAGCGCGAGCAAAATCTCAGCTTTCTAGAATTTAACTATATGTTGCTGCAGGCATATGATTTTGCAGAATTATATAAACGATTTGGTTGCCGTTTGCAGATGGGCGGTTCAGATCAATGGGGAAATATCGTCAGTGGTGTTGACTTGGCGCGGAGGCTTTCCCTGCCAGAAGTTTTTGGTTTAACCAGCCCGCTTATCACCACTTCTTCAGGTGCTAAAATGGGCAAAACAGCCAGTGGCGCTGTTTGGTTGAATGAAGCCATGTTAAGCCCATATGATTATTGGCAATTCTGGCGCAACACCGAAGATGCTGATGTGGAGAAGTTCTTAATGCTGTTCACCGAGCTTTCGATGGATGAAATTAAAAGGTTGGCAGCCCTGAAGGGCAAGGAAATAAATGATGCCAAGATCATTCTGGCCAATGAAGCAACAACCCTTTGCCATGGTAAAGAAGCGGCGGATGCGGCGCAGCGAACATCGATTGAAACCTTTGTTTCTGGTGGGGCGGGGGATGATCTGCCTGTTCACACCATAGCCGCATCGGAACTTGGTGATGGCATGCCAATATTCAAGGTGTTAGCTTCAGTTGGAGCTATAGAATCCGGTGGTGCTGCACGAAGGTTAATCCAAGGTGGTGGCTTGAAGATAAATAATCAAACGGTTTCTGATGAGATGGAAGCCATAACCGCCGATAAACTGGCTGGCGATGGCATCAAGGTTTCATTGGGCAAAAAGAAGCATATCATGCTTAGAGTGGGGTGAGAAAAATCTGCATATGAAACTTAATCCGGAACAATTGATAGCGGCGTTGAAGAAGGGGGCGAGCTATCGTAAGTTTGTTATATTTGGCCCGGAGGAATCAGTTGCAGACAGCACCCTTAAATCGGTGATTGAGCATCTAAAGAAAAGCAATGACCTTGATGTGGAGAATTTGCAATATTCAACAGTTAAGGAAAACATATCTGCAGTGCGTGATGGTCTGCAGTCTCGATCATTATTTGGTGGGCAAAAGGTGATTGTCATCAGTGGTGTGAGTGGGGTTATAATAAAAGATTTGATCGAGATATATAAACAGCCATTGCAATATGGCGTGTTGATAACCATCGCGGGCGATTTGGGCAAAACATCGCCACTGCGTAAGCTTGGTGAAGAAGCGCAGGATATAGCCGCAACTGCCTGTTATAAGATAGATGTTAAGACCATGCACCTTATAATAAGAACTAAGCTGCAAGATCTGGCCTTGCAACACGATGCTGCTGTGGTGGGCATGATTGCAGAGCTGCTGCCAACAAACACCATGATTATAGACAGCGAGTTAGAGAAGTTATCAATATATAAAGGTGATGACAGGCAGCTTGCAGTTAGTGATATCATCGCCTGCTTTTCCTATTCCGGGGAGGCTTCGCTTGATGAACTTATCCATGCAATTGTAAGCCGTGATTTAAAGCTTAAAGCCAAGCAATTGCAGAAGTTGCTCTATTCTGAGCTTAACTTTATGTTGATTATCAGGTCGCTGCTTAACTTCTTCAACAAATTATTGCAGGTGCACATAACGGCTGATGCAAGCAGAATCACTCTGCAAAGCGCTGTGCAAACTTTAAGGCCGCCACTGTTCTTCAAGTCGAGGGACAATATGCTGTTGGCATGCAATAATTTTTCGTTAAATCAAACTAAGGCCATAGTTGCAAGACTGGTGGAATTGGAAAGAAGATGTAAGGGTGGGGCGGTTGATAACAAACTTCTGCTGCAGCATTTTTTATTGCGGGCTATATAGTTATGGGAATGAAATATGAAAAATAAAAATCTAGATAACTTGATAAAGATGATGTCTAGGATCCCTGGCCTTGGGCCCAGATCTGCCCGCAGGGCCGTGCTGCAGATGCTGCAAAACCCAACAGGGATGATGATGCCATTAGCTGAATATTTAACTAAGGTTGCCGAAGAGGTGGTGATATGTGATGTTTGTGGAAACATCGATGTGAACTCCCCATGCCACATCTGCACCGATCATTCCCGAGATTTCAGCACCATTTGCGTGGTGGAAACCGTTTCTGACCTGTGGGCAGTGGAAAGGGCGAAATTCTTTAAGGGGAAATATCACGTTTTGGGCGGAACGCTTTCTGCAATTGAGGGCCGAACCCCGGAAAGTTTGAATATTGCCTCTTTGCAAAATAGAATAGCTGCTGAAAAAATCAGCGAAGTTATCATCGCCACCAATGCAACTTTGGATGGCCAGACGACGGGATATTATCTTGTTGATATGTTAAAGCCACACGGAATAAAAACCACCAGATTGGCCCATGGCATTCCCATGGGTGGCGAGCTGGATTATATGGATGAGGGCACCTTGACCTTGGCCTTGAAGATGCGGCATGACTTTTAAAGAGAGGCTGATATGTTGGTTGTAAACATTATCATAAAGAGGCTTATGCGCCTGTATAGTTACAATGTCAGCTGGTGGGTGCAATCGTTGCTTTGCTATATGCTGTTGATTATTATCAGTCGATTATCCCTTGCCAGCAATGCTGTGCCGGAATATGTGGTGCAAACAATTGTGATAACCGCAGCGATTTTTGCCAGCAGCATTAACCCTTTCCAAGAATTGCATAATGATTTTAACAGCGGCCATCTGCAGCAATTTATGATGTTGGGAGTTTGGCGCATTATCCCAGGCGGCGTGTATATAATTGTTAAACTTATTGTGATGAACCTTTCATTTGTTGTGATGCAGCCGGTGACATGCATGCTGCTTTCCATACCTAGTGACAGGTGTGGCGCCTTGCTTATGGCTATATTGACAGCAGTTAGCTATAACATAATTATCACCTTTTTGATTTCCTGCTTGAACGTGGGGAAGGAAAATAATTTATTGCTTAGCATCCTGTCGCTGCCACTTGCAATCCCAGGGATGTTGCTGGCGATTATGGGGATGGAGCAACCTTCTTATCATCATCTGGCATTGGCTGTTATTCTAGCTTTGCTGCCATTGACTATCTGGATGGCTGAAAAAATCCTGCTGGCGGCTTTAAGTGAGCGTTGATGCTGAAGATTGCAGGGTGCAAGAGGCAAGGCGCTGGGCTGCGGATTTTAAAATCCGTCACTCTTTCGGCCAAGTTTACTTGGCATCAAGAAAGATAACGCTTCAAGTTAGAGGGTGTCCCTTTTTTCTGGGTGAGGTGTTCATAAATCACCATATTAGCGATCACTTTTTTCACATAAAATCTGGTTTCAGAAAAGGGTATGCTTTCGATCCAATCTATAGTGTCGTCAATGTTTTTGAACTTGCTGAGTTTTTTATCAGCTTCAAGCCAGCGCGAGACATTTTTCTTCCCGGCATTATAAGAGGCGATAGAGGCGATATAGCTGTTATCAAGTTCTGACCTTAACATATCCAAATATGCAGAGCCACTGGCAATGTTATGGTGGATGTGTGTTTGGTAGGATCTCTTAGGTATGTTAAGTTTCCTGCTGAGCATGGCGGCGGTTTGAGGCATAAGTTGCATTAAACCATATGCCCCAACCGGGCTTTTGGCCTTGTGGTTGAAGTTGCTTTCTTGGCGCATGATGGCGTAATAAAGATGAGGGGTGCTGCCATTAACCTTTAAATGAGTGGGATAGCCATGTGGCAGATTTACGTTGTGGTTATTGGCTAGCTTTTTGGCGAAAAGCACGTTTAACTCATGGTTATTAAGTTTGGAAACCATATCAGCAAGAGCATGACCCTCGGTGTTATCCACTTTATGCTCGGCAGCGGTGAGGATGAACTTTCTGGCCAGGTCGTGACGGTTTTGCTTTTGCAAGGCAAGGCCTGTTAGCACATGTTTTCTGGCGTGATTGTCGGTGACTTTTATGGCATTGGAATTTGTAAAAGGTGTTATTTTTCTGCCCGAGGCTAACGCTGCAATTTGGCCATAGAAAAACCCTTGATATGAAGTGGCGATATTAAGCCATTGGTCGGCCTCAAGAGGTTGTTTATTGGCGGTATAGCTCTTCCAAAGCCAATATGCTGCTTTTGCATGGGTGTCAGACATGGTTGCGCTGTCATAAACCTTATGAAAATGGGCGATTGCAATGGCTGGCTTATGCAGGAAACGCAAGGCTATCCAACCTGAAAGCCACTCAGCATCAGTGACGGCTGCTGGATTTTGGCTTTTATGGTTTTTGCTTAAGCCATAGGCATGGTTATACTGCTTTGTTTTAAGATACTCCCTGGCAAGAAGGTGGCGTATCTTCCACCATCTGTCTGCTTGAATTGGTTGAAGGTTTTTATCATTCATCGAGACGATAAGTTTGCTGGCCTGGGCATATTGCTCATTCTTAACAAGGCTGCTGATATAAATATATGCGCGGTGCTGATCAGCATGCAGTGGTTGCTTATTTGCCTTGTTAAGCGGAATCAAGGTGGATTCAAAGTCTTTTCTAGCGGTGGTGGACAGATATTTCTTCAGCACCTCTATATTCTTTTTTTGCTGCAGCCACGATAGGTTAGTTAGCCTTAATTTTATTAAGTTTTCATTCATCAGGTTGCTGTATTTGGCGGAAAAAGTCACTTCTTCTGTTGAGCTCAATTCTGCAGAAACCCAGCTTTCTGGTAATTTAGCATTTGGCTTAGGCTTGATTGTTTGCTCTGCTTGCCACAGAAGCAGTTTTTCTCTGGCGGTTTGCGGTTTTAAACGAGAGAATATCTTAATTCTGACTGCAGCTGGTGTGTTGAGGGTTAGATCATTATCGATTTCTGCTTTAAACAGTTTGGGGTTAAGCCACGGATAGCTCTCAAGCATGGATGCTATGAAATGGGCCTTATCGTCGGTGCTATCAAGCCTTGCTATGTCGTTAATCAAACTAGCGATGGTTTTCTCTTGCGCCACAACAGAAGGGGCAGAGGTTGCCGCTGCCAAAGAAGTGATGGGAAGAAACCAGGCAATGAACAGTAATATTCTCATTATACAATCTTCTGATTGGTTGCTGCCCAATCCTGCAGAAATCTTTCCAATCCCTGATCTGTCAATGGGTGATGTATCAAGGCTTTGAACAGTGTTGGCGGCATGGTGATGATGTCAGCGCCGATCTTTGCAGCTTCCACCACGTGGGATGCATTCCTCACTGAAGCCACCAGAACTTGAGTGTCAAGGTCGGGATAGTTGTCAAATATTTGGCATATGTCCATAATCAAATTCAACCCATCTTGTCCAACATCATCAAGCCTTCCGATGAATGGTGAAACATATGCAGCCCCAGCTTTAGCAGCAAGCAAGGCTTGCGCCTGGCTAAAGCAAAGAGTGATGTTCACAGGAATGTCTTGGTCGCTTAAATAGCGGCATGCCTTCAGGCCATCAAATGTTAGGGGAAGTTTTATAGTGATTTGCTCACCTATTTCGCGCAGTTTCATTGCTTCAGAAATCATTTTTTTAAAATCTGTCGCCACCACTTCCGCGCTTACTGAAGTTTTAACAATCGAGCATATCTCGCGCAGCACTTCAAAAAAGTCGCGCCCTGATTGCCTGATTAAAGTTGGATTAGTGGTGACCCCATCGACCAAACCAAGTTCCGCCAGCTCGGCAATTTGTTTGGTGTCGCAGGTGTCCAGGAAAAAAAGCATGATGTCCTCTGAAGGATTGAATGATGTATACAGTATAATCTAGTATTCTTTTGGGTCAAGGGTTTATACACCTTTGCGATTTACATTAAGCGGCCTTAACAAAACTTTAATTAAAATAATTTTGACTTAATTACTTGGTGCGATTATAATGCTTCTGTAATCCGTCGGAGATGGAGAGTTAATTAACAGTAAAAAATCAAAAATAAAAAGGTATGATAATATGAGTGGTTTATCTAGAGAGAGTATTAAGGGAGAAATTAGGTCTTGTGTTAGTGAATATTTTAAAAATAATGAAGCTGCAGCGGTAGCAGCTACTCAAAAGGTTGTGCTAAAAGCTTTGGATTTATGTGCACAATCATACGGTGATGATTACATGTCCGCTCCCAGAATGTCTATTGCAAATGCGAAGCACAGTATGGAGCATATTAATGTAGACAATATGTATGACCTTTATCATGAAGTTAAAACGGGTCCATATTCTTATTTATCAGGCGTTGATGAGTGTAAATTAGCGCTTAATGTTATTTATAATAAAATTACGGGTGATAACAAACATATCGGATACTGTTTGGGTTTAGAAAAATATCACTTAAGCTCTTACTATGAAAATGCTATTTTCAACGATAGCGAATCAGAAGTAAATGCTGGTATAGAGTCAACATTCGTATATGACACTCTTGCTTAATAAAAAAGTTGTAGGGTGGGGGCGCTGTGTTTGCGCCTCCCAAAAATCGTCGTCCTCGGGGCCAAATTCATTTGGCCTCAGGGGACTTAGTAATAAATGAAGTTTGATTCCCTGTAGCCAGGTTTTACCTGACTACAGGGAATAACCATTTCTTCGCCTATCTCATTATGCAGATCGATCATTCCACTAAGGCAGCAATGGCGACCAGGCTGGATCCGAGCTTTCGGTGGTGGTGGCAATTCTGCGTTCATGATATCCAGTTAAATCCACTGCATATATTTCATTGCGTGCGCGTGATCCCATGCCAACCTGGCGCGAGAACATTATAACCCTGCCATTTGGTGCCCAGGTTGGGCCTTCTTCCAGCCAGCTGGAGGTTAAAGTGCGTTCGCCACTGCCATCAGGGCGCATCACCCCTGTATAGAACATATTGTGATGCAGTTTTGTGAAAGCGATATAGTCCCCACGGGGTGACCACACAGGTGTGGAATAGCTTCCGCCTTCATGGCTTATGCGGCTGATGTTGCTGCCGTCTCGGTCCATAACATAAAGCTGCATGCTGCCGCCGCGGTCTGAGTTGAAGGTGATTTTGCTGCCATCTGGTGAAAACGATGGCGAGGTGTTGATCACCCCAACGTCATGAGTCAGCCTTTGCAAGCGTTTGGTGCGCAGATCAAGTAACACGATGTTGGTGCTTCCGCCTTTGGCTATAGACATAATGGCATATTGCCCATCTGGGGAAAAGCGCGGCGCGAATGACATTCCGGGAAAACGGCCCAGCAATTCTTGCTTGCCAGTTGCAATATCCAGCATATAAACCTGAGGCACACGAGACTTATATGACATATAGATGGCGCGGTGCGAATTGAAATCAAACCTAGGGGTAAGGCACATGTCGCGCCCATCGGTTAAGAATTTTTGGTTGGCACCATCTTGATCCATAATCGCTAGCTTCTTAATGCGCTTAGTGTGCTTGCCACTTTCTGCTATGTATAAAACACGAGTGTCGAACATTCCCTTTTCGCCGGTCATTCTTTCATATATCCGATCGGCAACCTTGTGGGCAATGCGCCTCCATTGCTTTGCTTCCGCGCGATATGACATTCCATCGACTAACTTTTCGCTGTATGGATCCCATATCTTAAAATCAATCTGTATGGCGCCAGAATCAATGGTGATGCTGCCACCAACAACGGCGTTGGCATCAAGTTGACGCCAGCTGCTGTAAGACGGGGTGCTGTCGACGTTAAGTTGTTGCATGAATGCCGCCGGGGATATCAGGCGAAACAAGCCGCAATTTTCCAGATCATCATGGATAACTTTATATATATCGTGGCTGATCTTGCTGGTTGACATAGAGCCACTCACTTTAAAGGTGTCAACTGCAACAGGCAGTGGAGCCACGTTGCCGCGGGTTATATCTATTTTCAAAGTGGCATAAGAATTATTGATGCAGCATAAAAGCGCAGCAATAATAGTAATAATTTTTTTCATAAATAAACCCTTGTTAATGTTTGGTTTGGAAGTCGGCATCAATTGATTCTGGCAGTGGTCGTGTTTTTTCAAATCGTGATAATAATGGAAGGATCAGCAAAAAGTGAATGAAATACCAAGCGGTTGTGCACAGGCCGATTGTTATATATGGTTCTTCCACCGGGTTGCCGCCAATATATCCCAGCACGATGAAGTTGGCAAAGAACAAGGCGGTGAACAATTTAAACAGTGGGCGATATCTGCCACTTCGCACCTTGCATGAATCCAGCCATGGCAGGGCGAACAATATCAAGATGGCGCCAAACATCGCGCAAACACCGCCAAGTTTATCGGGGATGGAGCGTAATATTGCATAAAACGGCAGGAAATACCATTCTGGCACAATGTGGGCAGGGGTGACCATTGGGTCTGCCATGATATAGTTATCAGGATGCCCCAGCATGTTTGGTTCGAAGAACACAAAGCCAAAGAATATCAGCAGGAATATGCAAACCCCGACAAGATCTTTCACTGTGTAATATGGATGGAATGGAATCGTGTCTTTCTCAGATTTAATATCAACACCCGTTGGGTTGTTCGAGCCATGCACATGCAGAACGATCACATGCAATATAACCAGGGCGAATATAACCAGTGGCAAGATGAAGTGAAGCACAAAGAAACGGTTGAGCGTTGGGTTGCCAACGTTATAACCGCCCCATAACCACACGACGATATCTTCTCCAACAAATGGAATTGCAGAGAACAAATTAGTGATAACCTTTGCCCCCCAGAAGCTCATCTGCCCCCATGGCAGAACATAGCCCATAAAGGCGGTGGCCATCATGGCAAGGAACAGGATAAGTCCGGTGAACCACAGCAATTCTCGCGGTTTTTTGTATGAGCCATAATAAAGGGATCGCGCCATGTGCAGATATGTCACTCCCATGAACATCGATGCCCCGACGGCATGGCTGTATCGTAACAACCATCCATAATTAACATCACGCATTATTTTTTCCACGCTGTCGAAAGCCATCAAAACATGGGGGGTATATTGCATCGCCAAGAACAAGCCGGTGATGATTTGAATCATCAAGGCTAAGGCAGCCAAAGATCCGAAATTCCATGCATAACTTAAGTTCTTGGGCACCTTGTAATCTGCTGTGTGGCGCAGGAAGCTGAATATAGGCAGGCGATATTCTATCCATCCTAACACCCCAGGTTGCTCTTCTTTTTTGAATGCATCAGATGACATAATTACCCTATCTTCACAGTTGTTGCATTAATGAATTCATATGGCGGCACAGGCAAGTTAAGTGGGGCAGGGCCCTTGACGATTCTGCCAGAGGTGTCGTAATACGACCCATGGCATGGGCAAAGCCATCCCTCTTTCTTTGATAATGGCACGCAGCCTAAATGAGTGCAAACACCAACAACGATAAGCCACTGCTCATATCCAGGCTTAACCCTTTCTGCATCAGTTTGTGGGTCGCGCAGAGCTGCTGCATTAACTTCTTGAGCCTCTTTAATTTCTTCGGGGGTGCGGTTGCGCACAAACACAGGGCCGCCGCGCCACATAAAGGTGTGGGTTTCCCCTGGCTTAATAGGGGTTAAGTTGATCTCGGTGCTGCCAATGGCCAAAACACCCTTATCAGGCGCCCATGATGATATAAATGGCACAGCTGCAGCAGCAGCACCTGCGCAAACAACAGCGGTTGATCCCATAACTATGAAATCACGGCGACTGGGGTCCTGTGAAGAAGTGTGGTATGGCAGTTCTTTATTATCTTCGCTCATGCTGGCATAATGGCAGATTTTTTTACATATTAAGTATATATAGCAAATTGCGTCTGTCAACCTTATACATGTTCGATTGCATTAAGCTGTTCAAGAGAATATTGAAGTTCGTGATGGCATGTCTCGCCGCTGTCAAAAGGCAGTTGTTTTTGAAAATATTCAGTTATAACTTTTTTTGCCTTGTCTTGTGATTGCAATTCTTGAATTTGAAGTTGCACTCACGCAGCATTGGAAGTTGGTGAAGAAGATGGCTTCTTGAGGGGATAATTTTTCAATGGGAAGCAAGGCTTCATATTTATGCGACATGCTTATTTACCAATTCAATAAATTGTTGATAATCTGATAAGATACTACAGGGCTCAAAAGTTGTAAAGAGAGCTCACACTACTTAACCCTGATATTAGGGATGGTGATTATGACCTTGGTTCCCACTCCTTCTGTGCTTTCTATGGTCAGGGTGGCGTCGTGCAGGTCTAGGATGTGATGGGATATGGTGAGGCCCAGGCCAATCCCCTGTTTTGTGGAGGCGATGTTGTTGCTGGCGGAAGTGTCTTCAAATAATTCTTCGATTGAATGCAATTGGGCAGAGGTCATCCCCTCGCCACTGTCTTCTATGGAAAGAACTATTCCTGCAGCTGTGCGTTTGGCAACAATATTTATTATGCCATTTTCTTTGCCGAATTTAACTGAATTATCGACTATGTTAAACACAGCCGTTCTGAACCACAGTGGGTCGATATACACATCCGGCAGGTTGTTGTTTATGTGTGTTTGCAGGGTGATCTTGGCCTGGCCTATTTGGGGCAGCAGCTCGGCCAACACGTCGTCCACCACTTTTTTGATAGAGCAGTTAACCTCATCCAGCTTTATGTTGCCGGCTTCAAGGTTGGAAGAGGATATTATGTTGTTAACGGAGATTAGCAAATCCCTGCTTGATTTGTTGACCATGTCGAGATATTCAACGCTGTCAGCTGGCAATTGCGGTTTGAACTGAGATAGTAAAACTTCCGATCCCCCAATGATATGCCCAATCGGTGTGCGCAAGGTGTGTTGCAGATGGCGTGCGAATTCCATCCTTTCTTGTTTCAAAACTTCCAGCTGTTTCAGGGCGAACCTAAGTTTGTTGCTGGCATCTATAAGCTTGTGTTGTTTTGAGATTAAGGATTGCAGCCCCAGCGATAAATCAGATAACTCTTTTGTTTTATAATCCGCAACATAGACCTCCTTATCGCCGGAATATATCATGTTTGCAGCTTTAGAGAGGTTGATGATGGGGATCATGAACCTGTATCTGATAAAAAGGAATATGCAGATGCATATGCCGCATAGCAATAACAGGTCCATCTTGGCAAAGCCGAACCTGCTGATGAAATTCTTAAATGCAATCTTATGATTAATCATCATGATGATTTTATAGTCATCACCCAGAATGGACAGCTTCTTTATCTGATAGCTGTGCTCCATGTCGAACAGCGATATGGTTGAATCCATAACTATCTGATCATATTCAGCAATCCTTTGGGCTATAACCTTGCGCAAATAGTGATCCTGCTCTTTAGAGGCAGATGACAGGATAACCCCATCCTTACAGAAGACGGCGTATGACAATTCTGGGTGCTTATCAATATGCATAGCATCATATAGAGCTTGCTTCACAGAGGTTATATCTAGAAGCAGTAAAAAACTGCCCAGATATTTGCCGTTGCCACTGTTCACGCTAAACACCGCTGGAACTCCTTCTTCATAGTTCTCATCCCCGCCCAAAACCATCGTCCATGGTTCTGAAATCGCCCTCCTTATAAGGTGCTCATCGATATCGCTGATAAGATCTTGGTCTATTTCCGACAGGTTCATATATCGATCCTCAGCCCCCAGCCAACTGAGTTTCATTGTTGGCAGCTTAGGGTTTTTCTTATGCAGAGATTCGATCGATTTGCCTATGTTGCGATGGTTTTTGGATATTTTAACGGCTGCGCCCTTGATCACATCGTTGACGCCATCAAGATATCGGTTGATATATTTCTCGATTCGGCCGATTTCTTCGTTCAAATTCATTTCCATGTAAACAGAATCGATCGTGGTCAATCTGTTTGTATACCAAGCCATCAAAGCTAGGAATATTATCACTTCAAAGATTATGATTTGTTTTATAAGACTGGATTTTCTTTTTTCGCTGAACTGCATGTTTTCCTACATAGATGGTCGGGGCAGAGAGATTCGAACTCCCGACCCCCTGGTCCCAAACCAGGTGCGCTACCAGACTGCGCCATGCCCCGCATAAATGCACTGACAGAGTGTATAGCAAAATTTAAAACCAATAGCAAGAGAATTGCATAGCAAGATGATGAAATTTTTAAATGCCATAGAAATATTAAATAACCCCTTTGGAGAATCTAAAGGATTAGGGGGGGGGCAATGGGCAAAATGCTAGGTCTTTAAAAGCCATCACTGTCGAGGGGGAGGTAAAAGGGATAAAAGCGTGTATGCAGCTGTCACCCCTGCCTGCGCAAGCATGACATCGATAAGGCGCTATAATGCTTAATAACACTGCTTTTTGCTATCTTTAGGCCGGGTTGCATCATCTTTTAAATATTAGAGCTTATTCTAAACCGCGGGATACATCTTTGCAATTCGGTCAAACTCTTGCAGCTCCTTAAGCATTGCTTCCATGTTATGAAGGTGAACTTGGCATGGGCCATCGCTTAATGCATTGTCTGGGTCGGGATGGGTTTCAATGAACAGGCCCGCCACACCAACTGAAACTGCTGCCCGGGCAAGGGCTTTAACCATGTGGCGTTGCCCGCCGCTGGCATTGCCTTCTCCACTTGGTTCCTGCACGGAATGGGTGGCGTCGAATATAACTGGATATCCAGTTTCAGCCATTATAACCAAAGCGCGCATGTCGCTGATCAATCTGTTATAGCCAAAGGTTACGCCGCGCTCTGTCAGCATTATATTACGGTTGCCGGTGCTGGCGATTTTTGCCGCCACATTTTTCATATCCCACGGCGCTAAGAACTGGCCTTTTTTCACATTTATGATGCAATTGGTGTTGCCAGCTGCAAGCAACATATCTGTTTGGCGGCATAAAAAAGCAGGGATTTGCAACACATCGATTATCCCTGCCAGTTCAGAACATTGTTCAGGCGAATGGACGTCGGTTAAAACGGGGCACCCGAATTTTTCTTTAATTTCAGCAAAGATAGGCAGGGCTTTTTCCATACCAATTCCTCGTTGACCGCTAATAGAGGTGCGGTTTGCTTTATCAAAAGATGTTTTGAAGATGAGGTTAATGCCCAATTTATTAGTGATGTTCATTAGTTTGTCCGCCACAGACATAACCAAGTCCCTGGATTCCATCATGCATGGGCCAGCAATTAAAGTGAATGGCTTGTCATTAGCTATTTCAAATTTGTTTAAGTTAATTCTTTGCATAACGATTCCGAGTTTGTTAGATTACATTCAGTATAGCATCGATGTTAAATACAAACAACAGAGTATTGAATAATGGTTAAATTACCCCATTGGCCGGTTCCATATAACACCCATCCTGCGGATGAATCATTGCTGCGGATGGCAGAGTTATTGGGAAGAATGGGCTCCCCTCATAAATCATTGCCGCCGGTGGTGCATGTTGCCGGCACAAATGGTAAGGGATCTGTCATTGCTTTTATGCGCTATATTTTACAGGCTGCTGGATATAGGGTTCATAGCTATACCTCGCCACACCTGGCCCGATATAACGAGCGCATACGCCTTGCTGGCAACGAGATCGACGATGACGAGCTGATGGTGGCAATAGAGGCGGCCAGGCTTGCCGCCGGCGACATGGGGTTGACCTTTTTTGAGGGAACCACCGCAGCTGCATTATATGCGTTTGCTAATGCTGAGGCTGATATTTTGTTGCTTGAGACGGGCATGGGTGGCCGCCTTGATGCAACTAACATAATCAGCAATCCGTTGGCGACCGTGATCACACCCATATCATATGATCATATGGAATATCTCGGCCCAACTTTAACCGAAATCGCATGGCAAAAGGCTGGCATAATGAAGGCAGGGGCGCCATGCATTATCGCCCCGCAAGAGGGGGAAGTGCTGTCTGTGCTGCTGAATAACGCCGCCTATGAAGGGGTGGCAACCTTTACTTATGGAGTTGATTGGAAATGCGCAGAAGCTGGGGATGGCTTCATCTTTATCGATGAAGAAGGTGAAACGGATTTTCCAGCACCAAGCCTGCATGGACATCATCAAATCATCAACGCTGCGCTTGCTGTTGCCACATTGCAATGCTTGCCAGGTTTTAGTTTCACCTATGGTAATATAATTGAAGGTTTGAAAAACACTAGATGGCCAGCCAGGCTGCAGCGTATAACCAATGGCGCTATAGCAAGGTCATTGCCGCATAAATGGGAAATCTGGATGGATGGCGCCCATAACCCTGCAGGTGCAAAAGTTCTGGCCGACAGCATTGATATGTGGGGGGATGTGAAGGTGATTCTTATAAATGGCCGCACCAAAGGGCGTGATATTCAAGGGTTTTTGCAACCCTTTATTGGCAAGGTCCATAACATTTTGGCCGTTGCTGTGCAGTCAGAGCCGAAATCAGAAGACCCAGATGAGATAGTTTCTGTTGCAAAACAATTGGGTTTCGATCAGGCGTCTGCTTTTAAAAATATTTCAGAAGCAGTTGTTTATTGCTGTTCAAATCAGGAAAAAGATGAAAAATTGGTGATATTGCTTACAGGGTCACTTTATTTGTTTGTTGATGTTTTGCAGCAAAAAATGTAGCTGTAAGCGAGGTTATTCGCGGTTTATAGGGTGAAAAGTGGATGAGTATTGCTTTTGCCCGGGCAAAGATAATTGAAGCATATATGATTTTTATTGAGTTTGTTAATCTTTCTTTAACCATTTTGATGTTTATTAATATATAGTGTGAAAGAAGTAACTGAAAGGTTTATGTCAAAGATTGTTAACAGTGAGAATGTATATATAAGGGCCATTCATACAATAGCGCGCTATTATGATGCACCCATATCTTATGAAGCTATCCTGGCGAACACTTCGAGTTATAGAGGTGGCAGCGACCCATATTTGATAATAGCGGGCTTAGAATCAGTTTCTCTTCGTTGTAAAGTCACAAGCTATAAGCTTAATAAGCTGAACAACAGCATGTGCCCATGTGTGCTTATAATGGAGGATCAATCCCCATATATAGTATATGAAGCCGATGCGGGCTATCTTGTGGTTGATCTTTTGCATGGGCAAGAGTCACAAAGAATTGCAATTGAAGATCTGGAAAAAACATATTCTGGTAAATTGATTCTTGTTAACCGTGGCCTTAATGACATCTCCACAATCACCTTTAACAAAATCTATGAAAAAAGGAATTGGCTGCTTGGCACCTTGCGCCATTATAAAAGCGTATATGTATATGCCTTATTAGCAGCATTTTTTGCCACCATAATGAGTATGGCGCCGATATTATACACCAGGCTTATATACGACAGGGTTATTCCCCATGGGGATTATAAAACCATGATTGCCATAACAATCGCGGTTATAGTGGTGCTAACATTTGATGTGTTGATAGGGGTTATAAAGTCATATCTTTTGGATTTTATCAACAGAAACACCGATGTTATTCTGTCGAATAAACTTATTCATAAAGTCTTGAACGTTAACCTGGCAAATAATCAGATGCTAGCGGGCGCTTTGGCTGGCCGTATGCGCGAGTTGGAGGTGTTGCGAGAGTTTATGTCTTCATTTGCCTTGGCTTCCTTGGTCGATCTTCCATTTGCCCTGCTGTTTTTGGTGCTTCTTTTCTATTTCAGCAATGCGACGGTTGTTGGCATTTGCTGTATGTCTATAATTATAATGGTGTTGGTGAATCTTATCGTCTGTAAGATTATAAAAGATTATTCTCAAATCACTCATGACTTCGGGCATAAAAAGACCACATATCTGGTGGAATCAATTTTAGGCCTAGAGGTTATAAAGGCTAATATCGCGGAAGAGCGTTTTGCTGGCGTGTGGAGCGAGCTTTCAGAGGCGCAAGCAAATGCATCAAAGGTGGAGAAAAATTTGACCTCCATTGCCGGTGGTTTGATGGGCTATGTGCAGAATCTGAACTATATGGCTATGGCTGTGATGGGTGCTTATTTAATCATTGAAAACAAGCTTTCGATCGGTGGGTTGGTGGCATGTTCGGTGTTGGGTTCAAGGGTTTTAATGCCATTCACTCAAATCAGCAATATGGTGCTTAGATATGGCCATATTAAAATGGCTTATGATGGTCTTAGCAATATAATGCTTAATCCATCAGAGCGCCAACAAGAGAATCGCTTCATCTCTAAATCTTCTTTCTTAGGGCAAATAGAATTCCAAAATGTTGACTTTGCTTATAGAGGTGAAGCTTCAACCGTGCTTAATGATGTGTCATTCACTGTGAATCCTGGGGAAAAGATTGCGGTCTTGGGCAGTGTTGGCTCGGGGAAAAGCACCGTTGGTAAGCTTATTTTAAGCCTTTATAAGCCAACGAATGGAAATATCTTCATCGATGGAATAGACATCCAAAAAATCCATCCATATGATTTGCGCTCGCATATCAGTTATGTTTCTCAGGATAACTTCATGTTCTCTACCTCGATTATGGACAATATTATGGTCAGTCCTTTGGTTCGCTCAGGCGATGCTGATGATATACAGCAAGCCATGGATATTGCAGGAATAAATAAAGTTCTGGTGGGCAAAAAAGATGGCCTAAAAACAGATGTGGGGCAGGGTGGTAATAAATTGTCTGGTGGCCAAAGACAGGCGATCGCCATTGCGCGTGGTTTGTCAAACGATGCACCTATAGTTATCTTAGACGAGCCAACAAGTATGATGGACAGTGGTGCTGAGGCCCAATTGTGGCAAGGCCTTGCCACATTAAAGCAAAAAACCATGCTGATAATATCACATAATCTAAGAGTGCTGGACATAGTTGATAAAGTGCTTTTCATCGAAAATGGTAAGGTAAAGTTTTATGGGAATAAAGAAGATTTCATGAAGCTTGCTAACGGACAGAATAAGGGATCATAACATGAACTTGCTGCGTAAATTACAGAATTTAATTGCTCTATTGCTTAAAATCCCTATGGCATTGGGAATGCAATTGTTACAGGTGTTAGAAGTTATAGACAGTTATCTGTGGCGTTGTTTGCATGCAATAGTGCAGGGTGCAAAAAGTGTGGTAATAAAATCTGTGGTGGCCTTCACTGTTATATCAGTGATTATGGCTAAAGCATTCAGAGGTTTGAAATTTATAGCTTCCATGCCATTGCGTGCGGCTAAATTAACCTTATCAATACTGCTAGCTGTTGATCGTTCCCTATGGAAACTTATTATGCATACGGGCAAAGCTTCGCGTATGGCGATCTCCTTTGTGATTGAGTCTTTCAGAAAAATCGTTAATGCCATAGTTCATGCTGGTTATGGCTTTATATGGGTGGCTATGCTGCCATATAATTCTGCAATGGTGGGGGGCAAGTTTTTATCACTGTCATATAACCGTACTGGTAATTATGTTCAAGAGATGATGCAAAAGATCGCGGCATTTTTTGCCAGAATATGGGGCATTATACGCATTTTATTTGATAATATCAAACATACCCTTTTTGATAAAGAGCAAGTTCGCCAAATGTGGGAAAGCTCTAACGCTAAGGTGGATGCATATGTGGAAGAGGGAAAATCCTTATTCCAGCCTGGTCAAGGTGAGCCTGTTATTCCAGAAAGCGCCAGTTTATATGTCAAAAACAAATCCATATTTCATATGGCGCTGATGCGTTTATACGCCCGCATTCATTTATTTTATAAATCAATAGTGCGTAAATTTGAAAATATAGTGTCAACCATAGCCTTTGAATATCATCGCATTATGACAACCCCAGAAAAGGGGATGGAAAGTGTTCACTCACCAGTATACAGAGCTATCAACAACAGGCCTAACCGCGCTTTGATGGTTATGTTTGTTTCCATGGCAAGTTTATTCACTTTGTTTATAGTCTGGGCATCATTTTTTGAAATTGCTAGACACGTGCATGCCATAGGTCGCATAGAAACCTATGATCAATTGCAAACTATAACGGCATTTGATGGGGCTATAATAGAAAAAGTTATGGTTGAAGAAGATCAAGCAGTTCAAAAGGGACAAGAGCTGATCAGGTTTGATGACACGGTCTATAAAGCTAGATATAACGACATGCAGGAAAAATATTACACCAGGCTTGGTAATATAGCTGTGCTGGAGGCGAGAATAGCCGGAACTCACTTAAATTTAGATAGCAGTATTAAAGAATTTTCTCCAAGAATATATGCCGACTTGGAAGCTTCTTATAACGCTGGTTTAAATGTTAATGACACTAACTTAACGGTGATTGATTCTCAAATAGCACATAAAGAAAAAGAGATATCTGATGCTAAGAAAGATCAAAGCCTTTATGTTGAGAATTTGGATTTAGTCGGTAAGCAGGTTGATATATTAACCAAGCTGGCAGCAAATGAATTGGTATCTAAATTAAGGATGATTGATGCGCAAAAAGAGATGTTAACCACCAAGATGAAGTTAAAGGCTGTTGAAAACGAGCTTTTAAGAGCTGAATCTGACCTGAAAGGATTGCAAGACAGAAGGGCGAATTATGTTAGTAATTTCCATAAAGACATGCTAAGTGAACTTGCTGGATATAGAAACGATCTTTCTTCTGCTGTAGCCGATATGGCTGCTGCAAAAACTCAATTGGGACGATCGATTGTTGTATCGCCAATTGATGGGGCTGTTTATAAAATTTCTAATAAAGCTGTGCCTGGCCACACCGTTTCTGGCCAAGATGTGATATCAATTGTTCCTTCTGGTGGTGGGTTAGTGATGACAGGCCTTGTGTTACCTAGTGAAATTGGGTTCATCAAAAAGGGGCAAAAGGTTGGTATCAAGGTTGCGACCTATGATTATTCTATCTATGGCAAGATGAATGGAGTGGTGGAAAGAATAAGCCCTGAAACCATACAAAATAAAACCGATGGAATTTATTATTATGAAGTTGTGGTTAAGTCAGAGAATAACTATCTTGAACATAAAGGACGTAAGTTTTATATCAAGCCAGGCATGGATGCTTCTGCCGAGTTTGAATTGGGTTATTCAACCCTTATGAAAAACATATTAGATCCTTTCCTTAAGACAATGAACGGCGCCCTTTCTGGGTTGTGATGCATATAAGATCTTACTAATTTAAAGTTCGCGGATGATGGGAGGTAAAGCCAAAGGCTTTGATCCCAGCGCTTTAGAAAAATAGATTTTTTGCATATCTCATGGCTGGCAGAGCGGGCAATGGAAGGTTGACCTTCCTGATATGTTGAAGCTTTCTATTGTGTGATCGCAGACGCAGCATGGCTGGCCCTTGCGGCCATAAACTTTGAAGTGATGTTGGAAATATCCGCTTTCACCGCTAAGTTGGCTGTAATCTTTCAAGGTGGAGCCACCCGAATTTATGGCTGCTATCAGCACTTCTTTGATATAATAGGTTAATAGGGTGTATTCCTCTATGTTGAGGCTGTTTGCTGTCCTCAGGGGGTTTATCCTCGCTGAGAATAAACTCTCAGAGGCGTATATGTTTCCAACCCCCACCAGCACATCATTGTTCATGATGGTGCTTTTTATCGGGGTGGAACGTTTTTTGCATGCTTCCATCAAGGCATGGGAGGTGAAATCTTCAGTTAATGGTTCAATGCCAAGTTTGCATAACAGGGGGTGGTCATTTAAATCTGCCGTGAAAGCGGCAGTCACCAAGCCGAAGCGGCGAGGGTCGTTATAAACCATATAGGTGGCGTCGCCATCTGGGGTGGTTAAGGCGAAGGTGGCGTGATCATGTTTGCGCGGGGGCAGATCCGCCCCGACTGATAAATTGCCCGACATGCCAAGGTGAATGATGATTGTGATCATCCCATCAAGATTGATAAGGATATATTTTGCCCGTCTGTAGATGCCTGTTATTTTCATCCCCTGGATGGCGCTTTCCATCTCGGCAGGGAAGGCGGTGCGCAGAGAGAATTTGCTTAGATGAATTGAGTTGATTTCATGATCTTGGATGGATCGCTTTAAGCCCCTTACGATTGTTTCGACTTCTGGCAGTTCAGGCATAAAATTGATCTGGAATAATATGTGAAATGGCGGGAATGACGAGACTCGAACTCGCGACCTCCGGCGTGACAGGCCAGCACTCTAACCAACTGAGCTACATCCCCACAACACTTAAGCAAATATATGGTGGGCGGTGACGGGATCGAACCGCCGACCTCCTCGGTGTAAACGAGATGCTCTACCAGCTGAGCTAACCGCCCCATAACTTGCGATCTGATATATATATCCATATGCCGAAAAAAGCAACTATCTTTTTCAGAGAATGTTACTTTTTTAGTTCATAAGGTGGAAAATCAAGGCCTAATGCTGATTTTGTGAATATTTCGAAACCATCTTTGGTCACTGCAAGGGTGTGTTCGAACTGGGCGGAAAGCGAGCGATCGCGGGTCACTGCTGTCCAGCCGTCAGCAAGGATCTTCACAGGATATGCCCCGGCATTGATCATGGGTTCAATTGTGAACAACATTCCTTCTTTCATGATTATATCGCATTCTGGTTCATAATAATGAACAACACTTGGGTCTGTGTGGAAAACCCTGCCGATGCCATGGCCGCAGAAATCGCGCACCACAGAAAAGCCATTCTTTTCGGCATAGGTTTGGATGGCTTTGCCTATTTGATTAAGCTTAACCCCATCTTTAACCTGCTCAATCCCCAGCATCATTGCATCATATGTCACTTGGCACAGTCGCTTTGCTTTTGGCAGAACTTTATCCCCCACATAATACATGCGGCTGGTGTCGCCATACCATCCGTCGAGTATAACCGTCACATCCAAATTCATGATATCGCCATTCGCCAGGGTTTTTTCTGAGGGGATGCCATGGCACACCACGTGATTGACCGAGGTGCAGATTGATTTAGGAAAGCCTTTATAATTAAGCGGAGCAGGGATAGCGTTATGCTTTATGATATAGTCATGGCATAGGGTGTTCAGATGATCTGTTTTAACCCCTGGCACAACATGCGGGGTGATGAAATCCAGCACCTCAGATGCTAATTTTCCAGCCGCTCTCATCCCTGCAAAAGTTTCCATGCCATATCCTTAATTGATTATATTATAGGCATGATATCACAACAGCATCCATGGTGCAACTGATAGCAATTGATGTGGCTTTATCTATAGAGCGTTGCCATGCCCGCCGGGCTCATTATCCTTTCGGTCCAGCTCTGAACATGGGTTTCCCTAGAACCACTGCTGTTGCCATGCGCCAATTCAGCAGTTTCACAGATGGCTTGCCAAGCCGTAGGTTGCTTTCTGGAAGCCCTCACTTGGGTTGCTTCGTCTGGTGTCAGCATGCCTAACAATCTGAGTTTTCTTATGAGATTATCTATTCCTTCTAACGCTTCATTCACCACTACAACGCGCTGGGCCGGTGAAAGCAGCGACAAGATATTATCGTTAATATTTTGCCAACTTTTCGAATCATCCTGAATCCATCCACTTCCTGCTTTAATTTCACTTATAATCACTTCAGAAAGGGTATGTGTGAACAGCTCTAGTTTTTCTGGTGGGATCGCTTCGATCATGCAAATAGCGTATCTTGGATCTGCCTTGATCTCATCACCAATAGCAGGCACGAACAGCTCTAGTTTTTCTGGTGGGATCGCTTCGATCATGAGACGGAAAATATCGTATCCGATCATGCTGTTAG
>Ga0114977_10000539_pt1 | contig 25339 bp, 26 predicted proteins | sample S_130805_MF_Meta_FD_87026 | JGI IMG/M metagenome (GOLD analysis project Ga0114977, IMG submission 87026) | Freshwater microbial communities from Lake Simoncouche, Canada to study carbon cycling - S_130805_MF_MetaG | ecosystem: Environmental > Aquatic > Freshwater > Lake | place: Lake...
ACCATGAAAAGATAGAACAGTTTTTAGCCGCTGAATCGTTTCAGTGTAAACCATTAAGCAACTTCGCCGTGATCGTTGAAAAAGGCGAGCTGGAGGATGTTAAAACCGCATTGGAATATAAAACCCATATTACGCACAAAGAAAGAGGACAGATCACAGCAAAGCATCCCGAGCAGGCAACCGAACTGCTGGATAAATTTAAAGATGAGCCGCACCATGCAGCACAAACAGCAGGGGTATTAGCTTATGCCGAAGATGCTATAAGCAAGATGCTTGGCAAAAGAAATTCATTAACAGCCTTGTTAGAGATGTATGATATAACGCCGCCACATAAAAAAGCAAAGGAGAGCAAAGCTTCTGGTATAAAGCGAAGTCAAGACGACGGCGCCGGCACACCGGGGCGATAGAGCCCCACCTTTTTAACAGATTAATTTTAATCGCTAAATTAACAAAGTGTTTGCTAAATATGCAATAATTTAATAGGCTCTATAATAGAGCATAAAACATAAACTTGCAGAACACAGATCATGGCGAAAAATTCGATAAAAAAAGCGATACATATGATTGCGGTGGTGGCACTTGCTGCTTCGTGCAGCGGCTGTTCCAAGTCTGTTAAAGGTAAAAAAAGAGTTGCTGGCAAGGCGAAAAGTGAATTTTCAGATCGCAGAAGGCCAAGGGATAATGCGTTCATACAAGAGGGTGGCTATAGCAAGAAGTCTAAGGTTAACCCATTTGCTGCCAATGATGTCAACAAACCAATCCCTCAGAGCCAAGATGAGGAGAAAGTTGTTTATGAAAAAGAAGATGCAAAGCCTAGTAAGGCGCCTGCTGCTGCCGCGGTTTCGCCTGTTGCTTATAACACTGGAAAGATGGAGCCAAAAAGGAATCCATTCAAAGCCTTGTTCACCAAGATAGCTTCTATATTTTCATCTAAAACCCCGAAGATGACGCAGGTGGCCAGCAACTCAAAAACATATCGCCCGATGATTAACAAAATGGTATTGGATGGGGGAATCATCCCTAACCATAATGACTTGATCGAGCAGGGCAGCTTTGATGATGGCTATAACATAGATGAAATTAACATGGATCCAATTACCGCTGTGGAAAGCAAGCCAATGTTGATGACTGCGGTTTTAGATAAGCCACTTGCCAGAAGCAAGGGCTTCAATAAAGTGAAGAAGCCTTTCATGAAAAAAGCCGTAGTAACTTCACCTAAGATCTTTGAACCAACAGTTATGCCTTTGGTTGCGGATGCGGTTATAGAAAACAAAGAAAGACGTTTGGAGAAAAGCGTGATCTCCACCATAGCCGGCCTGGTTAACATCTCTAAAGCCCTATATGGAATAAGTGCAGACAAGGCGGAGGAGGATTTTCCTGTGGTGGATATTCCAGATATAGAAGATGCTGACTTGAAAAACCGTTCGGGAGAAAAGCAGAATCTGTCTGACATTCCTCCTATTCCGAAAGAATTTTCCACGCAAGAAAGCTGATTAATTTGTTTATTTTTAATATGGAGTGTGTATAATGTTCAAGTCTTTGAAACGAATTCTTACGGGTATTTTGATAATGACTAATGTAACCGCGGCTGTTGCTGCAGCGCCTGATAACACTTTGCAAATCCAATTGAAAGACGGGCTTGTGATGATCGAGCTATATCCTGATAAGGCGCCAAAACACGTGCAACGCATTAAGGAGTTGGCAAGGGAAGGGTTTTATAATGGCTTGTTGTTCCATCGTGTGATTTCTGGATTTATGGCGCAAACCGGCGACCCAACTGGCACCGGCATGAGTGGCAGCTCTAAACCTGATCTTCAAGCTGAATTTAACAGCATTCCATTTGAAGGCGGTGTGGTCGGCATGGCCCGTTCAATGAGTCCTGACAGCGCAAACAGCCAATTCTTCATTATGTTTGCCCCAGCGCCACATCTTAATGGCCAATACACAGCTTTCGGTCGCGTTATAAGCGGTATGGAATTTGTGGATAAAATTAAAAAAGGTGCACCTGGCAGCGGGGAAGTGCAAAACCCTGACAAGATGATATCTGTGAAGGTTTTGGGCGATAAATAGTGGATAAAATCATGACTGCGTTATAAGGTATACCCTTTACACAGAAAAGGTGGGTGATTTTGATGTGATGTCGCTTCTTAAGTCATCAGATGGAGTTACAATAGATTTTGTTGACGAAGTCTATTATCAAATTCAAGGTTCTTACAGCGAATGAATGGGTAATAGACTGTGTTATAGGAGTCGTCCTCTGACCCATGTTTTGCATGGCTTATCTTGACTTTATTATTCTATCCACTCTCTTTCTTTAACAAACTTTTTATGCCCCTAGTCTGCTTTAAGATCGCACAGCTTCTTATATAACTTAATCGCATCATCAATTGGCAAGGGGTCGTCAATAACGCTATCAATTTCTGATGATCGGTAATATGTTTTGAACTTGGCTTTGGCTGCTTCTGCTGCATTTTTTGCCTTATCAAGATAGTGTTGATAATAAAGCCAATGCTGACCAGCCCTTAATGAATTCTTTTTGGTTTCTTTCAATTGCGATGCAGCCCTTAAGCCATTGGTGAATTTCTTATGGGTTTGTTCAGGCGAGCGCATGTGATATTCACGCAGGTGGATGCCATATAAATCAGCAGCGCCATAACGCACATCATCGACAATATTATAGTATAGGATAGGGCTGTTCTCATCAGCCTTTACTGACAACGGGCCATGATATATAACATGATGGTTTCCTATGCAGATCGAAAAGTGATCAGAATAACGCAGGAACATCTTTGGAATGATCACATATTTGTTGCGATCGGCATCAAACTCGGCCCATCTGCTGTCGCGATAATGAAGTTTATGCCAAAATTTATCGTCCTTGGGCATAAAGTCATAGTCATCGGATGGATAATATTTAGCTCTTATCACGCTCACGGCATCAACCTTATCAGGAATCATGGCAAGTGCCTTTGCTGGCTTTTGTGAGAAAACCCAAAACTCATCAGCATCAACTGGGAAAAACCATTTAACTTCCGGCCAGATTTCATGAGCCATTCTGTAGCCAGAGGTGATGATTTTATTTTGATTATGCTCAACAATGGGATCATCAACCAAAATCACCGTGGCGAGGCCTTTGGTTTCTTGCGCAAAACGTTTAATCAGGGGGATGGTGCTATCGATGGAGCCATTGTCAAATATGATAAACTTTCTGAATCCAACAGCAAAATGCCAGACGAGGTTTTCATATATCACATCGTCTTCATCCTTAATCATGGTGATATAGGCCGTGTTTTTCAAGCCATCTTTTTCCTCAGTGAATTGCGCAGCGAACTTTAGGGCAGGAATGGTTGACCTTTCAGAGGTGGCGACGTTTATAACGTGGGGTTGAGAATAGAAGAAGTTATATCCTAATATGCCTTGATATATGCAAGTGACTGTCAGCACAAGAAATATCACTTTGAAAATTCTAGCTATCATCTGATTGTTATTAAAGTTAAATGGCTGTGCTGAATATTACTATTGATTATAAAGTGATGCAATGCATCTTTTTATTTGTTATATGCTTAAATATCGGCTATATCTTCATCCCATATAAAGCTGATTTTGGTTTATGTGATGTCACTGCTGTTGATTGCAAATTGGAAAATGAATCTGGATTTTAAAGCGGTAAAGGCTTACTGCACCGCGATTGAATCCATCCCGCAAGCAGATAAGATCAAAACCATCATTGCCCCTTCTTATTTGCATCTGCCATATGTGGCTGAGCACTTGGCGTCTAGGCCTGATATTGTTCTGGCGGCGCAAGATTGTTCGGCTTTTGAAGATGCTGCCCACACCAGCGACATCAGCGCTAAAATGTTAAAGGAATTTGCTTGTGAATATGTGATAATTGGTCATTCAGAGCGCCGCGCTTGCTATGGCGAGCAGGAAGACTTGCTCGCTGCAAAGATAGACCGCGCCCATGAAGCAGGGCTGATTCCCATATATTGCATTGGGGAAGATTTTGAAGCAAGGCATGCCAACAACGTTTTGCCAAAACTGCGTCAACAATTGCGCGACGTTGGCCTGGGCAGACTGGCTAAGGCCAAGGCAGTGATAGCCTATGAGCCTATATGGTCTATAGGAACAGGCCTCACCCCAACGCCGCAGCAGATAAGCGAAGTTTCAAACTTTATAGATGACATTCTGCCAGGCCAGGCCATTGTTTATGGCGGCTCCGTTAATCAGGATAACTCTGCCTCCATCGCCTCATTGCAAAACATATCAGGACTTTTGATTGGCAAGGCCAGTGCCGATGTTTTGCAATTCGCTTCGATCGTTGGGGCGGTTGTTTAAGCTAGGTGGGGCAGGAACGAATAAGAGTAGATGTCATCACGGCTCCCGAAGCTTGTGGATCCTGCTTTATAGGCTGCTGCATGGACCCCGGATCAAGCTCGGGGTGACATCGATTCCAGATGCAACTTATCTTTAATAAGGGCTGTCAGCTATAGAAGATTGTGGTTGCCCTGGGTTTGGGTCCCAAGTTTTTTGTCCCCTTTCATAGGCTTCGCGCTTTTCTTCTTCGGCTTTAGCCTCTTCTTCTTGCTGCTGTCTTGCTGCGGCTTCATGCTCTCTTGCAGCTTGCTCTTGCTGCTGTCTCGCTGCGGCTTCGTGCTCTCTTGCAGCTTGCTCTTGCTGCTGTCTCGCTGCGGCTTCATGCTCTCTGGCAGCTTGCTCTTGTTGTTGTCTCGCTGCGGCTTCGTGCTCCATTGCAGCTTGCTCTTGCTGCTGTCTCAGCCCGGCCTGTTGATCCCGCTCAGCTTGTGCTTGTTGCTGTCTCATGGCTGCGTGTTGATTCCTAGTAGCTTCTTGTTGTTGTCTCGCTGCGGCTTCATGCTCTCTTGCAGCTTGCTCTTGCTGCTGTCTAAGCCCGGCCTGTTGATCCCTTGCAGCCCTTTCTTGGCTATAGCGATGCTTCTCATTTCTTAAGCGTTCACGTTCAATTTCAGCTCTTTCTCTTTGAAGTCTAATATTCTCGCGCTCAATCCTCAATCTTTCTTGCTGAGCAAAGTAATCACTGTTGGTATTATTATTGATCATAACATTTTGCTGCTGTTGCAGTTGTTGTATCTGCTGTGGCTGCTGCGACTTTTGCGTATCTAAATTCATTACGCATTTAGAAAAAGCAGGGGTTCCATAGGCAAAGCCATAACTTGAACAGGTTTTTTCATGCTTCCTCAAAACATATGAATCATCGCCTTTATAAAAGTCGTCAGCAAGGCAGCCAGATTGCAACAGCAACAGTATTAATGGGAATTTTTTCATATGCATTGTGTTTATATTGGGTTGATAATTAATATATATTACATCATATTTAGTTTAATACGTCAATCATAATGCTGAATTTAATAAACCCCAAGCACTCCGGATCTTTTCTTTCTGAAATCTTCAAGCTCTTGGCTTTTATTGTCCTGAGGCCTGGCAACGAAAAGGGCCCTCTGCCTGGATGAAGAATTGGGGCGCGGTTCTGTTAAATAATAGAGGGCGATTGAGTTTCTGCTCACTTCTTCCGGGCAATTTAATGGATCTGGATGACCATGGTAAGATATATCGCCTGTCTCAAATAAAACAGCCCTATTGGGGATTATATCAACCCTCTTCACACATTCCGTCATATCTTCATTCCACAGCTGCAGGTCGCCTCCCCATTCACTTTTCCATTCCTTAGGAAGATATATAATTAAATTCAACCTTCTTTCCAGGTGCAATTTGGGGTGAATGCTGTAATCAAGGTGCATATCCAGCTTGCCACCGCGCTTGATAAGGTGAAGGCCGCCCCCATGCAAATATGGGTCTGACTGCAGGCCCGTGATGCCAGTTATTGCTTCCAAATATTTTAAAAATCCCTCGGAATTAAGGTAATGAATAAGCTTGGCTATTGGGGCAGGGAAGGTGCGTATGTCGTCGCATGCAAATTTCTTCTCGATCTGATTGTTATATTCAAACCATATTTTATCTGCGGGTTTGGGGAAAACATCTTGGATTGATACCAGAACTTCTGGCGCCAGAAATCCGTCAATCGCCACATGAGGAAAAGGCTTGTTTGAGGAAAACGCTTTATTTAATTCATCGGGCTGGTGGTTTAGATTAAGTGGATTATTTTGTGTCATTTAAAAAATCTGTTAATGTTTGAAAATTCATATCCCGTTCATTAACTATAAAGTCTTCTTCTGGGATTATCCAATCAATCTTTAAATTTTTATCAGCAAAATTAATTCCCGATTCGGCTTTATTATCATAAAAATTATCGCATTTATATTGAAGTACAGCTTCTTTGCTTAATGTCACAAAGCCATGGGCGAATCCCTTTGGCACAAACAGTTGCTTCTTGTTTTCTCCGCTTAATTCAACAGAAAAATGTTTTCCAAAAGTTACTGAGCCTGGGCGGATGTCCAGCGTCACATCTAGAACTGATCCATGGATAACTCGCACCAATTTGCTTTGGGCTGAACTGCCTATTTGAAAATGCAGACCTCTAAGGGTGCCATATTTGGAATATGATTCGTTGTCTTGAACAAAGCCACCACTGATGCCAACTTCCGCCGCCAGCCTTTTATTAAAGCTTTCAAAGAAATATCCCCGTTCATCTGCGAAAACTTTCGGGTGTATGACCAGTAGCCCATCAATGTATGTTTTTTCGAATTTCATATCTTATCGCCGTGCGCACTAAAAAAGTTATTAATTTCAGATGCCGCCTTGACTATATCGTTGTCATTAAGGTGTGGCCCTAATGGTAAGCTTAACACTTTATCTGATGCCAATTCGGAAATCACACAGTCTTGGTTATTAACGGCAGAGGCATATGCCTTTGATTTATTTAATGATATCGGATAATGGATTATTGTTTCAATCCCCATAGAAAGCAAGTGTTTTTGCAGTTGATCTCGGTGATCAGTCATTATAACAAACAGATGATAAACAGATTTAACCGCTTCTGGGGCAAGTTGCCACGAGATGAATTTATCATTTAAGATGGATTTATATATGTTAGCTTGCTTTATGCGAGTGAGGTTCCATTCGTCTAAATGTCTCAGCTTAACTCGTAAAAAGGCCGCTTGCATTTCATCCAACCTTGAATTAACGCCTTGGATGTCGTGATGATATTTCACAGTCGATCCGTAATTCCTTATTTTGCATGCAGCGGTATATAGATCTGGGCTGTTGGTTACTAATGCGCCGCCATCACCAAAAGCACCAAGATTCTTGCCTGGGTAAAAGCTATAGCAGGTGATATCTGCTAAATCCCCTAGTTTTTTGCCATTGTATATTGCCCCATGTGCTTGAGCGGCATCTGCAACGACAAATAATTTATGCTTTTTAGCAACTGCATTTATTGCATCCATCTCAGCCGGTTGGCCATATAAATAAACAGCTATTATGGCCTTGGTTTTCTTCGTGATTTTTTCTTCTATTTTCCTAGGGTCAATATTAAATGTATCTATATCAATGTCGACTACCACAGGTTTAGCCCCAACATTAGAAACAGCAAGCCAAGTGGCAATGAATGTGAAGGATGGAACTATAACTTCATCTCCTTCTTTAACTCCTAGCGCTTTTAATGCTATTGATATGGCGTCTAATCCGTTGGCCACACCAGCGCAATGCTCAGCGCCGCAATGATCAGCAAATTCTTTTTCGAATAAAGATAATTCTGGGCCCATAATATATTTCCCAGATTCCATCACATTAAAATAAGCAGAATCAAGCTCATCCTTATGTTTTGTATATAAATGAGATATATTTAAGAATTTAATTTCTTCCATATCAGTCACCCTTTGTTAATTCTAAAAAATCTTTATAATCACGAATGTAATCATTTTCATCATAAAGCTGATTTGCTATGATTAAAGCTGTTGCACCGGGCGAGAAGTCATATAAATCTCGCCAAATCATTTTCGTCAAATACAGCCCTTGGGTTGGGTCAGATAAACTGAACTCTTTTTGATCCTTCCCATCATCTAAGTTAACTTTGAAAGATCCAGACACCGCGATTATTATCGAGCGCAGCTCTTTATGTGCGTGCATGCCACGCGCAACCTCAGGGGATTGGACCCCATGAATATAATAAATTCGCTTGATGTCAAAATCTAAATCAGAATTGTTTTCAAAAAAGCTTACACTTCCATTGTCACTATTTGTGATGGTGGGTATGGTTATAATTTTGCAGAGAGATAGTGGCATAGTAAATTTGATTATAAAATAATTTCTCTATTTATAGCATGTTTTGGCTATGCTTAAAAGAAGATTTTAACATTTACATATGGAGAAAATGGTGATAGTATCTATGGGATTTAAAATGATTGGATAGCCCATTCAAAATGAATGATTATGATGGTTATAATTATGAAGTGTTTAGGAATTTAGTAAAGGATCCTAATCTTTCCTTAAATGAAAAAATAGGGTTTCCCGATCATTATCGCAAAGGTTTTGATGATTACATAGTTGCTGATATCGTTAGCAAAGTTCCGATAATTAAAGAAAGAAAAAAATTGAAGGTTCTGGATATAGGCGCAGGATGTTCTGAAGTTGCTATTAAAATTCAAAATATTTGCAAAGAGCAGCAGCATGAATTATTCTTGTCAGACTCCAAAGAAATGCTGGATCTAACTCCAGACGTATCTTTTATAACTAAAGTTCCTGGAATGTTTCCATCCACGTTTTCACAGATCAAAGATGCAACCCAAGGGGTGGATGTTATAATTTGTTATAGTGTCTTTCATTATATATTTGTCGACAGTAATGTTTGGAAGTTTTTAGATTCTTTAATGTTATTGCTTAATGATGGGGGGCAGATAATTATTGGTGATATTCCTAATATTTCCAAACGAAAACGCTTCTTTGCATCCGATAATGGCGTGAAATATCATCAATCTTTTACTAATACTAATGAAAAACCGGATGTTAAATTTAATTGCCTTGAAGCCGGTAAAGTAGATGATAATCTGTTGCTGTCGGTTGTGCTTAAATGCCAGAGCTCTGGTTTCGATGCCTATATTATTCCTCAAGATAAAAACCTGCCATTTGCTAACAGAAGAGATGATATAATTATAAGGAGGCCTTAAGGATGTCAAAAAATTTGATAATTGTTGGAGATAGTAATTTTGCTCAAATTGCATTTGAATACTTTTCAAAGGACTCTGATTATGAAGTAAAAGCATTTGCAGTAGAAAAAGATTTTAGAAATAAAGATCAGTTGTTCAATCTTCCAGTAGTTAATTTTGAAACTTTAGAGCAAAATTATGATCCGAAATCATACGAAATATTTGTGGCCATTACTTATATACAATTAAACAGAGTGCGGGCCAGGCTTTGTAAAGATGCAAAGTCTAAGGGGTATAAACTTGCGAATTATATCAGCTCTAAAGCTTTTGTTTGGGATAATGTTAAGCTGGGGGATAATGTATTTATCTTTGAAGATAATACTGTTCAGCCCTTTGTGATGATTGGCGATAATGTGATTTTATGGAGTGGTAATCATATTGGTCATCATTCAACGATCGGCAACGATGTTTTTATTTCATCGCACGTTGTAATATCTGGTCATTGCGCGATTGCTGATAACTGTTTCATCGGAGTTAATAGTGCGATTGGCAATAATATCAACATAGCTAGCGATAATTTTATCGCCCAAGGGGCGGTGATATTTAAGTCCACGGAAGAAGATGGGTTTTATGAAGGAAATCCTGCGCAAAAAAGAACTGTTTCTGCTAAGAGATTGTGTAAAGTTAAGGGTTAAATCTATGAAATGGGAAAAAAAAGGATTGATCTATTGTCCTGATGGAAGCATTTCATGGCAGAATAGTTCCGCCATGTTGCCAACTCCATATATGAAAAATGAGAATAGGTTAAGAATTTTTTTTGGTTCTTGCGATAATTCTAATGTAGGGCGTATAGGTTATATAGACGTGAACCCTAATAATCCCGGTGAAATTAAGAATATAAACAAAGAACCAATATTAAATACTGGCCGCAAAGGAGCATTTGATGATATTGGTATCGTTCCCATATCTTTAGTTACTAATGGCGATGAAATATATCTATATTATATTGGATTCCAATTAGGGGTTCAGGTTCCGTATTATATGTTTTGTGGATTAGCTATAAGTAACGATTTTGGTGATAGCTTTGTAAAATATTCTCAAACCTCAATTTTGGATAGGTGTGAGGATGAACTATATGCCAGATGTGGAGTCCATGTCATTAAAGATGATGGAAAGTTTAAAATGTGGTACGTCGGCTCTTACAAGGAAGGTTGGGTGAAAGGAGTGGATAAAATGTATCCGTTGTATACTATGCGGTATATAGAATCACTTGATGGAATAAATTGGTTGGGTAGTGGAAAAATATGTATGGAGTTTGAAGATGAAGATGAGCATGGATTCGGTCGTCCTTATGTTTGGAAAGAATCTGGGTTATATAAAATGCTTTACTCTGTTCGCACATATTCGCGAGGATATTATCTGGGCTATGCTGAATCTAGTGATGGAATAACTTGGGATAGGAGGGATAATGAAATTGGAATAGATATTTCTGCTTCAGGATGGGATGGAATTAATCAGAGTTATCCTTATTTAGTTAACTATAAAGAGAAAGTTTATATGTTATATAATGGAAATCAATGCGGTAAGACAGGTTTTGGTTACGCGGAGTTGGTGCAACAATGAGGATAGAGAGGTATAGTCCAGATAATAAGAAGATTTGGAATGATTTTATAAGGGAGTCCAAAAATGGCATCTTTATGTTTGACCGTAACTATATGGATTATCACTCTGATAGATTCATTGATCACTCTCTGATGGTGTATAATGAAGATAAACTTTTAGCATTACTTCCAGCCAATGAGAAGGATGGAGTTTTATATTCGCACCAAGGCCTTACATTTGGCGGGTTTATAACTGATGAAAGAATAAAGGCAGTTGTTATGCTGGAGATATTTTCTTGCTTAAAGGAATATTTAGCACTACATCGCTTTAACAAACTGTTATATAAATCCATACCGCACATATATCATAATCAGCCAGCTGAAGAGGATTTATATGCTTTGTTTAGAGCTGGGGCTAAGCTTTGCAGAGTTGATGTGTCAACCTCAATTAACCTTGCGGACAAGATTGCTTTTGCTGAGTTAAGAAAACGTGGCGTTAAAAAAGCAGCTAAAAATGGCGTTGTGGTTAAGCAAAGCACTGACTATAAGGGATATATGGATATATTGGCTGCAGTGCTAGAAGAAAATCACGGAACTAAACCCGTTCATTCAGCCCAAGAGATGGAACTATTGGCTTCTAGATTTTTAGAAAACATCAAGTTGTTCACAGCCGAAAAAGATGGTTTGATTTTAGCTGGGGCATTGGTGTTTGAATATCATAATATAGTGCATTCTCAATATATAGCTTCTTCTCATGATGGTAGAGAAGTTGGGGCGCTTGATGCAATTTTTGCTTATCTTATTAATGAGTTTTATGCAGATAAGAAATATTTTGATTTTGGGATATCCACAGAAAATGGAGGAACTTATCTTAATAATGGCCTTATAAACCAAAAAGAAGGCTTTGGTGGCCGGGCAATAGTGCATAATTTTTTTGAACTAGAGGGCTTTAATCAATGATAAAAGTTACCGTTATCATCCCATCATATAACCATGCTAGATATATTAGGCAAACAATAGAGTCTGTTATTGCGCAAACTTTTTCTGATATTGAGTTAATAATAATAGACGATTGCTCCACTGATGGCACAATGGATATGATAAGAAGGTTGGAGCCTGAGTGTAGAAAACGATTCACAAGCCTTGTTATTGTAGAAAAAGAAAAGAACTTAGGCGTAGTTGACAGCATGAAAACTGCTATTGCAATGGCGCAAGGAAAATTTATTTACCCAACTGCCTCTGATGATATTTTAAAGCCAGAGGCGATAGCAACGCTGTATGATTTTATTAAAGATAGAGATGATTATGGATTGGTGGGTGGTGATGATGAATTGATAGATGCAGATGGTGAGCGCATATATTGGGGCAAAAACAGAGAGATTGTTTATGATCAAACTTCAGCTAAATACTTAACTTTTGCTGACTTCTTAAAAAAATCGAGGCCGGATGTTGATTTTTCTTCTCACGACTATGGTTCATATAAAAGTTTGCTTCGTGGAAATTATATACCAAATGGGTTTTTATGGAGGGCTTTAGCAGCTAAAAATGCGGCTAAAGGCTTAAAAAACGGTTTTCTAGAAGATTGGTATATGGGGTTACAGGTTTCTAAAAAATATAAATTAAAATACATAGATAAAATACTTTATTCGTACCGATGGCATCAAGATAATGCCGTAAAAGACTTAGTAAAAGTTCTTAAGTCTGCTTATTTAGTTATAAAGAATGAGGGTAGTTACTGCTTCGGTAATCGTAAATTATTAACCATATATACGCAAAATAGACTGCGCTATTTTGCGGCTTTATGTAAATATGCTGCAAAAGAAATATTATTTAGATGGTTAATAAATATTTAAATAACATTTTATTGTCTATTTTAAAACTAGAATGGGGATCTTCAAGGGTTTCATCTGAATCTATACGAGTGCTGGTTAAAGATTGTAATGATAGACCTATCGCATCTGCAATGCCTTGGAATGGGTGCATATTAATAATTGAATTGTCTAGAGCCAGAATCAACACTTTACAGTTTTTTGGAGCGAATATAATATTGGCCATACCAGCGCCGCTTTGCCCAATAATAACTTTAGCTTGAGACAAGATGTGCGCCTGTTGTGTGAAGGTGAGTTTTTCTGGGTAAATGATTTCAAATCCATGCTCAATCAAAGTTTTTATTATCTCATCTTGGTTGAGTAAATGGCGATAAGTTGATTTTCTGGCTATGTATATTTTTCTAAAACCTTTAGGTTTAACTATATTTAATTTTTTAAAAACCTCATTTCTCACAAAATTCACAGCAACAGGTGATATTAACACATCTTGGCTGAAGTCACGCTCGCCATAGTTATCATGGATGATGGAAAGTTGAGATGGATAATAAAGCTTTTTCACCAGCATAGCCTCGTTAATATCAAGCTTTACTATGGGCCTATTATCTGAGTTAAATATATCCAATGCTTCAAGAGCTTGAGAGGAGACAGAGGCATCAATAATTAAAGGTATATTCTTATCCAAATGCGTTATAAGACTCAGTCTTGGCAAGCATTCAATCAACCAATGATAATAATTCATTGAATGGTCTTTATTCAAATGAATGCCGCAAAGAATTGAACTGCTTGGTGCCTTGATGTGCAAAGCAATGCTATCCTTAGTTATTTTCTCTATAGCTGGCGATTTTACTCCATATTTATTAAAAGTTTGTTTATCTATTTCGTCGTAAAGTATGGTGTTGTTGACTATTACTAAGTCCGTCCCCCCTGTGACGGTTGCGTTTTTTAGTGTGGCCAGATATTGATCTGGTAACTTCCCACTACATTTATGCTTTGCTGATATTGCCGATTTTTCATTAAAGATTTTTGGCATTGAAAGTTCTAAAGATTGATCAGTGCAAATCCATTTTATGTCCTGAGCTAATTGAGTGCAACCTTCTCGAACAGTAAGATAATTCATATAATTTCTTTTTAAACGACCTATCACTCTGTTCAATAGTTTAACTAATCTTTCTAATGCTATAACAGTGTAATATAATAGACAGTTAATGAAAAAAATGCCATTGCGATATGCTTTATCTTTTCTTTTTAGTGAAGTTGAAAAAGGGAATATTATTTTCACTAACCTTTCTATGGTTAATTGTTTATAAATAAACAAGAATATGGATTTTATATTTTTATGCACGTTCATTTAGCCCTTATTGCGTAATGTAAGATAACCACCATAATATACCGTAAGGTTCGCATTTATAGCAACATCATTCTTGAAATATTCAGGCCATTTTGATGTCATGTAATCATATCCTGCTTTGCTTCTTTCGATGTCCAGTCCTCTGCTGGCACTTTCGTGATGGGTCAGCTCGGCATATGGCGTCCACATCACGTTATATCCTTTTTTTCTGACTCTGAAGCACAAGTCAACATCTGAATATGAGGTTGGGGTGTTTTCTGCATCGAATTCACCGACGGCAATAAACAGCTCTTTATGCATCAACAGGCATGCCCCCGTCACGGATGAAACTTCGTGCGCTAGATAAAGGTTGTTTAAATATCCTGTGGTGGTTCTTGGCTGATGGATATATCCATGGGTGATATAGTCCTTCTTGGTGTATGGATTGGTGGCGCAATGCATTCCTGCATGTTGGATGTTATTGGTGCCTGGGAAATATAGCTTTGCTCCAACAATTCCAACGCCTGGCCTTTGCAGCCATAACATCATTTCTTCCAGCCAATTGGTGCTGATGATCTCAACATCGTTGTTAAGAAAGCATATAACTTCCCCTTTTGCGAATTTAACTGCATAATTGTTTATGGCGGAATAGTTATATGGCTTATCGTAAGAGAGCACCTTAATGTTTTTTCTGTTCAAGCCTTTTAAATATGCTAAGGCATCTGGCTCACTGGATTGATTATCAATCACGATAATTTCATAATCAGGATAAGATGTTTTGCTTTTAATGCTATCTATGCATGGTTTAAGCAGGTTAAGCTTGTCTTTCGTGGGAATTATGATGCTTATTTTAGGGTGTGAATTCAGCCTCTCGCATGAGATTTTATGGAAAATTCTTTCACCATCTATGTCGAATGAATGGGCCTCAGCCCCCAGATGTTTCTCTGTGATTTGGCAAGAAATCAGGGCGTCATTAATCGATCCGTCAGAAATTTTTAAGCAATGGTATAAAACGTGTGGTATATGATGCACCTCATCCATAAGCAGCCTTTGTGCAATCCGCAAGAGCAGATCATATGCATGGCCGGAGGGCAGGCTGGCATCAAAACCATCAATCAACCCATGTTTAAACATGGCCCCGCGGCTGATATAATCCAGGGAATAGAGGAGGTTTGGCGAAAAGTTTGGCTTGAAGAATGGGTCTAGATGCTTACCATCCTGATCGATCCTATCTTCATCGGGGTAGATCACCTTATAGCCTTTATTTTTGTTGAGGGCTTCGATATAGAAGGAAAGGGCGGCTGGGTCGAGTTTATCCCCCTCTCTTATTATCATTACATATTCACCCTTGGTCATGCTTAACAGGTCGTTTAATATATAGCCATGACCTTTTCCTTCGCAGTTAGCGATGCTGATGCGGATGTCTTTGCTTTCCATGCCATCTCTAGCGGCGACGCACAGCTGCCAATTGCCGTATGTTTGGGCAATAATTGACTGGATGGTGTCTGCGGCTTTATCTTCAGTTGCAACCAGCAGAAGTGAGATTAATGGTTTATAAGGCCCATTAACTATGGGTGAAGCTTTTTTCTTATGGGCTTTTAGCCATTTTCTATAGCCGGCATTATCATCAAGTCGATAATAGGCAAGGGGGTTGTGGCGCATTAACATGCTGTATATGGTGATGAAGTCGCCGGCTGCTAGCCAATTGCCGATCTTTTTAGCCTTGTAAATTAAATTTTTCATAAATGGTTCACAGCAAAGCATTAATATTGTTTTTTATCTGCTCAACGCCTGGCTGGCCAAATGGATTTATGCCCATCAGGTGGCCCAAGATCACAACCTCTAAGATTGCGTGTGCTGCCAAGGCGCCCAAGGAGTGTTCATCCATGGTTGGAAGCGATATAACACGCGATGGCAGGCCAGCTTCTTTGCAGGAAGTTATGGTGGCGTTATATTCTATATCATTGATGTCGGCAAGGGTTTTGCCATGCAGAAAATCAACTCCAGCAATGGGTTGCTTTAACTTGGCGGTGTCGCGAGCATAGATGAAGGTGAAAACCTTGTCGCGAGGGCCGTCTAGATAAAGCTGAAACATGCTGTGCTGATCAATGGGGCCTATGTTTTGAATGGGGGTGAATCCCTTGCCATCCTTGCCCAGTGATTCAGCGATAATTTGGGAATACCAATTGAAAAAATCAAGGAGGGATCGCAGATATCCAATGTTCACCATTATTGGCTTATTAAACAGGAATGCAGCCCTTGCCGCCAGGGCAGGGGCGCTTAACTCTTGCTTTTCCCACAGGGATAAGATCACGTAATTGGCGCCATTAATAAAACTTTTCATGTTAAGTCCGGCCAGCAGGCCTGGCAATATACCGACGTTAGTGAAGGTTGCAAAGCGACCGCCTATGTAATCATCATGGTCTAGAATTTTTGCTTTCATGTTTAAAGCTATGGTTCTTAAAGGGTTATCACCCTTGCCAACAATAAAGCAAAAGTTATTACTGCTTTTGATAGTGTGCAAGATGGCGCCCAGTATAGATAGAATCTCTATGGTTTTGCCAGACTTGCTGATAACCAGAAAGTATGTGCTGCTGGGGTCGATTCCTGCCATCACTGAGTTGTAATAAAATGGGTCGGTTGTGTCGAGATATTTAATCTCTAAGCCACTAGGGGCGCCTAATGATGCTGTCATTTTAGGGTTAAGTGCTGAGCCGCCAATGCCAACTATTACCACCTTTTTAAAATTAGATTTAATGTGGCTGGCCAGATCGGCGAGCTCGTCATAACCTTCTGTGCTTATGGGGTGGATAACCTTGTAATCCATGCTTGATGCACTTGTGCTCCTCCAGCTGTGTATAAGGGTTTTGATTTGCTGAGAGCAAGCTTCGGCCTCTTTGCTGTTCTGCGGGTTAAGTTCCAGGTAATTGTCGTGATAACTGTATGTCATGATTGTGAATGTTGGTTAACTAGGTAGATTATTTCTTCTAATCCTACGGGCTATTGCAATAGCAAATGTTGTTATGAGTATAGCAAGTAATGAATAATTTGCAATTTCTAAGGTGAACCAGTAACCTCCTTTCTGTTTAGATAGAGTGGTAACTGTTATTTGATCTTCTGTTAATTCGCTTTTATTTATAACCTCGCTGTTACCATACGCCCATATATTAGTTGGGGCTAGATTTGCCGATAAGTTTTTATAGATGCGATTTGGATATAGAGATACGTATGATTTATCTTTGATAATCACGGCAATAAAATCATTCCAATTGTTTATGCTTTCTTGTTTGCCAATAAATGATTCCAAGACGGCAGTATTACCCCCTAAAGTGTTGGCATAGTTGCTAAGGGCTAATGATGCGTCTGGATAAAAGCGCCAATTATCAGTAGGATAAGTGTGATATTGACCGTTACTTGGAGCATTTATATATAAAACTCCATCTGGTTTTAATATCCTCAATGCTTCCGTAAAGGTTAACCAAAAGAATTGGCTGTGTTCAAAGCAAGAGCTTGTGACTACTACATCTGCATAATTATCCGGTAGAGGGAATTTATATGCATCAGTTAGAACTATATCGACACCTTTTCCTTTTTCAAAATCAAGTCCTATGTATTTTGATTCTAGAGGTGCAATTTGCCTTAAGCTTCCGTTAACATCCTGAGAACCTATCTCAACTATAATTCTATCCTGTTTTTCCGCAGCTGCATAATTTTTAAAAAATGCTCTGCCATATTCTATCGCTGTGTAATGCATGATTATATTGCTTTGTTTAAATAATATTTAATCGTCTTCTTTAAGTTATCAGAGAAGTTGCTAGATGGGCGCCATTTTAACTCTCTTTCTATCTTAGAACAGTCTATGGCATAGCGATAATCATGTCCAGGTCTATCCTGCACAAATGTTATTTGTTTTGCGTATGGTTGGTCTGCTGGGGAAATTTGATCAATTGCATCGCAAAGAATTTTCGCTAAAGAGAGGTTGTTTTGTTCGTTGTTTCCACCGATATTATAGATCTCACCTTTAATGCCATTATGGAAAATGAAATCTATCGCTTCGCAATGGTCATCCACGTAAAGCCAGTCTCTTACGTTAGTACCGTTGCCATAAATGGGAATTGGCTTGCCGCTTAAAGCAGTGCGAATAATTGTTGGAATCAATTTTTCTTGGTGCTGGCGAGGGCCATAATTATTAGAACAGTTAGAGGTGGTTATATTCATGCCATAGGTGTGAACATAACTTCTTGCCAGCATATCGCTGCTGGCTTTTGAGGCGCTGTATGGTGAATTGGGGGCATATGGGGTGGTTTCTGTGAAATATCCAGTCTCGCCCAATGTTCCGTAAACTTCATCAGTTGAAATGTGGTGGAAGCGATGCTGAGAACCTTGCCAATGCCTTCTGGCGGCGTCCAACAGGGTGAAGGTGCCCATCACGTTCGTTCTCACAAACTCTGCTGGGTTGGCGATGGAATTATCAACATGCGATTCAGCCGCAAAGTGGATCACCCCTGTGACATCGTAATCAGTAAATATCTTCCTCACCAAGCCTTCATCGCATATATCGCCCTTAATGAAGATGTGATTTGGATTATTAATAACTTCACTTAAATTGTCCATGCTGCCGGCATAGGTCAGTTTATCAAGGTTAATCAGCCTGTAATGTGGGTGCTTAGCGAGGAAGTAATGAACGAAGTTCGAGCCAATAAAGCCAGCCCCGCCGGTGATTAATATTGTTTTTGTGAAAGGCATATCTTTAAACTCTCGGTCCAATGATTTATTTTAATATTCAGATGCTTTTTTATCTTTTCCTTGGCCAAAACGGTGAATGGTGGTCTGGCGGCAATGGTTGGGAATAGGGCAGAACTAACGGGCTTTATCGGTGTTTTGAAACCTGTTGTTTTGGCGATGGCGCAAGCAAAGTCATACCAGCTTGCCACCCCTTCATTGCTGTAATGGAATATTGCGTTATCGAAGCTGTTTTTTGCAATCATGGCCATAATTACAGCTGCCAGATCGTCGCTGAAGGTTGGGGTTCCAACTTGGTCGTAAACAATGGATATCTCTGGCTTTGTTTTAAGCAAAGTGATTACCTTTTCAACGAAGTTATCCTTCAGTGTGGAGTAGAGCCACGATGTTCGGATGATAGCAGCATTGCCGGTGTTATCAAGGATGGCCTGCTCGCCAGCCAATTTGCTTTTGCCATAGATGTTTATGGGGTTGGTTTTATCTTCTGCGCAATAGGGCAGATTGCTTTTGCCATCGAACACATAATCGGTGGATACATGGATTAATGGCAGGTTGTATTTTTCAGAGATGATGGCGAGGTTTTTTGGCCCCAATTCATTTACGGCAAACGCCTTCTCCACCTCACTTTCGGCCTTTTCGACGTTGGTATATGCTGCGCAATTAACTATATGGGTGATTTTTTTATCATTAACAATTCTCTCGATTTGGCTTGCTTGGGTTATGTCCAATTCTGCTGAAGGCAAAAACAGGCCGCTTTCAGCGGGCGTAATTTTACGCAGAGAAGTTCCCAATTGACCATTAGCACCGGTGACAAGAATCATTTATTTAAATTCCTCTAATATCTTATACAGGTAAACGCCATATTCAGATTTTTTCATCGATTCCGCCAAGGCTGCAAATTGATCTAGGGTTATGTAGCCTTTTCTAAGAGCGATCTCTTCGATGCAAGCGATTTTCATTCCCTGCCTGTTTTCTATGGTTGCGATGAATTGAGCAGCTTCCAGTAAGCTTTGATGAGTGCCGGTGTCAAACCAGGCATTGCCACGCCCCAACACTTCGATGGAAAGTTGACCTCTTTCTAAATAAACTTGATTCACATCGGTGATCTCGAGCTCGCCGCGGGCAGATGGCTTGAGGTTTTTTGCGATTTCCACCACTTGATTGTCGTAAAAATATATCCCCGTAACTGCACAGTTGGATTTTGGGTGCGCTGGCTTTTCTTCTATGCTAAGAACCTTTTTATCATCAGATATTTCCGCAACGCCATATGGCTTAGGGTCATTAACAATATAGCCAAAAACTCTGGCCCCAACGTCTATGCTGGCTGCATTTGCCAATTGTTCCGGCAGGCAGTGGCCATAGAAAATATTATCACCCAAAATCAGGCAAACTTTTTCTTCGCCAATAAATTCCTCACCCAAGATGAAGGCTTGGGCAAGGCCACCAGGATGGGGTTGTTCGCAATAATAAATGGTCAAGCCAAGCTTGCTTCCATCGCCAAATAGGTTCCTGAAGAGGGGTAAACTTTCTGGATTAGATATTATCATGACATCCCTTATACCCGCTAACATAAGGGAAGATAGGGGGTAGTAAACCATGGGTTTGTCATAAACCGGCAAAATCTGTTTTGAAACTGCTATGGTGCTTGGATGCAACCTGGTGCCCAACCCGCCAGCTAAAATTATTCCTTTCATCGCTGCCACTTATATTAAATAATTAATCCATCAAAACATAGCAGATGCTTTTTTACTATTCAACAGCATTTTCACAGCCTCTTGACATATATGGTGCCTTTTTATAAGGTGTAGGGGTGGTTTAACTTAATATATGGATAGAGAGATGTCACAATCTGTTACTGATCAAGATTTTCAAAGAGATGTGTTGGATGCCAGCGGACCGGTGTTAATTGATTTCTGGGCACCATGGTGTGGCCCATGCCGTCAACTTACCCCTGTTATCGATGAGTTGGCGCAAGATATGGCTGGAAAGGTTAAAGTTCTGAAAATGAATATTGATGAAAACCTTGACACTCCGTCGAAGTTTGGCATCAGAAGCATCCCGGCATTATTGCTGTTCCAAGATGGAAAACAGATTGCTATGAAGGTTGGATTCAGCACTAAAGCAGCTCTGGTTGAATGGATCAACAGCGAAACAGCAGCATAGATTTTGAGCACTTGGCCGCAAAAAGATGTAAAAGAATTGGCAGCTGCGCTGTTAAATCAGTTGCGATTGAATAAAATTTTCTTGTGGCTGGGCATTGAAATTGAGTTTTATTTAAGAAAAGAGGGCAGGGCACCTGATGATGAGGTTATCACCAGGTTTTCTGCCCTTTTTCCAGAGATCCTTCTTGAGAAAGAGCGCGGCAATGGCCAATATGAATTTGCCATGCCCTATAAAGAGGCTGAAAAGGCCATCTCGGCTTTAATCAAATTAAAGAAAAGGATGTTGATTGCCGCAAAAGAATGCGCACTGGAGTTGATATTAGAACCAAAGCCATTTGCCGATGATTATGGTTCTGCCATGCACCTCCATCTTTCTTTGCATGATGCGGATGGTGATAATTTATTTTCGGAAAATAATGATTTAATGGATGGGATCATTGCATCGGTGCTAGATCTGGTGCGGACGGATTTAGACTTTATCTGTAACGAAGGTGATTTAATAAGGCTGCAACCAGGGTGGATGGCGCCTTCCCATATTGCGTGGGGTGGCAACAACAGAAGCATGGTGATCAGGGTTCCCCATGATTCTCCTGCCCACAGGCGCTTTGAATTCAGGCTGCCCAGCGCCAATTCCAACCCATATAAAGTTTTGCTATTTTTATTGGTCGGGGTTTTGCTTTCCAAAGGGCAAAAAGCAATACACACAAAAATATATGGCAATGCCCATGACCCGCAATATAATTTGCCAAAATTAGAATTTTGTAATAATATATTGCTTAAAAGATTTCAGGATTTATCATCGTTGCAAAAAGTGCTCAATGATGTGAAAATCCAAAAGCTGGTGGAGAGCAATTTTGATGACTGGAGTGAATAAACATATAGTTGTGTTAATGGGCGGTCTTTCTGCGGAAAGAGAGGTTTCCCTTGTGACAGGCAGGGCGATGGTCGATGCGCTGCATAAATTGGGATATATGGTTACAGCGGTTGACCCAAACACAGACCTGGCGCTGAAGTTATCTGAACTTAAGCCAGACATAGTGCTGAATGCACTGCATGGAACATATGGCGAGGATGGCTCCATCCCTGGATTGTTAGAGGTTATGAATATACCATACACCCATTCGGGTGTTACTGCTTCTGCCATTGCCATGGATAAATCAAAAACTAAAGCTTTGTTGCGGCAATATGGGGTTCGCTCCCCTGCGGAGGTGATGCTTACAGTCGACGAACTGGAAAAGATGGCGCTAGCCGGGAAAGAGCCGATGGCGCGCCCATTTGTGATAAAGCCTTTGTCAGAAGGGTCAAGCGTTGGGGTGATTATCGTTATGGAAGGCACCAAAGATTGGTTCCACAAAGACAAATGGAAGCAAGGGGCAAGGTTATTGGTGGAGGAATATATCCCCGGGCAAGAGCTTAGTGCTGTGGTTATACGCGGCAAGGCCATGGGGGTTTTGGAATTGAGGCCCAGATTTGGGTTTTATGACTATAAAGCTAAATACACCGACGGGGTTACGGATCATATATTCCCAGCTGAATTGCCGGATGGGGTGTATAAAGCGGCGATGGAATGGGCGGCAGTGGCCCATAATTCTTTGGGATGCCGCACCGTCAGCCGCAGCGACTTAAGGTTTGATCCCACTCGTGGCGCAGATGGCTTGTATTTCTTAGAGATCAACACTCACCCTGGTTGCACTCCCTTATCAATTGTTCCTGAAGTTGCAGCAAAGCAGGGAATATCCTTTGAGCAGCTGGTGGGATATTTATTAGCTGATGCTAAGTGTGAGTTGGTGTAGTTTGATGTCGCAACCAAGAAATAGAAATCACGCCACACGCAAAACCACCCATCGCAGCAGATGGCCTTTAAGATTGGCCGTTCTTATTTTTGTGATCGGGGCAGTTTTGGCAGGGCAGGTTTATTGGCAAGACAATCTTGCCGTTTTTAACGAGAACCTTAGTGTTATGTATGGCGACAAATTCACCATCAAGCAAATTAACGTTAGTGGAAACAATCAGCTTGCTGGCGAAGAGGTGATAGGTGTTTCCCACCTGCAGTTGGGGCAAAATTTATTGAGTCTGGATGTTAACATGGTGCGCGAAGCATTAGAGCAAAACGGCTGGGTTGAATCTGCCGCTGTTTCTAGGGTTTATCCCTATACGGTGAATATAACAATTGAAGAAGCAATTCCCCAGGCCTTGTGGTGGAATAACGATGGTTTTTATTTAATTGCACGAAGTGGGCGCATAATAAAGCAAATTCCAGACCCTCTTGGCAAGCCACCATACATGCTGATTTTTGGGGCGGAAGCGCCATCTAAATACAGTAAGATGTATCAAGAGCTGTTCAATCACGCCATTTTCCCACAGGTTGTGGCTATGTCGAACATCAGGGGTCGCCGGTGGGATATATATCTGGAAGACGGAACATTAATCAAGCTTCCTGAAATTAACGTAGGCAAAGCATTAAATCTGTTGGATAAATTGCACAAAAATGGCATAATGAAAAGCAGGGGTGTGCGTGAGCTTGATATGCGTCTGTCACCGGAGAAAATTTTTGTTAAAAATAAGTGATTGGTCATATGCCTAAGCAGCGTAGTAATATTGTTGGTGTTTTAGATATTGGTAGTTCCAAGATTGTGTGTTTCATCGCAAGAATGGGATTTCATGGTAAAACAGAAGTTCTTGGAATTGGCCACCATGTGGCTGCTGGAATCAGGGCAGGGGTGATCACCGATATTAAATTGCTAGAAAGATCAATCGCCGCATCAGTTGAAGCCGCAGAAAAAATGGCAGGGGAAAGCATACAGCGGGTTTATGTCAGCCTTGCTGCCAGCAACTGCCTCTCGCAAATAATGAATTCTGACATCATGGTAACCGGCCATGAAATAAGCGACCGCGATGAGAAGAAGCTGTTCTTCCAGATTCTGGATAAATTTACCGATCAAGGGATGGAGGTGATCCACACCTTTGCCTATGAATATGTGCTTGATGGAAACCGCGGCATCAGCAGCCCGACGGGGATGTATGGCAACAAGTTATCATGCGATTATCATGTTGTTTCTGCCCAAGCCAGCAGTTTAATGAACATGGTGAATTGTGTGGCCAGATGCCAATTAGATGTTGATAATTATGTGTGCGCGCCATATGCAGCTAGTATAGCTTGCCTTCATCCGGATGAAATGCGCCTTGGCGTCACCTTAATTGAGTTCGGTGGAAGCTGCACTTCTATCTCGGTTTTCCATAATGGCCATCTGGTGTTTATGGATGCGGTTCCGATGGGTGGAGTCAACGTAACCAATGATATTGCCTGTGGTTTGAGCACTGACTTTGCCAGCGCAGAAAGGGTTAAAACTCTGTATGGAACCGTTATCATGACTTCTGCTGACAACAATGAAAAGATCGAAGTGCCAATTTCAGCCGATGGTGATGGCGAGATGAATGTGGTCAGCCGATCCTTATTAGTGGAGATTATCAGAGCAAGGGTTGAAGAGACATTAGAGATCGTGAGGCAGCGATGGGAAGCCAAGGGCGCCAACCTGTTAAGCGGCAATAAAATTGTGATAACAGGCGGAGCATCTCAGCTTTCTGGCATGCGTGAACTTGTTGCCCATATGTTCAATAAAACAGTTAGAATGGGCTATCCGCAAAGCATCGATGGCTTGGCAGAAAGCACCGGTGGCCCAGCATTTTCCGCGGCAGTGGGCATGTTGCTTTATGCAGCTGATGCTGAAAGCGGCGCATTGTCGCAACAGCAGGATAAAGGCTTGATTGCCGGGGTTTTTTCTTGGTTTAAGGAGAATTTCACTTCTTGATTTTGCCCTCTGCCAGCATGCTGACAATTTCTTCAGCTGCTATATATAGTGGAATGTCAGCTAATATCGCAGCAGTGACGTTCGGCTACCTTAATTTTCGGCAATATCTATTTACTAAAAGAATGTATCAATATATATTAGTAGCATCTTAATAAAATTAGTTGCATAAGACCATCGATGAAGAACATCTTCCTTAAAATCACCAAATGCTTGATCACCGCAGTGAATGATGCAATAAAGCACGATGGGGTGGAGCACGCGGGTTATTTATCGTTTCTTCTGATGTTGTCCATCTTTCCTTTTCTAGTGCTGTTTGTGGCCATTGTTGGGTTGATTGGCAGTTATGAACTCAGCCAGGTGTTGCTTCACTTTATTGTGAACAGTTCTTGGGCGGAGTTTATTGATGCCTTGAAGCCAAGGATTGTGGAGATAACCTCTAGCCCACCGCAAAGCATCCTGACCATTGCCATAGTCAGCGCCATTTGGACGGCTTCTTCGATATTCGAAGGCATAAGAACCATTTTAAATCGCAGCTATAGGGTTGAATCAACCCCGCCATACATAACTCGCAGGCTTTTTAGCATAGTGGAATTCTTTATTGTTATGGCATTCATCGTGGCGATTATGTTTGCTTTGGTGGTGCTGCCAAGCGTTTGGCAATATATAAGCAACATCTTCTCGTTGCCAAATAAATTTATATTGGCCCCAGAAGGCAGTGAAATGAGAAGCTCGATATTGATGGCATTTATGTTTTTCATCACCGCCGCATTCTATTATTTTTTGCCAAA
>Ga0114977_10000543_pt1 | contig 25163 bp, 30 predicted proteins | sample S_130805_MF_Meta_FD_87026 | JGI IMG/M metagenome (GOLD analysis project Ga0114977, IMG submission 87026) | Freshwater microbial communities from Lake Simoncouche, Canada to study carbon cycling - S_130805_MF_MetaG | ecosystem: Environmental > Aquatic > Freshwater > Lake | place: Lake...
ATAAATCTGGCATCTTTCCTCATGGGTCAGGTGGGTATACATAGAATTTCCTTTTTTGAAACTTAAGGTATTCTATGCTGCCTGACTCCTTTCCTCAATTCCTTTATCCATGTTGCACTTCACCGTTGAATCGGCGTGAACTTTTACTTCTGCGATTATGATAAGGATCTATTTCTTCTATTGCCACTGCACTTGTCTGAAGTACAGATTCTGCAGATTTACTTTCGGCCACACCAGCTGCATCTATCACAGAATTAGCGTTAGCTCTAATTGATACAACATTTTTATAAATCGATGTCATTTTCGCTTCTTCAGCTTCAGAACCTTGTTTTGTATCATTTCCACCTGCATTTTGTCGGTATGCCGATAGTTGCTCCTGTGTCCGAAAGCCTCTGATAGATAAAGTTTTACCTCTAGCTGTTACAATCTCACGATTCTGATTCCCAGTAGGATTCGTATTATCTTTACCGTTCATCTCACCATCTCCTCACATTTTAATATCTGAAATATTTGGGCTGTGCCAAAATTTCTATGCTGTATATATACTATTGCGGCATAACAGTCACCATCAAATACTAATAATTTAAGGCTTTATATTGCGGTAATGTTATTTAGAATCACCCTCTTCCTGCATTGAGAGAGTAAAACCTTGTGGCAATCTTAAGCTAAACCAATATAAAACCGCACCCCTATTACCAATTTAATAGAAGGATGCAAATTTTAAATTTTACAGTGAATTAATAGCTTTGAGTGGTGTTTTGAAGGAGGGCGAAGTTGCTAACCAGCTACATTTCCTTGATCATGGCCACAATTTGCAGCACATGCACTTTGGTGATCATAGACATTATAGCAGCGAATTTTTCTTCCTTCATCACAATTTCTGATGGTTCAGAAATTTTGCCTATTTCATCCTGGAAATATTCAGTGATCATTTTTTTATCGCGGTCGAACATATTGCGGATGAAAAGCAGGCTTTCAGCAAGCCTATCAATTGCAGGGTTATTTTCATTAAGCGCGCCTTCTTTGAGGGTTTTATAAATTTCCTCGTGATATTCTTTTGGCTCAAATAGCGGGTTTACTGTTTGCTCGAACAGTTTAATCACATCGCCAGTGAAATTGCCATATATATGTATAACGTTGCCGATTGCGGCGGTTAGCACTGTAACCGGCAATTCAAGGGCTTCACGTTCTAGTTTTTTTTGAGTATCAGCATAGAATCCTACGATGCTTTCGAACCATCCTGGCACATCGTAGAAATCTTCTGGTATTGGTTTTTCAGTAGTCATAATCTATTAAGCACTATCCTTGGTACATTCAGGGATCAATATGCCGCAAATTAAAATCGAAGGCAAGTGTTTTTCTTATCAACTTCTCATAAATACAGCAAATCATCTAATTCGCAGTGGAAATTTTCTAATCCGGTTTAGAAAATTCCACCTTTAATACCTTAAAATAAAAACCTAGAAATGCACAGCTCTTCCCTTTGTCTTCTGAACATTCACATCTTTTAAATTTTCTTTAAGACGAGTTTGAATATCAAGCAATACATTTGCCCGGACCCCAGGATTCCTTGGATGATCTCTAGCACCGCGAACACCGACTACAATAGGTCCTACAAGAGCTGCTTCAAGGTTAGCGTGATTTGGTATCCGTTCAGCAGCAACATGAGCATAAGTAGAGACTCGTTCAAATATTTCAGATATTGTGCTACCGTGTTCTGCGTGAGCAGTATGAATTTTCATATCATCCTTACTAAGAAGTGCATCAAGATATGCAGTTGCAGCCCTGCCCTGCCGCTTATCTAAATCAATTGCCATTGCTGCTTCACCACGTGTAATAGCGGCATCCAAAGCTTCAATAACAGCACTAAGTTGCGGTGAGGCAGCAATAACAACACCGAAATTATTAGGATCACGATTTATTGTGTTGTCACTCACTGCTTTTGCAGCAGCAACACGCACCGCCTTACTCGCCACTAGCTCCCTTACCTGATTATCACTAGGTATAGCTTTTAATTTAGGATACCCTAGCTGGCCCAAGCCTTGAGTTGGCACACCAACATCTTGAGGAGCACCAGCTGCATCATCCAAACGTGTCCGATTTGCTACTGCCAACGCACCTCTACCAGTTCTTGCACCATGATGTCCCACTATTATCTCACCAAGGCGCTGCTCTATAACCTCCTGGACTAATTTTGCTGCTACTTTACCATCTATACCCATTACGGTTGCAAGAGGTCTGTTCCCTCCCCTCTGCTCGTTCACTTGCCTTGTAATCTCGGTACCTACACGTGTACGTAGAGATTCAATATCAATAGGTGGTATTCCCCAAGGATTATTTTTATTATTTCTTAAGAAGTCATTAACAGTCTTAATTCTGCTATAAACATCACCCTTATTGCCTTTGTTTTTCTTTCCGGTACCCTCTTCTCCATTTAGCTTACTAATAAGCTGAACAATCGCTACATTTGCATTAGCATCAATATGAGAGTTTTTCTCATCGTTGCTCTTAATGCCTCTGTGCCTTCTCTTTGCTTGAGTTTTTGAATCACCTCTTCTTGAAGCATTTTCCTCTGCTTTATCCAAAGCATGTAAAACTGCATATGAATCAAGCTCTTTGCCATTTTTAGCTTTTATCGTGTGATCATCTTCAGCTTTCTGAAGCACCTTATCAAATATTGCTTGTTCTTGTGCGTTGCCCCCTAAACTATCTCTAAGCTTTGTAATATCACGTAATACAGGCTTCTCTATTGCATCAAATTCACTTGGTGGAATTCCTAACTTAATTCCAAGAATTTCTTGTATAACATATAAAAGTTTTACTGCTGTGCTTCTGTTTTCATCCTGAATTATAGTGCCGCCGCCAACTGCCTGAGCCTGCAAATTTGGTCCAAAGCCAGATTGTGGAGACTGTTGGAAAGCATTCTGCGGCTGGAAAGCATTCGGATTCTGCTGGAAAGCATTCGGATTCTGCTGATAAGCATTCGGATTCTGCTGGAAAGCATTCGGATCCTGGAAAGCATTCTGCTGCGGAGATCCAAAGCCAGGCTGCGTCTGCTGCTGATAAAGACCACCATTATTCTGAACGGCTTCTAAAACCTCGCCCTTTGCAATCACAAACAATTTTGGAAAGTCTTCTGGTTTAATAGGGGATGACCTATTAATCAAATTACTACTAATTCTAGAGTTAATATATCCGTTTATCTCATTTGGATCCAAATTCTGAAGGCGATACTTCAATACTTCACGTGCATGCGTCTCTCTATCACCCGTCCGATAAAATCCATTAGGTAAAGGCAAATCACTTCTAGTTACTGCACCGATTATAGCTTTTACCATGTTTTTCTGTTCTTGTGCATAAGCCATATCTTTATAGCTTGTATAAGTATATCTAAAAGGATAGGAAACCTTAGATACGATCCCAAATCCATAATTAAAATTATTGCTTCTATCTAAAGCACTTTGTTGTGCAAGAGCCGCCGTAGCACTGCTAACTCTAGAAACAAGAGTGTTTTGGAAAGTTGCAGCTAAATTAGCCACATCATTATTGATGTTATAATCAATAGGCATGGTGTCTAAACTCCCGCTATAATTTTGTGTTGAAGTATAATTTGAAGAATAATTAATGGCCTTGCCGGCAAAAATGTTATCCACAATTGAATCAACAGTCGGAACCTGTGCTGCAGCCAGACCTGGCGCAAGCCCTCCGGCCGCAGCAAGAGCTGCTGCATTACTGGCAACTGGTATACGAATGCCTCTAGATAGATCTGCTAATTTATAGTTTGTACGTATCTGGTTTATATTTCTAGAAATGCGCTCTGATAACTGATCTGCAGCATTACCAAACGCTTCTGTAAGAGTAGCGTGTTCTGCAGCAGATAAAAGCTCAGCTCTTGTGATTAGTGTTGTAACATTAGCATGGTTCTTTGCTGCACTTATATAAGAATTAATCGCATTTACAGGATTGCTTTGCCTATCAGCATCGCTCACACTTTTTAATGCTTTCTCTTTTGTAGCTGATATCCTGTTTTTCACTTCATGAAATTCATTCATTACAGCATTAGTAATCCCATTAGCTAAAGCTATAGCGGGACCACCACCAGGAGGATTGATCGAACCATCCGCCGGCGCCCCTCCTCTAGCTTTGCGTTGTTCCCGATAATTATCCATTATATACCGCCCTGCAGCGGCTTGGTCAGGGCCCAATGCGGCTATGTTGTCTAAGGCAGCGGCATCAATCATATTTCTAATTTCATCGTATCTTGTAACATCAGCCGTCAGTTTCGCATTCGGCAAAACTGCAGCATAATTAGCGAAATCTGTTCCGGTAGCAGCTACGAGAACTCCAGTGGCAGGTTCTGCCCCGTTTATTAAAGTAGAAATCGCTTCTCTTAGAGTTCGTTCTGAGACATGAATATGACCGTCTACGTTAATAGACTCCACCACCTTGTTTCTTTTGCTTTCTGCAGCAGCTGCGGTAAGTACATCTCTTTCAAAAGAATCAATAAAATTGTTAATAATAGGATTGTTTAGCTTGTCATCTCTATTAAAACGTGCGCTGGTGACCATTGCCATTGCAGCTCTTTTTAAAGCATAGACTTGATTATTTGCATATATCTCAAATTGAGCTTCACCGCCCCGTAAAAATGCATTTCTTGCCAAATCATTTGGAGGCTTAACATATGCCGCATCTACTGTAGTGATTCCTTTACCTTCTTGAAATTTATTGGCCTCATGTTTAGCGTCACCAATTGCTGTAACAGCAACATCAGCCTTGTTTTTAATTCTCGCATGATCACTACCAAAAATACCCCCCCTTAAGCTCTGCACCATATCTTGTATAATGTTCATATAAGCGAATTTAGCTTGCTGAACTTTTTGAACATCAAAGTCAGTTACACTGCCATTAAGAGATTTTTCAGCAACGTCTTTAATAGCTTGAACCAGCTGTTCTTTAGCTACGATTTCACTTCCTGCTATATATCTTGGCACTCTAAAATCCTCCAACGTTACAAATTTATCTATGACAGTCTTAGAAACACTACTCTAGAATCTTAAATCTCCGCCCAACCACGCATCTTTTCTTGCATCTCTTCAGTTGCCTTTCTTGCTGCAACTGCCTCCGGTGATTTATCTTCCTCAAATTCCCTGTAAGCTGTAAGATATTCCTGATAAATCTCTGCGCTGTTCACATTCACCGCCGCATCTGCAAGAGAGAGGTAATAATCGGCGCGTGATACAAACTCAGGTTTTTTAGCTGCGTTCTTTAAATATTCGGCGAACATCAACATTCCATTAGATAAATCGCGCTTCATCATATCACTCATATATTGTGCAAGGGTTGCGCGTTCTTCCTCAGCCACATCCTGGTTGCCAAAGGTTGCCATAAGGTTGGTCATTTCTTCTGAACCAGCCATATCAGCTGAAACTTCAAGCATTTTTGCTCCCGATTTAGTTCTACCTACTAATTCCTGAACATTCTGTACTGCCTGCATCATTTCATCCTGATGAGCGGCTAATTTTTCGACGATTGACATACCTTTTAATCCCCAATTATGTTAACAAATTTAAGTGAAACAATTTAGATACACTATACTCTTTTTTTTGACCCCAGTCTATTACTTTATTACCTTTATAGCGCTTTTTTAATAGTTTAAGCACATTTTCGTTAATTTCTAAATTTATGGTTGAATCATCATTATTATAAATTAACCTGCAGTAAATGAAATTACACCGCTACTCTCTAAGGTGATTTCTACCCCTTCCTCAGCGTTTAAAGTGCCTGTTCTTTTATATGCGGATATTATAAATCCACCTGAAATTACATCACCTCTGCCAAGTGTGATTTGATAATTATTTATACTCCCTGAAAATGCGAGGCTACTTACTTCATCCTCCGCCGCGGAATCTGTAAAAAAACCATTGCCACTCACCACTAAAGCTGCAATCCCCGCCCCACTTACCAGCGATTGCCACCTGCCTGTGGAGAGGTTGCTGCCATTCACTACGTTATTCGAAAGCGCTATTCCTGCATTACGCAGGCCGCCGATAGTTGTGAAGGTCTCGAGCGGCGTTTCACCGTTGCCGAGTTTAATAAGGAAATTATTGCCATTTGCAACAAATATTCCGCTGCCCTGCTGCAAGATCACATCAAAATCTATCACCCCCTGCCGTGTAAGGCCATCCCTCTGCCGGGCAATGGCAGAGCTTGCCTCTTTGATTGAGGTGACGCTGGCATTCGTTGCGCTTAGCGATGCGCCATGCAGCACACTCCTTATCTGGGCAAGTATATTCGATGCTTCCTGATTATCTCGTGCGCGGCTGAAAACATTTATGGCAATGCTCACGTGCCATCCGCTGGTGGTGCGGCTGATTGAGTTACTTGCGGAGAAATTATCAACAGCCACGAATGGGAATTTGACATCATTTGGTACATTTGCGTAAACACCGTTAATCATGCTAGCGAGCGCTGTATCATTATTTAGCGACGAAATTACCGATGTTTGCAGTTCATATAGATGGTCTGTGGTCATATGGCATCTCCAGTAATTACTATCATTCAAGCGTAGGCGAGAATCTATTGCTGCGCAGCAGTGGATCACCGCGTTCGCGGAGATGACAAATCAAATTTTAATTCCCCGATAAGGCAGGTAAAAATCAACAGCTTGTTTAGGCAAGGTCTGGGCTCCTGCCCTGCCATCATAAATTGTGGCAAGGTGCGCGAGCATCCCATATCTTATAGGGCTTGGAACGTTCGCTGCAGAAGACCCATAACCTGCAACATAAACAATCTCAACACGCTGACCAATGGGGCTGGCATCAAAAATAAGCTTCCTGTTGCCGCCAGAGAGGTAATAGCTACTGCTTGAGATAGTTGCGCTCGTATTGTCCCGAGCAATTGCTGTAACACTTGTAATCGACTGCACCGGCCCCATGGGCAGCAGCACACACGATGGTGCATATTTATCATAGGATAATTTCCAGCTTTGTGTGATTAACGAACTACGCAGGAAACTCTCTGCAGCTTTCCTTGCCGTTGTAATCAGGGAAGTTATCAGCGCATCGTCGCTTGAATTCACAACTTTAAGGTAAGTTTTTGTTTCTGATAATGTGAGGGGCTCTGAAGCGGGTTCTACCACGCAAGAAAGTACAGGCGTGTGGTTATATTGGTTCATTTTTTTCTCCTGAATATAGTTCGTGGTTGGTAGTTTGTGGTTCGTGGTTCTAATTTCATAGCAAGTCACCAACTACGAACCACGAACTATCCTTATCCCTAACCATTTCTGGCACTTGAACGTGCGATTGAATTACCAATATCAATCAGCGTTTGGCTGGCTGCTTCTTTAAAATTTTGTGAATTTATATCAATTTTTCCAGATGAAATAGACTGAAAAACCGTAGGCAGGATCAAATCATGTAAAATAATACCAAAAATACTACCGCCAAGTTGCTGGGTTATCGCTGTAGTAAGGGCAGTATGCAATTGATCTTTAATTTGCTGAGAACTTGAGATAATTGTTTGTTCTACAACGTTTTTCATGCTGTTAATATCGTTCTCCAAAACCCCTTTGAGGGTAGTAAGCAAATGCTGCTTTGCCTCTTCACCCACTTTTGCGAATTGTTGCTTCACAGCTTCGCCTAGTATTGCCGCCTTATCATCAATTATGGTTTTCTGATTGCTCATTTTTTTCTCCAAAAGTTTTAAAATTAAGGTTCTGTTAACTTATTTCGACATTGATTTATTGCATTGCAGCACATTATTTTTGGCTGTAATCTTTATTTTTTAAGTATTTTGTGGCTAATATGCTACAATATAGTTGTGGATGGTGTGTGTTCATGTTATAACTTTAGCGCTCTTAAAATTAATAATTTATTAACATATACACAGAGAATATATGGCCGATAAAAATAAAAAAGTTAGTGTAGATGCTAGGCAGGTTAACTTGGCTAAACCTGATAGGAAAAATATCTTCAGGTTTTTGCATAAAAGTTATGATGAATCGGTAGCATTACTGGTTCAGGCTCGCGATTATTTCGCAACACAGGTGCAAGCAGAGAAGTCTAATTTTTCACTAGAACAAAAACTTGCTTATACCTTTGCTTTATCAACCATCACCACCCAATTAACTTCTGTGATGGGCTGGTTGATGTTTTGCAAGGCAATTGAAAGGGGTGAAGTTGCTCAAGACCAAATAAAAGATGAAGATTTAACCATGCCGGAATTTAACTGTGCAATGGATGAAGATCATTCTCTTTTTGGCATGCTCAACTCAACAACCGTTGAAATAATTGAGAAAACAGCCAGCCTATACAACAGAGTAAAGCGCATGGAAAGCCCCATCAAAGAGCGCTTAATAGAATTGGCTTAGATTTACCCCCTCAAATTAGAGGGGGTAAATCTATATATTACGATACAGGCAAATCGTGCGCCCTGCCTTGTATTGCTAAGGCTGAAATTGTGCCACCTGTTGTAACTGAAGTGCTAACTATTGAAAGCCGCACATAGCGTTTGCTCCCAACATAACCAATTTTCTTCACCACATTATCATCAGTTAAAGCAAATGTAGCGCTTGCAGTAGTTCCATGCAAATCTGCTGCCGCAACTGTGGTTGCGTCAGATAAGTTTGCTGCTGAGCCTTCCTGAATTAATGGCGTGTAAGTTCCATCAGTCAATGTGGCAGATTGTATAGCAAATTCAACCGCGCCATAGCCCTGCATATCAATGATATTGCCATTTGTTGTTGTGCTGCTGGTAATTGCGCTGGTATTTAGTGCGGGTGCAAGATGTATGCTATTGTGTAAATCGCTCATTTTATTTTCCTTTTTTGATAGTTAGAGTTTAAGAATCTGAGAGTTCCACATTCCCCCTCTCCCTTCAGGGAGAGGAAACATAAAACTACGTCAGTGACATAATCTTGATCGCCTCAAAATTCACCACATCACCGCCCACACGTTTTGTGGTATAGAAAGAAACGAAAGGCTTATCTGTGAATGGGTCACGCAGTACAGTTATTCCTGAGCGGTCAACAATCTGGTATGCGCGTTTGAAATCACCCACCACAATTGAAAGGCTGCCGGAACCCGGAACCGGCATATCAGCTGCCTGATGGACCGGAACGCCTAAAAGAGTATCAGGAGCGCCATGCATAAGGCCTGGGTTCCATAGATATTGGTTGGTTGTGTCTTTGAGTTTACGCACCGCATCAACGGTTGCCCGGTTCATAAGGAATGTTGCATTGGTTGCATAGCTTTCTTTCAATGCATAGAAAAGGTCGAGCAATTTATCAGCAGTAACCGCGCCAGATGAACCTGAACCAACCTGCTCAATCTGACCCCAGCTAGTGCCGGAAGCATAAGTTAATATCCCGCGTGGTTTGCCGATGCCATCACCCGATATAAAGGCCGTATTTTCCAAACGCCCAAAAATATCGGAGATTTTACCCGCAAGCCATGCCTCAATATCAATCGCTGAATCATCAATTAATTTCTGCGTTGCTTTTGGCTGCGCATACAGCTGATAAACCGGTATCAATTTTTTAGCAATTTGTGGGCTTGTAGTGGCGGTAATTGAGGTAGATTCACCTGTCCAACCTGCTGCGGCAGAATCCCTGTCTTCGAGAATTTCAAGTGAATCACTGGAGATAATTTCAACGCTTGCCAATTGGCGCATTGGCGAAGTTTCAAACACAGTTTTCACTATATTTGCTGAAAGCTGGGGAGATACGAAATATCCGCCATCAGGATCAGAGCTAACTGAAAGTGCTTTTGTCTGCAAATTGCATAAATCACCTTCCACACCTTTACGCAAATAATTACGAAAAGCTTCCTTGTGTGAAGTTCTCAAATCATCTTCAAGCACAAGAGAGCCGCCATCTCCAAAAGAGGGCCTACGAAACGAGGCCTCCATTTTGCCTAACCTGTCCTTATATTCATCGAGTTTCTCGCTGATACGGCCAAGCTGCAATTCAGTAAGCGGGTCTGCTGAACCGCGCTTTTCAACCTCTTATAAACGCCTGCCATTTAAGGCCTTAAATTGTTCCCACGCATTGCCAAGCTTATCAACACGTGCTTTTATTTCAGTTGTAGTCATAGAACTTCTCCTTTGGGGTTAAAAAACTTTGAATTTTATTCAGAAATTTACCCGCATGAAAACAGCAGCAGATTGCAATTGAATTGCCATTGTGCATTAGGTAAAAATAGAATTTTTGGAATTAGGGGAAATGAAGATTAGATTTAATCGATCAAAATGATTTCTTCAGTTCACTATAACTGATGGGTAGCGATAAATTTTATAATCAGGTTTTTTTATGCAGCATGCCTCACTTGGCCATATTCTTTTGCCTTGACCATATTGTGGATACCAAACATCGCCATTATAAATTCCCATATGGCCTGTGGGTTTTTTCTGTCCAGGAAAACTATCAATAACAACCACATCGCCTTTTTTTGGTATATAGTCTTTTGGATAGCCTTCGGCTGATAAAGTACCCTGACCGTTCCACTGCGCTTCTTTTTCAAAACCTGCATCCTCAAGGGGCTTGCCATAATTCTTGGCATATATTGCTCCTCGCTTAAATATCCAGCATCATTGCCCAAGCCCTTCACAATAAGAGCGCCACTTGGCCTTGCGCCATTTTGTAGCAATGCCCGGTTCCACTCACCCGCTTGATTGTGCTGGTCAATTGAGTAAGCCGCTGCTTCAATATTCGATAGCCCATACCAATCATCAAGTGGGTGGAAGCTTTTCAAATGTAAAATATCAGATTGGCCACTAAAGGGATCAACCTTGAAATCGGTATATTTCTCGTTAACACTATAGCGGTAACCAGCTGGTAGGCCTGATTTTCCGGCTATAATTGAAACACGGTCGGGGCGAAGCGTAAACAATTCATGCGCCATGCCATCAGAGCTTTTAACTGCTTGAATATAAGCATTACCATTGATCAATTTATAGGAATAAAGTGCTTCAAAAAATTCTGCACCTGCTATAGAAGGATTAGGATAGCCCAGCAGTTCCTGCAATTTCTTACGCCTTGAATCATTCTTCGCCGAGTTCATATCATCCTGCACCACCCACGGCACACTTGCAGCACCAGATGCAATAAGGTTAATAGCGCGGTGGGTAATCACATTCTTAATGAAGCCTTCATCGGAGAACTTAACATAATTCCTGCCGCTCCAAACAGGCTTTCCCGGAGCATTATAAAATGTCTGGTAGCCATAATTCAAATTATCGCGATAAATGCTCTTCCGGTTATTTACTTTAGCACGCCCAAATCTTTCTTTTATTGTCTTCACAAAACTATTTTTTCTGTTAGTTTGATTAGCCATATTTGGTTCCTTTTTTAAGGTGAAGAGTTGAAAAGTTATGATTCTAAATAAGAATAAAATATCATTGTCATGTCCTCGCAATCGAGGATCAGTATTCCAGAGCGCCATGCAATCGGTAAAATGGATTTCAAAATGCGCTGGAGTGACAATTTTTTTATTTACAATCCCCTTAACCACAACAGCCGCAGAGCTAACTGCAATCCAGTTGCAGGAATATTGCAATGAAACTGATAAGGGACTGCTTGGCCAGCCATTTGATGCACAGAAATCTGAAGATTGCAGGGGTTATATGATGGGCTTTTTTGATAGCATGATTATCACCACCCAATATGCAGGAAAGCCGCTTTTTTGTGTGCCATCAGCACTGCCAAAAACCAATAATAACAAGATCTTAAACACATGGATCGAGAAAAATGATAAAATCGCCCCAACAACAACAGCGGCGGTTGCACTTTTCTCGGCTTATACGAAAGCATTTCCCTGCAAATAGAATTTTTTCACCGATTTAGTTTACTTATGATCCTCTAGGAGCGCAATTTGAGTAGAATTTTTGCGTAATAAACTTAAGGAAATTTTATAATTATGAAGCGCAAGAAAATGTGTAATTTGATAAGCGATTGAAATCACACTTTTCTCATCTTATAATTACATAATAACCTATAACGCTCAACTTACACAAGCCTTTGAATGCAATCATTGCAACCGCGCTAAAGCATTGTACTATAATGTTTATTTCTGCATGTCAACAATCACTTCTATATTTTTAGAAATTTATAAAATTCTTGTTGTCATAATGTCTTAATATATATAATGTTAATAAAGCATGTGATAATTTTGCGGTGTTTTAATGCAGCAGGAAATTTCAAATCGTCAGGAAGACAATGTAGGAAGCAGAGTGTCTGCTCTAAAGTCCCGTCTGTCTGCAAAAAAGAATGCGGCAACATTACTTTTCTCTGACATCACCATTCGGCTTTCTGAAGAATATGGCGCTGTAAATCCACTTGAATCTCAATAATATAATTAAAACTCTCTAATCCTTGGGCCAAATCCACCCCTTTGCCTTACCCAATTTAGGAACTGGCTTGTGGAATCCACCATATCATCATGGGTGATATTTGGAAAACCAAGCAATTGCGATTCATAATCTGCAAGCCAAGCTGCTCTTTTCGGCAGATATATTTTTCCGGCTTCGAACATAGTTGTAACCCTTGCAAATCTTGTAATTTTATCTGCATTTGGATTGATGGCGATTAGTGGAAACTTTGTTGCCAGACGCAAATCCTGCAAGAGTGATTGCCCGCTGGCTTTATCCTCAATTAAAATAGTATTTGGGTTCTATTTTTCGGCAAGGGCAATACATGTACGTTTCAGCGCCGGATATTCCAGCTTAAGCGCCGCCACATCAAGCAGATAATAGGCATTTTCCGCCTCCATCCATGTGGTGCAAACGCTATAATCATTAATGCTGCCAGATTTTATCGCCGTATCCCAGCTTTGGATTATATTCCCTGAGGATTGTTGCTCTTCATATCGTCTTATCCACGCCAGCTCAACCATACCGCCCTCTGCAGGCATAGGTTGCTGCTGGTATTGCGCGTTGAAGCCATAGCTGCCCAATTCACGTTTGGCGTTGGCAATTTCGGCCTCGCCTTCACGACCTTCATGCAAATAATCTCCTGCATTAACTTCCTTATTTATACCAGAATAATTATACACCACATTCCTATCAAACACCGCCGGCAGGCATAAATGCTCCCAGCCACCTTTTTTTAGCAAATGGCCGGTAAGGTCATCAACATGCAGGCGCTGCATAACCACAATGATTGCGCCTTTCTTTTTATTATTCAGGCGGGTGGAGAAGGTCTGGTCGAGCCAATCTATAGCATGTTGGCGCTGCAACTGGCTTGCAGCCTGAATTGGATTATGCGGATCATCCACAATTAGTATATCCGCCCCCTCCCCTGTTGCCGTGCCACCAACTGATGTTGCAAAGCGAAACCCACGCATTGTAGTTACGAATTTTGTTTTTTCATTTTGGTCATCTGTAAGGATAGTATCCGGAAAAACTTCCCTATACCACTCCTGCCCAAGCACCAGCCTCGTATCAACAGAGTGTTTAACGCTTAGGGCTGCGCTATAACTTGCTGCCATAATCCGCAAGCCCGGGTCATTCCCCAAAATCCATGCTGGCCATGCCACGCTTATGCAAACTGATTTCAAACTGCGCGGCGGCATATTTATTATTAGGCGTTTAATGTTCCCTGCGCTCACCTGCTCCAGCCTATCGGCAATTAAATCTATATGCCAGTTGGCAAGGTAAGCAGCGCCCGGGTCGATGCTGTTGAAAACCTTGGCGATGAAGCTGCCAAGGTCTTTGCGCAAAATTGCATTGCGGAAATTTTTATCAAATATTTGAATTTGCATGTTTTTACTAATAATTGTTGTTGCAATGTAACTTTCACCTGATAATCTGAATCTCCGCTCTTTTTAATAATTCACTTATAAAACGGGGGTTTAGTATCATGTCAAATGGCAACTTATTAGAACTACTATCACGCAACGATTCTAGAGCAGATGCAAAAAAAAGAGGCGTTCACCAATCTCAAAAACCCCAATTAGATAAATTACTAACACGCCAAGATTCTATAACAGACGCAAAGAACAGAGGTGTTCATCTATCTCAAAACCCCAAATACGAAACAACAGATCAAGAAAGAATATTCCCAGCCAGCTCTACAAAAGATGGAATTAAAAGACGCGTTCCGCCATATGATAAACCTCAAGAAACAAAGTTAGAACAACAAAGAATATTCCCAGGCGACTCTACAAAAGATGCAATTAAAAGACGCGTTCCGCCTTATGATGCACCTCAAGATTCAACTGCGCAGAATCCTGAAAAAACAAAAGGATTAACCAGACGATCTTCTATGCTAAATGTCACTCAAGATGCGCTAAATATTCCATCTAATGGTGAAACATATGTTGCAGAAGAATGGAACAAGATAATGCATCGGAGTAGAAGCACGCAGAATTTACTCTCAGAGAACCTAGAAGATCGGTCCAAAAGCCCAAGCCCTATTGTAAAAGAAATCACCCTCATTGATGGAAAAAAAGCAACTCCTCATATTCATAGGCAAGACCCTAATCTTAAATTCTTTAATACAAAAATGCTTATGACTTTTTAATTTATATACCTAATTAAGATAAGTAATTCACTTATAAAATAGGGGTTTAGCATGCCAAATAAAATTTCTGAGAGAACGCGTGAAAATAAAAAGCAATCAACACATTATTCATCTGATGACAAAAGGGAGGAAATAACTGCAAAAAATATCAACGCCTTGGTAGATGGATTAGTCACAACAGACGAAATGGTACGCGTTGTTGATAGAATCCGCAACCCAGTAAAGAATACGATTACCGAAGCTTCTGAAGCTGTTACTAATGCTATATTTTTGCAACCAAACCGGATAAATCGTAGTAAATCTGAGAGTGCTACCACTGCAACATCCATTAAGCCACCCCTAAATCGTGGTAAGTCTGATAGAGACATAAACTATAGTAGAAAATCCTCGAAGAGTATATTTGGTTGCATTAGTGATTCATATTCTAAAATTCCTCCTGTTGAAAATATGCTTTTTGGCACTCACGAAAGTAAAATAAGGGAGCGTTAAACTAATATATTACCACGTCTGGATATACGTTATTGCGAGCATTCTCAACGAAAATTCGTGGCAATCCATTTTTGCAACAAGCAGATTTAACCATCCTGATTACTTTATTTTCAGGAGATTAATAAGCGCGCGAATAAATAAGCTGGCTTAATAAGCAGGCGTTTTCATTTGCACCGTATCAAATATCATTATGTAAATATTTTTACTAATAATTATTGCTGCAATATCAATTTCGCCTTATATATTCCAAATGAAATTTATAGTTAATTAAATAACAGGATTGAGCATGACTACTTTACAATCAAAAAAGGCAGCAACAGAGGCAGCAGCAAATGCGGCAAAAGAGAATAAAGGATCTCCATCTATTAAAAGTGCCTTAAAAAAAGCCCCAACAACCAAAACTAAATTCCCTGAAAACTTTTTAGAACCTGTTGTAAATGGTATAGCTGTTAAGAAAAAGGATGGAGAAACTGATAGAGAATTTTCTAATAGACTAGATGCAGAAGCCCTTGCGCGAAGAGCCGATACAAAACAACCTTATCATTGTCTATAAAACAGCTCGCATGTTATTCAGATACTTAACTTTTTTGATTTATAAGTTGTATCCATAATAATATTTCTAAAACCAGCATACTGAAAGCAATTTCTGGCTTCTATCAGCAACTCTACGCGTATAAATCTTGACATAATCACAAGAATGTAATATAAGCGCCACAAAATAAAGTTAATAAATAAATATTTTAAATAGAAGACGTATATGAAAGAGATTGTTAGATACCCAAATGTTAGCTACGGACATGGATATGGCCAGTATGTAACTTTTGATAGAGATCCAAATTTAATTGATCCCGATCAAAGAAATTTACGTCAAAAATACAAGAATTGCGCTGTAGATAAAGTTCCACCTGCCCCACCAATCACAAGAGGCTTATCAAGAAATGCTTCATTTGTGGATCTTGGAAATAGTAAAGAAGACTCAACAAAGCCTGATAATAGAAAGACATCTCCAATTATTATATACGTAAAATCCAGCGAGCCAGAAAACACTTCAACCCAAGTAAACATATCAGTCCCATCGATCAGCTATGTTATAAGGCCAAGCACTGATTCACAAACAACAACTAAATCAGACGGCTCGGCCAGCTATGTCATAGATATAAGGCCAAGAGCTGATTCAAAAAAAACAAACGAATCAGACGGTTCGGCCAGCGATGTCACAAATGCAAGGACAAGCGCTGATTCACAGAAATCAAGAGACTCAAGAGGTTCAAGATTCTTATCACTTCTCAACAATAATAATCGTATCAAGAAAAATGAACGGTCATGCGTGCCGTTCTAAACATAAAAAAATATCAATTATATAGTTGTGCAAAAAACTCTTAAACCCCAATCTCACGCACGCCGCGTTTGCTTCGCATAATTTCTATATTTTTGCGCAAAATTTCTATCACCGGCCGTGGGTTCCTTATTGAGTTCAGCGCCACAACTGGTGTGGATTTATCCGTTGTATCCATAATAATATTCCCGCAACCAATCATCCTAAGGGAGAACGGCTCAAGCAGGGTTATATCCTTAACGCGGAATAATTCCAATTCATGTGTGGTGCGGGAAAACATTCCTGTAGTTTGCAAGAACCTCTCATTTGTTATTAAGTATCTGTGGCTTTTCACTTTGAACCAGGCAATAGACGACCAAACAACAGGCACAAAAAACATAAGCTTGGATATATTTATATACATCGCCCTGTCGTGGAAATGATACTTAAGAATTTTATCCCATATAGATGGTGCAAAAACCGCAAGTATAAAAATTAAACCACAGGTAGTAAATGTATTGTAATTTATCATTTGTGATGGGCCGCCCTCATAAAGAACGCGCTCTTTTTCATTTGGCATTGATATTCTCCTTGAAAGCAGCCAATGTTTGGTGCAAACTAAATTTATCATTATTGAGAAAAATCATGAAAAAGCCTCTTTTAATTATATTATCTATAGCACTTTTTGGTTGCCCCGCAACACCAAAAATTATCGATGTTGAAAATGGAAATGAGCGGCAATTAAGCTGCCAGCAGCTCTCTATGGAAATCAACATTGCTGAACAAGCTAAGGCTGCCGCACATGCTCAGGATCATTTCAGGGCTGCAGATATTTTCCCACCAACAGGTATGATTTCGGTGGCAAACATATGGCGCGCAGGCGACCACGCCACAGAAAGGCTAGCTTTGCTAAATAGGATAGCTAACGAAAAGGGTTGCATGAGTCGCCCTTACGGAAGTCTAAACCACAATATTGTTCTAGCTCAATATATTCCACAGGAGCAGCCTAGAATTCCAAGTGCAAACACCCAAACTGATAGCACTACAATTACAGCTGAATCTACCCCTAAGCAGCAGGAAACCCAAAAAGAAAATGCTTCAGATGATACAAACAAATCAGATGATGATGAGCTTAGCAAGGATCAGGATCCGTCAGTTTATGTACAAAAAGGATATGATTCAGAAGTATTTCCACGCATAAAATCTGGTGGAACTGCTGTAGCTACTGGGCACTAAAAATTTTATTATCATCAGATTGTTTATTCTCAACATCCTGAGTATCTTTGATTTTTTGAAGGTAACGTTTTATAATTTCCATATCTTCTTCTGATAGATCTTTTACTTTCTTTTCTTCGCTCTTATTAATGATAGTCATGAGTTCATGCTCCATTGGTATTATTTTTACTAAAACTCCAGCAAGCTTTACAAGCACCGAAGTTACGTTTTCTTTTTCTCCAAAAATATGACTCCAGCGCTTCTTTTGTGTTTCGTCTGGTAATAATATAGAGAGACCTGATTCTAGCTCCACTACTAGTTCCTCAACAAGTTTTAGCAGCCGGAACACACTCTCAGAATGTCTTGTACTGCCAGCTGTTCGAGCTTTTCTAATTGGCATAAAACTCAACCTAAAATAGATTACCACTAGATATTAAATAGTATTATATATCATAATAATAAGTTATATAATGCTAAAGAAGATATTTCACTACTTTAAAATTATCGTTTTAAATCAGCATTTTATTTAAAGATCAATCCTGCATAAACAAATTTTATGAAATATCATAAAAAGGTTTGCAATTGACTTGAATATCAACCTATAATTGATTACGCGTTAATTCACACATTTGAGGATTTATATTATGTCTGATACTTTAGATTCCGGAATATTATTACCTTTCAATTTCTTTTCCACTAGCGCTTCACAAACTTATTCAAAGAATTCCGATTTTGAACATGATGATTCAGCACTCGAGCCTCTGAAGGAGCAAGCCTTGTGGCAAGCTGTAATTTTACAGGCAATATCGGATGCAACGCACGCCCCCATTAATCAAAGAACTAGAAAACTAAAAACACAGGCAATAATTTGGTTTTCTTTAACAAATAAAGATTTTCTGTGTGTTTGTGAATTAGCTGTGTTAGAGCCTAAATATGTCATTAACAATGTTAAGAAAGCTATCAAAAGAAGCGCTGTTATATACCGCAGAAAGCACCATATGAAACGCCTTAGAAATAGTAGATTAAAAAAACAATCAGATAATGTCAGCTCAGTACAGAAAATAAAATTAACTTACAGCCGCTCAAAATAGTCCAATCCACTTAACTATTTGAAAATTTTACGAAATATTATTCAGGAATATTTTTATGGCATTCTCAAGACGTCGCGGCAGGCCAAAAAGAAGTAACACGCAAGGTAAAGACATTGGAACTAAAGAATTGATCGAGAAACGTAAACTCAATTTAACAGTAGAACCTTTAGATTTATGTTTTCCGCGTGGGTTGATAAACGAGCAACAGCATAATGCAGGTATCCGGCTCCGTTGGCTTTATACTCTTAAATTTGGCGCACCAACAATAAGCTCCTACTCACCTGATAATATTGGTGGCAATTCTTGCAAATATGAGGATAGCGGGTGGTTGCACAGGCGGCAAAATGAATATAATATTATTATAGAAAATCTGGAACGCAAAAAAGCCCGGAAAACGGTGGTTGATATTTGCGTTTTTAGCCGTATGCCAGAATTCCTTTATAAAGTCCCGGTTAAACTAAGAAAAGATTCCCTATCTAATTATAAACAACTTGATTTATTAATCTCCGGACTAGATGAAATAAATAAACTAATTGGAACCAGCCGCACCGCAAAAGTTTCATAAACAACTAGGTAATGTCTAGTTTTCATTTTAATGAGGGAATTTATAGGAGTTTTTGCACGCTCAGCCGGAGTGTATTAGGCATACATGAGGATTTGAGGACAAAAACGACGCCTAAATTACCCACAAAAATGAAAACTAGACGTTACCTAATCCCACTTCTGAGGATTCCTAAGATATTCCTTAAAGCTTTGCTGAGTTTGGTCCCGCTTAGAAATTATGGCATTTTTAATTGGCCAGTTTATTGCAAAGTCGGGATCATCCCAGGCAATTCCTGTCTCTCCGCCAGGTGAAAACAATGCAGTTGTTTTGTAAAGAACATCAACAAGCTCATCACCAAGCACACAAAAACCATGAGCGAAACCAGCAGGAATCCATAGAAGCTTGCCGTTCATATCATTTAATTCTATTGCAAAATGCTGGCCTAGAGTTGGTGAATTTACTCTTATATCAACTGCCACATCCCAGATTCTTCCACGTACAACGCCCACTAACTTACCTTGAGGTGGCGTGTGTTGGCAATGCAAGCCGCGAAGCACACCAGGGCTTGAGCGTGAGTGGTTATCCTGCACAAAATTTGTTGGCATGCCAAGCTCTTTAAATTTACCTTCATTGAAACGCTCAACAAAAAAACCGCGCTCATCTCCATGTATATCAAGCGTTACAACTAACAAGCCATCAAGAGGCGTTTTTTCTACTTTCATTTTTTTCCTGTATAATTAACTTTAACGCTGCATTCAAGCCATCCTGCCAATTCGGTAATTTAACTCCGAATGTTTTTGTAGCAAGTTTGCAATCCAGACGCGAATTTTTTGGGCGTTCTGCCGGACTAGGAAATTCGCTTGAGGTTATAGGTTTCACATTTTGCACTTTCAACACAACGCCTAGTTTACTGGCTTCCTTAAATATTTCAACTGAAAATCCATACCAACTAACCTCGCCACTTCCGCAAAGATGATAAATACCACTTGGGAATTCCTGTTTTTGTAACGCTTTTTCCAGAATTTCTAAAGTAGCCTTTGATAAATGCGGGGCATAAGTTGGTGCGCCATATTGGTCATCAATAATGCTTAGTGTTTCGCGTTCAGCACCTAATTTCAACATTGTTGTAAGGAAATTTCTTCTGCATGAATCATAAACCCAGGAAGTGCGGAATATCAAATACTTCCCGCCAACCTGCTTTATTTTCTCTTCTCCTGCCAGTTTAGTTCTGCCATATGAATTGAGGGGCGCTGTTGCCTCATCTTCTTTGTGCGGAAGATTTCCTTCTCCGGAAAACACATAATCGGTTGAGTAATGCACAAATGGGATGTTTTTCTCAAGGGAATATTTTGCCAATTCTTCAGGTATCAAGGCATTAGCCTTATGTGCCTGATTCTCCTCAGTTTCCGCCTTGTTTACATCTGTATAAGCCGCTGCATTTATAATCGCTTTTGGTTCAATTCCTTTTAGCGCATTTCTCACATTCTCTATGTTTGAAAAATCATATTCGCTACTGGCAAAAACCACAGCATTTCTGCCCAAAAGTTCTGCTAAAGCGGCGCCAACCTGGCCGTTTTTGCCATATATTACAATGGGATTATTCATTAATAATTAAAAACCGCTTCCAGCTTCCTCCACAATATTTCGCATATAATTCCCATATTCATTTTTGCCATATTCATCGGCAAGTTTTAGGAATTGGGTTTTATCTATGAATCCTTGATGCAGGGCAATTTCCTCAATACAACCTATCTTTAGCCCCTGCCTCTCTTCCACCATATGTATAAAATTTGAGGCCTGAAGAAGCGAATCCGGTGTGCCTGTGTCAAGCCATGCCACTCCGCGCCCAAGGAACTCTATTTTCAAATCACCACGTTTTAAATAGGCATTGCTAACATCAACAATTTCAAGCTCTCCACGCGCTGAAGGCTTCACAGCTTTTGCAATTTCAACCACATCCGCATCGTAAAAATATAGTCCTGTAACCGCCCAGTTTGAAATATGCTCTTTTGGCTTCTCAACTATTTTAGTGACGTTTTTATGTTCATCGAATGCCACAACACCATAACGCTCAGGGTCGCGCACATGGTAGCCAAAAACATAAGCGCCTTTTTTCAATTTGCTAGCTTCAGCAAGGCTATTTATTAGTCCCCTGCCATAGTAAACATTATCGCCAAGAATCAGGCAAACGGGGCTTTTGCCAATAAATTCCGCGCCAACAATAAATGCCTGTGCAATCCCTTCCGGCTTTGGCTGTTCTTTATATGAAATGGAAATACCAAGCTGGCTTCCGTCTCCCAGTAACCGCTCAATTGATGGCAAATCGCGCACCGTACTTATAATCAATATTTCCTTGATGCCAGCCAGCATCAGGGTTGATAAAGGATAAAATATCATAGGCTTATCATAGAGCGGCAGCACCTGCTTGCTAACTGCCTTTGTCATAGGCATCAGCCTTATTCCCGAACCACCCGCCAGTATAATACCTTTCATTTTTGCTCCTATAATGCGCTATTTATATACTTGTTTCAGTTTATTTTTTTCCAAGGCGTCCTAGGCGAAGTGTAGTAAACCTACATGAGCCGAAGGACAACAATGTGAAAAAATAAAATCAAGCAAGTATTGCCTGATTTAACTTGCTAACAGCATGGGCTGCACCTTCTGGGTCATCCCACACTGCAGTGACTACTGCTATAAAATCAGCGCCATTTTCAACCAATGGCTTGCAATTATGATACTTAATACCGCCAATTGCAACACATGGTATTACAGAATTTTCTGTCCACCATTTAAGAATTTTTGGCTCCGGCCGGCCACGTGGAATTTTAGTTTTTGTGTCATAAAATGCTCCAAATGCAACGTAGTCAGCGCCCTTCTCAGCTGCATCAATGGCTCGGTCACTATCGGCATAACAGCTAACACCAATCACTTTATTCTTACCAAGTAGCGCCCTTGCATCCTCAATCCTTCCATCCTCAATTCCAATATGCACACCATCGGCACCTACCTTTATGGCAAGGTCAACTCTGTCATTTAATATGAATTGTGCGCCATTTTCATGGCATATAGGAATCAGAACTTTACATGCAGCAATTATATTTGCATCCAAGGTATTCTTCATACGCAACTGAAAAACATCAATTCTTCCACCGGAGAATGCCTGCTTTAACTGCTCGGCAAACTCCTCAAGAACGAATGATTCAGGTGATATTAAATATAAGCCGCATTTGTGTTGTGGATTTGGCACTTACTTCCCTTGATATACTGAGATGATATCAGAAAGTAGCTTCAAAGCTTCTTCGCGTGGGCGCTGGAAAGTATTGCGGCCTATAATTGCACCATCGCCGCCACCATCTTTTATACCACGAATCTCGGTCAAAATATCCGCATCACTCTTTGCCGCGCCGCCAGAGAACACAACCAGCCTGCGCCCTGCAAAACAACATTCCTTAATGTGTGCAATTCTCTGCGCCAAAGTAGCTACAGGTATCTTGCAGCCCTCATATACTTTTTTAGCTTCATCCTGCTCAATGAAACTTGTTGGCGGCTTCACTTTTATAATGTGAGCACCAAGTAGTGCCGCCATATGTGCAGCATAAGCCGTTACATCAATTGCTGTCTCACCATCTTTTGATAGTTTCGGTCCACGAGGATAAGACCACATTACAACTGCAAGGCCATAAGATTTTGCCTCAAGTGACATCTCACGAATTTCTTCCATCATGTCAAATGCCTGGTCAGAACCCGGATAAATTGTGAAGCCGATTGCCGAGCAACCAAGGCGCAGTGCATCACGCACCGAACCTGTAACCGCCTGGTCACGTGAGCCGGCAAGTGAATTGCAGCTATTGACCTTTAAAATTGTTGGAATTGCACCCGCAAAAGTTGCCGCACCATTTTCCAACATTCCAAGCGGAGCCGCATAAGCATTCAGGCCGGCATCTATAGCCATTTTATAGTGATATGTAGGATCATATGCCGCAGGGTTTGGAGCGAAACTACGCGCCGGCCCATGCTCAAAACCCTGGTCAACAGGTAAGATCACCATTTTTCCGGTTCCGGCAAGCTTACCGCTCATTAAGATCCTGGCTAGGTTTGTTTTAGTTCCAGGATTATCGCTTTCATAAAAGCTGAGAATTTGTTGCACTTTTGCGGTGAGTTCCATAATTTACCCATTAATTTCTATTCTAAAAAAATGGGATTCTAGAATCAAGAATATTAGAATCAAGGATTATCTTATCCAATTTAGCAATTTATTGATTTTTATTTATTATAAAAATGCTTTTGCTTGACACATAGGCCATATAACTTTATAGAAATCAGCTCTAATTAGCGGCTGGGTAGCTCAGAGGTAGAGCAGGAGGATCATAATCTCTTGGTCGGGGGTTCAAGTCCCTCCCCAGCTACCATCTCCTAGATAAATCCCAAATATGTAATAATTAATGCTAAAAGTGATGCCAAGGAAACACCTTCGCGCTTTGATCTAGTCTGCTCTGAAATTTTACTAGAATATCCACTTGGGAGTATCTCGCCAATTTTAGATTCTCTATTTAATTCTGATGCAACCCTTGTATTAGCATCTTCTCTACTAATTTTCGAACCATAATAAACATTCTTGCCAGCTCTCAGTGCAATGCCTCCATTAGCAATATAGTTAGTGATTGCATCAGGCTCGGATTGAAGATCAATCTCGATACCAGGACGTTTACATTCCAAATCTATTCCGGATAATATAAGTGTTGCACAACCAAATGCAGTATCTGGAGAATTTTCTTGAGCTTTAGAAAACGCTCTTGCCACTCTTGGTAAATGAAAAGCACTGCTTATAACTGCTATAACTGGAGGATTCTTGAAGTCCTTATCAAAATAATTATTAAATGCCTCTGCCTGATCACGTGTGTTTCTGATTCTCGTTTGAGTGTCCGATTGAACATCTTCCATTTCAATGCCATATTTTACTTTCAAAAAACCGGATGCCTCCTTAAATTCAGATATGATCCTTTCAACTTCTCCTGCTTCATAATTATTTGATAGGTATTTATGTAATTCTGGTTGTTTTTTCTGAAAATCAGCCACGCCAGCTGCATCTTTACATGCCGCCAGAAATATTCTCAAATCATCATTTTCATCAGCTGTGCCATTATAAACAACTTCTACAGTATTTCCTCTTAATGCACTTGCACCCTGAGCTATGCGAATAGATAGCCTTAATCTTTCAATATTATCCGTTGGATCAATTTCTCTCGTAAAAGCATCCGAATTTTTGCCAACTACACTTGTTCTACCGGAAATGCATAATACAATGTTTATATCGCCAGCAACTTTAGGATTACCCATCGCTATATCAGCCATTTCATTTCTATATTGTCTAAAATGCACGGATTTTTCGTGTGATTGCATAGATGACCTATCCTTTAATTAAATAAATGGCATAGCATATGCCTAGGTAACTTCTACTTATCATTTTTATGGGTAATTTATAGGAGTTTTTGCCCGCAGAGCCGGAGTGTATTAGAAATACATGAGGATTCGAGGACAAAAACTACGCATAAATTACCCATAAAAATGATAAGTAGACGTTATCTAGTAAATATATTATCTATTAAATTATTCTCTTTATACATAAGAAAAAGCGATGGATCAATTCAATAAAAAACGTTGTGGGTGGGTTGGCACAAACAAGCCAGATTATGAACATTACCATGATGCACAGTGGGGAGTGCCAGTGCACTCAGACCAAGCGCATTATGAATTTCTGGTTCTAGAAGGGGCCCAGGCTGGGCTTAGTTGGTATACTATACTCAAGCGCAGGGACGGCTACCGAAAAGCATTCAAGAATTTCGATCCGAAACAAGTTGCTGCTATGGTAAGCGCCTAATTAAGCGCATCTTACAGATAGAATTGGAAGTGGTATAAGGTTCTCGTTAACAATATTAGCGAAGATTTTTATGGTTAAATTAAAAAAGCCTGCCAGGCATCGTCGTCGGAGCCGTG
>Ga0114977_10000544_pt1 | contig 25163 bp, 23 predicted proteins | sample S_130805_MF_Meta_FD_87026 | JGI IMG/M metagenome (GOLD analysis project Ga0114977, IMG submission 87026) | Freshwater microbial communities from Lake Simoncouche, Canada to study carbon cycling - S_130805_MF_MetaG | ecosystem: Environmental > Aquatic > Freshwater > Lake | place: Lake...
CAAATCTCTTATGTTTAGCTATTTGAGATATTAACAATTATATTACCTTTGAATGCGCATATATGAAAAATGAAAAATTTATAGATATTGAGAAGGTCTTAAAAGAAAAAGCCTATAAACTATATAAATGGTTGCCTAGATTTGCAATAAATTGGCTTAAAAAAAAGCTACATGAAGATGACATCAATAAAACGATGGTTATTTTAAAAGATGATTATGGTTTAGAATTTAACAGAAAAGGGTTAATTCAATTAGGAGCAAAGGTCGAATCTTTAAATTCAGAATTAGTTCCAAAAACAGGGAGTGTTGTTATTGTATCAAATCATCCTTTAGGTGGTTTGGACGGGATGGCTTTGATTAAAGCTGTTGGAGATATCAGGCCAGATGTGCGGTTTTTGGTAAATGATGTTTTAAAAAGCATAAAAAATTATGGTGAAATATATGTTGCTGTAAATAAATTAGGTGCAACTTCAGCAAAGTATTTAAGGGTTATTGAAGAGGTATTTAGAGAAGAGTCTGCATTATTAATATTTCCTGCAGGATTGGTTTCAAGAAAGCAAAATGGTTTAGTAAGAGATTTGGAATGGAAAAAAAGTTTTGTAACGCAAGCTGTTGATCATGGTAGAATGATACAACCTGTTTTTATTGAGGGAGAAAATTCAAAATTCTTTTACAATTTTGCGATGTGGAGAAAACGATTAGGAATAAAAGTAAATATTGAAATGCTATTTTTACCAGACGAAATGTTTAAAGCAAGAAAAGAAACTATAAAAATACATTTCAGCAAACCCTTTGATTCTGCATTACTTGATAAAAGTAAATCTGATAGACAGTGGTCAAAATTACTTTATCAATATATTTACTCAAAAGAATTTATGCAAGGTGTTAGTTTTGAAGACTACATGAAGTCTTTTTAAAAAATAATTTTAGATATTTATTATCGCTATTTATTTTTTAAATTAAAAATTAAAAAAATGCAGAAATGAATTTAGAATTACTCGACACTATAAAAATTAATTTTATTATTGGTACTGGAAGAAGTGGTACAACTTTACTGGTAGTATTATTAAACCAGTTAAAAAACTGTATTGCAACACCCGAAATTCATCATTTTATTTTTTTTTATAAAAAATATAAAAATATAGATTCTATTAGTCAGCAACTTATTGATGATTATAAAAAATACCTCACTTATTATTTTAATTATAAAAAAAATCCATTAATTGGTCCGCAAAATAACACGTTAATTGCCGAATTAAAAATAGGGCAAAAAATAAATTATAGTCAATTAACAAAACTTATTTACTTAGGGTTATTTGGGAATAAAGGTATTGATAACCAAATAAATATTATCATTGACAAAAACCCATATTACACTTTGCATGCAGATAAAATCTTAGAAGTTTTTCCTGACGCCAAATTACTAGCATTAACTAGGGACTATAGAGGTTATATACTTTCAAATTTACAAAGTCAAAAAAGAAAAGTTTCAAAAAAAAATGTGATATATCATGCTTTGGTATGGAATTTATATATGCGAAAAATATATAAGATTAAAGCAAATAATTCCAAAAACTTAAAAATTGTAAAATATGAAGAGATTGTTTTAGATAAAGAAAAAATAATTAAAGAAATTTTAGAATTTTTTAATTTAAAATATTCTTCCGAACTTTTAAATTTTCACGAAGGGATAAAACACAAATTAGAAGAAGTAGAAATTCCTCAAAATAATATTGAACGCACTTACAAAAACGTAAACAATCTGAGTACTCCAATTAACACAAAGCGATTATATGCATGGAGAGATGAATTAAGAAAAGATGAAATTGAAAAAGCTGATTTCATTTCTAGCAAATATGGGGCAGAATACGACTATCAAAGTGAATCGAAAATATCCGTTTTTAAAAAAATAATCATTACATTTATTTCTATACCAAGTTTTATTAGAGTAAAAACTTTTGAAATACTTGATTCTCCTAAACTTCATTTTTACTTACGATATAAAGTAAACGAGAAATAAAAAATATGAAAACACAATTACATTTTATTGTTGGAATAGGAAGATCTGGAACAACTCTATTAACAAAAATATTAAATAAGCATAAAGATATTCACTGTCAACCGGAAGCTAATTTTTTATTATTTTTTCTCAATCATTTTAAAAACAAAATTGGTTATAGTGATACTGATATAGATTTAATATTTAAACAAATAGAAATATATTCGCTTTCACACCCGATAATTGGGTGGAAATTTGATTCTAAATTATCTAAACAAAAAATTAAAGAAATTTGTAAAAATAATCCAATTATTAATTATGAAAATCTTTGTAAAAATATTTATAGATGTTTTGAAATAGATGGAATTGATAAGTCAAAATCGAATATAATTATTGATAAAAACCCTGGTTACACTATATTAATAAATAAAATTTCAAAAGCATTACCTGATTCAAAATTTATATGGATCATTCGCGATTATAGAGCTAATGTACTTTCAAGAAAACAAAGTGCTTATTTGAAATCCCCAGCAGTTGCTTATAATGCAATTCGCTGGGCATATTTTAATTATTTAGCATTACGATTTAGTCAAAAAAATAAAGGAAAAATAATCTTAATAAAGTACGAAGATTTAGTGACTGAAAATGATTATACAATGCAAAAGATTTATGATTTTCTAAAATTAGATGTAATTACAATTTCTGATAAGGAAAATATCACATTTCTAGCAAATAAAGATTTACCAAGCGTAGATAAACATGAAAAATACTTAACAAAAAAATATGCTGATTTAAATAGACCTATTAACTCGGATAGAATAAATAGTTGGAAAACAGAATTGTCAAAAGAAGAAATAATATTATGCGATTCGATTTGTGGCAAATTTGCTAAGCAATTTCAATATGAAAAATATTATAAAATTCCTTATGGAACAATTACATTAAACTTAATTAAAAACTTATTTACTATAATAAATTCAATATTAGATATTGAAAAAGATAAAATATTGTATTATTTGCCAATTCAATACAAAATAAAAAAATTAATTAAAAGACATAAAATTCTAGGTTTTTATAAAAAATAAATAAAATAATAATACTGTTTTTGGTTTTATTATTCCTTAACTATTTTCAACTTATTTAAACTCATTTTATAAATTGGCATAGCTGCAAGTGTTGATAAAACAGCTAATAAAACTAAAATAGAATATAAGTTGGAATTTATAATCTTATAATCTAATCCAATATTAGCAACAATTAAAACCATTAAACCACGGGCATTTATTAAACCTCCAACAGCAGAGGATTCTCGCCATGAATAACCAAATGATTTCATCGTTATTAAAACTGAGCCGTATTTGCTTATAAACGCAAAACATAAAATAACTAAACAAGGTCCTAATAAATTTGATGAGCCTAAAACTAAAAAATTTGTTTTCAATCCTGAAAATGCAAAGAAAAGTGGTAATAATAAAACAACCATAACATCCTGCAATTTTTCACGAATTTGAGATTTCAATATATTACTTTTAGGAATATTCAATCCAAAGATAAATCCACCAAATACACTATACAATCCTATTTTATCAGTAATTACTGCGGCCACAAGAAGTAAAACTAATATAACAGAAAATTGATTTTGACTAAGTTTACCCGAAGTTAATAACGACACGTTCATTTTCTCCAGAATAGGTTTTATAATAAATCGAACGAATAATATAAAAACTCCAGCACCAAATAAAGTAACAAACCCATTAAAACTATTTCCAGTTGAAGCAATCGCTGTAATAAAAGCTAATAAAATCCAGGTTATAACATCTTGTATACTTGCAGATAAAAGACACATTGAGCCTAAAGGTGTGCTAATTAATTTTTCTTCTTCCAATATTCTTGCTAACATTGGGAATGCCATGATCGAAAAAGCTGTGCCTAAAAACAACATAAATAAAACAATTGGTAAACCTTGTATTTGAAATTGATCATAGAAAAGATAAGCACTTAAACATCCAAAACTAAATGGAACAACAGTCGCTATAATTGAAAGAATATAGGATTTCCGTTTCGTTTTCGTATCGATGTTTGTCAAATCCAAATCCATACCAACCAAAAACATATAAAAAGACAATCCAATATTCCCTAGTACATAAATATAAGGTTGTGTCGTTGAAAATAAATAAGTAGAACCTTCAGGAAAAATAGCCCCAAATAAAGTAGGCCCTAAAGCTACTCCTGCAATCATTTCACCTACAACCCTTGGCTGCTTAATAAATTGCATTACATTACCTAAAATGCGTGCAGAAATAATTATAACAATGATTGCACAAGCAACCTGAATAAATATTTCTAAATTTCCCATGATAATTTATTTTGTATTTTAAGATTTGTTTGATTTTTGTTTGAAAATTATGCGAAGTGACGAAGGAACATTATAATACATTGTTTTAAAAAAATTAAAAATAACAATTTGAGCATAAGCCAATTTGTATGTGAACTTTTTATAATATGAAATTTTATTATTCTTATTTTCTAAAATTGAATAGTTAAATTTATTTGCATAAAATGAGCAAACATTATCAAGAATTGAAATATCTGAAGAAGATAAATCATCTAAATAGGCCTCTACCCTATTTGAATTAACTTCGTTATCTAAATTGGAATGCATAGAACTGATCTTCTTAAATTTTTCATCTGATATATTTTCCTTTGCATGTGCCTTGAGGTCTTTTGAAAAATCCTGAAATCTCAACATTTCATCAGTAAATGTTACTCCTAAATAATTACAGATTTCTTGAAGTGATTCTTTTGGAAAATTAACTAAATCTTCATACCTAACTAAATGATAGGAAAGATTGTTTTTGTGAATAGATTTAAATATTTTATAATAAAAATAATTCCATGCAGCAGCTAAACTATATATTGAAGCAAAATTCTCTGAATATTTTTTCCTAGAAACTATATTGTCTCTAAAATCTCTTACTATTACAATATATTTAGCTTGAGGAAAAACATTATTAAGTTTATTTATGTGTAATGAATAACTAGGGTTTTTATCAATAACCCATTTTACTACACTCTTTTCTTTTTGCGACAAAGGATAATTTAAATAAACCAACTTACACATATTAGCGTAAGATTTAATCTTTAAATTTATAACATCCTTTTCAATACTTTTAGGTTTCCAAATAGTAATTACATTGTTGAAATTATAATTGAAAATATCAATAAAAGACTTTACAACATTTGGATTATTGAAATTTTTAAATACGTATGGATTATATGAAAATAAAATAAACTCGTTTTCGGGTGTAGATATAATTTCAGGATTCATATTAAGCATACTTGTTAGCAAGGTTGTGCCAGAGCGTCCCATTCCAACAATAAAAGCAATGTTTGGCAAACTACTTTCGATATGTAAATGATTCTGTTGCTTATTCATAGATTGTTAAAATTAACAATATTTTTATATATTTGTTAATGTAGTACTATGAAAAAATTGCAACACTTAATGGACAAACTTTTTCCAGAAGTATTTCCGGTGGAACAAACACCTATTTTTTTATTTGACACTAAACGAATTCTAAATTTTATTATTCCTTTTTTACAATTTATTGGAATCTTACTAATCATTAATTTATTTAAAATTGAAAAATCATCTGGCCTTATACAATACAGTTATCCTATATTAATCTGTTATTTAATTTATAGTTTTACAACGCTAAGATATAAGCATCCCGTTTTATTAGTTGGAATGGCTTCTATTATATTAAATGCATTTGGTGTTAAAGCTGGATTAGCATTAATTTCGATAGGAATCATATTAATTACTATATGCCATTTAAAAACAAAACATTGGATTAAACTATCACTCATTTTTAGCATCTTTTTAGTATTTGCAATAGGAAAAACTGATTTATTTTATTCGCCTAGATTAAATATTTTAATCAGCTATTTGATGCCAATGTTTATGTTTAGAATTATTATTTATCTATACGAACTCAAACATGGCTTAATCATTAAATCATTTTGGCAAAGCATTACTTATTTTTTCTTACTCCCTAATATTTTTTTTCTATTCTTTCCTATTATAGATTATAAAACATACTTACGAACATATTACAATGCCTCCGAAAAAGATATTTGGCAAAAAGGTATAAGATGGATGCTAAGAGGAATTCTTCATTTATTAGCTTATAGAGTAATTTGCTACTATTATTTAAGTTCAAATATTGATGTAAAGGATTTGTCATCCCTATTAATTTACCTATTAACCAACTATTTACTTATAATTAGATTATCTGGAATTTTTCATTTTATTATTGGGTTACTCTGTATGTTTGGAATGAACTTGCCAAAGGTATTTGATAATTATTTTATAGCAACAAGCTTTGTAGATTTATGGAGACGAATTAATATTTACTGGAGAGATTTTATTTTAAAAATATTTTTCTACCCAATTATGTTTAGCTATAAAAAAAGGATTAAAACATACTTACTTCCAACTACAATGATGACAGTTTTTTTGATAACATGTTTACTTCATACTTACCAATTGTTTTGGATTACAGGAAGTTTTTCTTTAAAAACAGTAGATTTGGTTTTTTGGATAACTGTAGGAATCTTAATAACAATAAACTCAATGCTAATTGAAAAAGGCAGTCACAAAGAAAAAATAATTAAATCAAATTCAAAATTCAAAATCTATTTATTAAATACATTAAAAATAATAGGCATGATTACATACATGTCTATTATGTGGGCATTATGGAATAGTAAAACAATAAATGAATGGTTGTTCTTAATGTCAAATTTTAATAAATTAGAGGAAAACAACCTTCTTACAGTCCTTATAATTTTAACAATATTAATAGCAATTGGCGTTTTAATATACTATTTAATAAATTTAAATTTTATTCAAAAATTAATTCAAATAAAACCATCACAAACTCTATTTTTAACCTTACCTGTAATAACTCTTCTATTAGTGATTTCAAACAAAAGGATACAATCAATATTACCAATTAAAGTTTCAAAATTTATACAAACAGTTTCTGAAGATTCTCCAAATAAAATCGATAAAAAAAATGCCGAAATAGGCTATTATGATCGTTTAATTGAAGGAGACGAAGATGTTACTATCGGAATTGGGAGTAAAGGATTTATAAAAAAACTACAAAAAAATCCATATACATTAGCCTATTACAACACAACTAATTTATTGAATAGACGAATGAAACCTAATCTTAATATAAAAGGATTAGATCATAATTTCTTAAGTAATCAGTTTGGCATAAGAGACAAAGCATATTCTAAAAATAAAAAAGATAGTGTATATAGAATGGCATTACTTGGAGGTTCTTACGAAATGGGATCTGGAGTTAGTAACAATCAAAACTTTGAGTATTTAACTGAAGAAAGATTAAATAAAAATTTTCCTGATAGTAATTTTAAATCAATTGAAATATGGAATTTTGCCGCTGGTGGTTATTATCTTATTGAACATTTAGAACTACTAAATACTGAAGTTTTTAAATACAAACCTAATGCCGTGATTTACTTCGCCCATTCGGATGAAAGAAATAAAATGATAAAAGATATTACAAACATTTTAAAAAGAAATGTTCCTATAAAATACAAGTTCCTGAATGATATTATTACGTTATCTGGTGTAAAATCAAACATGGCAGAAAATCAAATAAAGCAATTACTTAACCCTTACATTGATTGCATTTTACAATGGAGTTATTTTAAAATGGCAACTATTTGCAAAAAAAATAATGCTAAAATCATTTGGGTTTATCTATTAACAACGGAAGAAAATGTAAATGAAAATGAGTACTCAACCATATTAAAATTTGCGAAACAAGCAGGTTATATTACACTAGATTTAAAAAACGTTTATGGAAATATACCACGAAATACAATTCAAATATCAGAAATAAATAGTCATCCCAATGTTTTAGGACATCGCTTAATAGCTAATGAATTTTATTATGAATTATTAAAACATAAACAGGAAATATTCAATAAAAAATAATAATTTTATATAACTAATTTTTTACACAATATGACAACAAGTATAGAAAGCATTAAGGAAAGATTAAAAGATTTTATTATTAAACGCTTTTTAAAAAATACAGAATCTGAAAGTCTGAATTTTGACACGCCACTCATAAGCGGAGGATTAATTGATTCTATACTTACGATGCAATTAGTTTTATTTATTGAGGAAACGTATAATTTTGAATTTTCAGCACATGAAGTAGATAGAGATAACTTAGATTCTATAAATATTATTGCCAATTTTATACAAAAAAAGTTAAATGGATAATGGTGAAAAGTTACATGATTTATTAAAGCAATCAGTTCAATTACATTCTGATCACACTGCCCTCATATGTAATGATAAAATAATTTCTTACAAAAATCTATCTGAATTAAGTTGCACACTTCAAAACACGCTAAGTTTAATTGGCGTTAAAAAAGGAGACAGGGTGGCAATATATTCTGAGAAATCAATCACATTTGTTGCCTCGATTTTCGGTATTTTAAATTGTGATAGCGCATACATTCCTATTGATGCAAGTGCCCCAATTGATAGAAATAAATTTATTATTAACGACTGCGAAATAAGTGCTTTAATAATTGAAAAAAAATATGTTGAATATTTTGAAAACGAATTTGAAATACACACAACTTTTGAGGAATTATTTATCCTAAAAAATAAAAACAGAAATCTAAAAAAATCACCAGAAGATCTAGCTTATATTTTGTACACTTCAGGATCAACCGGCAACCCAAAGGGAGTTATGTATTCTCATTCAGGCGCAATGTCATTTGTGAATTGGTGTAATTCTACTTTCAAATTAAAACAATCTGATTGTTTTTCTTCACACGCTCCATTTCATTTTGACCTATCTATTTTTGATGTATTTGTTTGCATAAAAAAATCAGCATCATTAGTAATAATAACAGAAAATGTAGCAAGACAGCCTATGTTGTTATCTAAATTAATTTCAGAATTGAAGATATCAGTTTGGTATTCTACTCCAACTATCCTCAATTTAATTTTGGAATATGGAAAACTTGAAAAATCTGATTTTTCTAATTTAAAACTAATTTTATTTGCAGGTGAAGTTTATCCGCTTCACCAATTTTTAAAATTATATAATAAAGTACCACGTGCAATTTATTATAATCTATATGGCCCTACAGAAAGCAATGTGTGCTGCTTCTATAAAATATCAAATCCGCAATCATTAGTTGAGCATATACCAATTGGAAAAGTTTGTGAGCATTATAGTAGTAAAATAATTGAAGATAAAACCGAAGGAGAACTTCTCATTTCCGGAAATGCATTAATGATTGGTTATTGGAATATGGATTCATTAACTCATCAAAAAATTATTTTCGAAAACAATAAAAAATGGTATAAAACTGGTGATATTGTCTCAATAGATTCTGAAAATAATTATATTTTTAAAGGAAGAGTTGATAGAATGATTAAACGAAATGGCTATAGAATTGAGCTTGATGAAATTGAAAAAACACTTTTGAAACAAAAAGACATCATATCTTGCGCAGTAATTTCAAAGCAAACTGAACAAAATACATCTAAAATTGTTTCATATATTATTACCGAAAACCTGAAATTGAATTCAATTATTGAAATGAAATCTATGTGTATTAAATTATTACCAATTTATATGATTCCTGATGATTTTATTTTTGTAAATTCATTACCAATTACCTCTAGCAATAAAATTGATTATCAAAAATTAATTAAACAAACATTATGAATTTCACAATTAGCGCTGAACAAAAATCATTACAATTAAGTATTGCTGAATTTTGTAAAGCAGAATTAAATAATAATGTTTCAGAAAGAGATAAATTAAATTTATTTCCTAGAGATCTTTGGCACAAATGTGCCGGGCAGAAATTAACAGGTTTACCGATTGGCACTGAATATGGTGGTGCTGGCTTAGATCCAATTTCAACGATTTTAGCAATGGAAGCCTTTGGATATGGCTGCGAAGATGGTGGATTGAGTTTTTCGGTAGCTGCTCATCTTTTTGCAACTGTAATTCCAATTTGGAAATATGCATCAGAAGAACAAAAATCAAAATTACTTCCTAGCCTTTGTTCAGGAAAAAAACATGGCGCAAATGCAATAACTGAAGATGAAAACGGATCGGATGTGTTTAATATGAATACTACAGCTATTAAGCATAACGATGGCTATATTTTAAATGGAACTAAAACATATATTACAAATGGAAGTGAAGCAGATACTATTTTAGTTTATGCTTTAACCGATAAGGAAAAAGGATTTTTTGGTGGAATTACGCCTTTTATTATTGATTCAAAAATAACTGGATTTTCTGTTGAAAGAATATTTAATAAAATGGGGTTGAAAACATGCATTATGTCTCAATTAAAATTTGATAATGTTTTTGTTCCAAAAGAAAATATTTTAAATCACGTTGGATCTGGAGCTACTATTTTTAATTATTCGATGGATTGGGAAAGAGTTGGAATCGCTGCCCTGCACGTGGGCGTTATGCAAAAACTGATTGAACAAGTAATTGCTTTTGCCAAAAACAGGCAATCACAGGGTGAATCATTAAGTAAAAAACAAGTAATAGCTCATCGAATTAGCGATATGAAAGTGAGACTAGAAGCGAGTAGATTACTGACTTACAAAGCAGCTTTTGGTTTAGAAAATGATAAGTTAAACACATTGAACGCATCAATTGCTAAAGTTTTTGTAAGCGAATCACTAATTAAAACGGCGACTGAAACCATGCACATTTTTGGAGCAAAAGGCTATTTAATGGAATATGATATTGAACGAACAGTTCGTGATTCTTTAGCAAGCACTATATATTCGGGCACATCAGAAATACAACGAAATATTATTAGTAAATATCTTGAATTATAATAATTAAATAAAAATAATATGTACGACGTAATTATAATCGGCGGCGGTCCAACTGGATCAACATCAGCAACAACACTTGCTACTAAAGGACTAAAAGTATTAGTGCTTGAGAAAGAAAAATTTCCAAGAGAACATGTTGGCGAATCCCTTATTCCACTTACTTATGAATCACTTGAAAAACAAGGTTTAATAGAAGAATTAAAAAAAATATCGACTAGAAAACCAGGAGTGCATTTTGTTTCTGGTGATGGAAAACAACAATCACTTTGGTGTTTCAAAAATGTTATTAAAGATAAATCTTACCTAACATTTCATGTTATAAGATCTGCATTTGATAAATTATTATTAGATAATAGTAAAAAAAGAGGTGCGGAAGTTTTAGAACAAACAATGGTAAAACAAGTCATACTTGATAATCCTGATAAAATTGTTGTAGTAAAAGCAACAAATGAAAAAGGTGAAGAACTATCTTTTAAAGCTAAATTTATAATCGATGCGAGTGGGCAAAGTACTTTTTTAGGAAAAAAAATTGGCGAAAAAAAATCTTATGCAGATTTGGATAGAGTCGCAACATGGTCGCATTGGACAAATACTAATTTCGATAGTCATTTAAAAGAAGGCGTCATAAAAATTATTTATACTGGTGGAGAAAAAAAAGGTTGGATATGGGTAATTCCTGTTAGTAAAGAGCATTTGAGTATTGGAATTGTAGCAGATAACAAACATGTTAAATCACAAAAAATAAAATTTAAAGATTCTTTAGATTGGAAAAAAGATTATTACATGCAAGAATTATCTGAATCATTTTTATTTGAATCAATTTTAAAGGGTGCAAAAACAGAACATAAAGTTGCAATGGCTGGTGATTATTCCTATTACTGTGAAAAAAAATACGGAGAAAATTTTGCATTAATCGGTGATGCAGGTGCGTTTTTAGATCCTATATTTTCGAGTGGTATTTATGTAGGAATGCATAGTGCCGAAATTGTAGGAGAGGCAATTTACAAAAAAATAAAAAACATGCCCGATGCTCAATCAGCAATGGATGAAGCTTACACACAAATAAATGGCGCGTTAAAATTACTTGAGAAATTTATTCGATTATTTTATACGCCAGAAGCACTTAATTTCTCTTCACTTGGAAATCCAGAGGAATTATTAGTTTACGAAAAATTCGAATCCGCATACACCATTTTTCATTATTTACTAGCTGGTGACTTTTTTAAGAATTACGAGAAATACAGTGAGTTTATAGATGTAATTAAAGATCAAAAAACTCTGGTTAAATTTCAAAATTTAATTAATCACAATAAGGATATTAAGCCTGATAGTAAGTGTGGAGAAAGCTTTGAAGAAATGTATGGTGATATGACGCATGAGATTAAATTTGATCATTCGGCATTTGAATAAAAGGTGTTCTAAAAAAACAAGGCTGTCAATTTTAAAAGTATTTTCCTACTCCATCTAGGAAGATGCTTAATGAAATAAAAATTTTGGAATTTTAATTGCCAGAAAAGCGTAGCGTTTATTTCTGCACAAATTTGTTTTTTATTAAGAGCAAACTCTTCTCTTAAAACATCTATAATTAAAATAAAACGTTTTTCATCAGTATGATTCCAAACTTCATGATTATGAGCATCACAAAAAGCAAATAACTCACCATTTTTCCATTCAATTGTTTCGTCTTTAACTCTCATCCCAATGTGAGGCAAACCACCATTGCATTGTAATGTTAAATGACTTCTATACATTACATTGCTATCCCCATGGTGGGGCTTTATAGATGTGTGTGGGTTTAAAATAGAAAAAGAACATGAAGTCATAACTGAAATCTGTTCGATCAGCATTGTTGTTTGCGGGCAAGAAATACAATTATTAATCTGCTTTTGGCCCCAAACATAAAGTGGCAAAATCGTCCAATCCTCTGGCTTACTTGCTAAAGTTTGATTAAAATATGGAATGATTCCATTATCTTTTTTGGAAATTAGATGTTGGATTTCATCAGAAATAATTTCATAATTTTTACATAACAAAATAGCCCAATCCTTACTTTTTACATCAAAAAAAGGAGGTTCATGACCATCATAATTTAAACCTTCAGAAAAAGAATACCATTTTGCAAAACTCATAATTTTAAAACCATTTAAAAAGATTAACTAAATAAACAGATATACGAGCAAAAGGAACTAATAGTTTAATAATTACTTTTACAAAAAACGGATACTTTGTTAAATCTAAATGTAATCTTCCTGTCAATTTTTGAATAAATAAAGATGAAAGAACTGTAGCGCAAACTTGTTTTTTTTGACTTGAAAATTCATCACGCAAAACATCTAATAAAAAAATATATCTTTCTTTTGTTGAATTATTAAAGGCTTCATGATTATAGGCATCCATAAAAATAATCCATTCATTATTTTCCCAAGCCCTATTTTCGTCACGAACTCTAAAACCACAATTTGGCAATCCTTCAGGAATTTCTAAACCTAGATGGCATCTATAAATAGCATTCGTATCGCCACAATGCGGTAAAATTTTTGAATTAGGCTCTAATAAGTTAAATGAAGCAGAAATAATTTGCGGATATTTTTTTATTAATGCATTTGTAATTGGGAACTCTTTTTGATTTTTAAATAACTCTATACTCCATGTTTTTAAAGAAATAGTTCTCCAACTATTTTTTCTACTAACCATAGATGAAGCAAAATAACTTTTTAAATCATGTTTAGATAAGTACTTAAATAATTCATCCTTTATTAAATGACCGTTAGTCTTTAATTCAGAAGCCCAATCAAACTCATCTGGTTTTATAAAAGAAGGTTCAATTCCCTTATAATCAAAACTAAAATCAAATATGCTATACCAAGTAGAAGGCATGATAGAAATAAAATTATTTTCACTAATTTAGTACAATTAATTTAAATAAAATATGAGTAATATTGGATTTACCGAAAAAAACCCAAAATTATTTTACGACACAAATGATTTTGATTTTTTAAATCCCATAAAGGATAATTTTTTGTTAATTAAATCAGAACTTTTAGATTTGATTTCTCATGAAAATGAGGATCAATGGCTCAAAACATTTCCTGGATACGTAAAGTCTGAAAAAGAAAAAGCATGGAAAGTTTTTTCTTTTATTTTCTTTAATATGAAATTTCCAAATCATGCTAATTTATGTCCAAAAACAGCCGAATTAATTTATTCTATTCCTCAAATACTATCCTGTGATTATTCCTACTTAAAGCCAAAAACACATGTAATGCCTCATAAGGGATATTCAAAAATGGTTTTAAGATGCCACTTGCCATTAATTATTCCTAACGAGGAGCTTTGTGGAATACGAATAGAAAACGAAACAAGGCACTGGAAGGAAGGAGAATTAATGATATTTGACGATTCATTTAATCACGAAGCATGGAATAATTCAACTAGTCATAGAGTTGTTTTAATGTTTGATATTCCAAATCCACTTTGGGGTTATACTTCTCATGAAATTTCAAAATATAAAATTGAAAACATGGATGATCCATTTTTATTAAATATGGTAAATAAGGAAACTTGGATAAAATCTTTTGAAGCCGGTGTTTTTCCTTTAGATAGTTTTACGGATTAATAAGGCATTAATTTCATCAATATTTTTTTCACTAACTTCTCCATAATAAATCAAACTAGTATCGTCCGCTAAAGCTTGGGCAGCTTTATTGAGCTTTTCTCCCATTAAAACATAATCCTTTACATCAAGTTCATATAATTGATTTATTTCTTTTTCTTGATCTTGTAAAAGTTTATAACCTAAAAGTTTATTATAATGTATTGCTCTATCGTTATTGCTTAAAATCCGAACTCTTGATTTTGAACAAACATTTACTTTTAATAGCATGAAATTTAATAAACATAATGAACTGAAAACCGCAGCAAAAGAACCTATATAATTTTTATCCCAAATAAAAATACCACCTTCTCCAAATCCTGCAATTCTATCATAGTTTTTCACATTTATTAAACCAATTTTTTTATTTTCAAATTCGATGATAAAGTAATAGTTCAATTTATTATCAATTGATGCAAACCATTTTTTTTGTGATTCAGGGAAAATGTAATTTTTATATTCCATAAAATTTACGATATCACTTTGATTGCGCCAATACCTTATTAGTTCAATATCTTTCTCCTGAATTCTTGTTAAGGTTACTCCGTATTGTTTTAGTATTAACATATAACTTCGTCTTCATTATAACAAGGTGCATTATTAACACCTTTTAAAACTTTACTAAGGTATTGTGCAATAATTCCTAAACACAATAATATCAATCCAGTTGAAAAAAGCACACTCACAATAAGTGAGGTATATCCTTGGACATGTGTTTTAAATAAAAACTTTCGAAGTATGTAAAAAACTCCAATCACAAAATTAGAAGTTGATAATGCAAGTCCCAAATAAGTAACTAATTTCAAGGGAAAACTTGATGAAAACATTATAACTGTGGAAGTCATACTAAATAATCCAGACATTTTATATCTGTTTTTTAAAATGAAATTCCTATTTGGCTGAACGTTTACAAAAGAAATTTTATTAGTATACCATAAACACAATTCGTCTATAAAAACAAATTGCTTATGATTAGATGCTATTTTTTTGGTTAATTCGGATTTAATCAATCTAAAACTACTTCCTTTACCTTTATCTTTGCCCTCAATTTTTGATAATTGTTTGTAAATTTTAGTAAACACATTTTTTAAAATAGGTTCATTTAATTTTTTATATAATCCGTAAGTAAGATCGTTATTTGTTGTTTTTTGAATTGCTATCAATTTCTCGATTTCATTTGGATGAACCTCCAAATCATCATCAATTGTAATGATAAATTGGCCTTTAGCATGTTTAAATCCACAAATTGTTGCGGCATGCTGTCCAAAGTTTTTACTAAAGCGAATAATAGTTGTGTTTAAAAAATCGGCTTTAATGTTTTTTAAAATTTGCCATGAATTATCAGCGCTATAATCGTCAATATATAAAATTTCATAACTATATTTTGCTTCAAAAAAATTACGGATACTTTTATCCAATAGCATTAATGAATTATCAGCGCCATAAACAGGAACGATAATACTATATTGTAATTGACTCATATTATTTTGTGCTATTTAATAATAATCCACCATCCATTGTTATAGTTGTACCAGTTATCCATTTAGATGCATCACTTAACAAAAATAGAATAGTATTAGCTATATCTTCAGGCTCTCCTAACCCAAGCGGATATTGATTTTCAATTTTTTGAATTTCATTTTCAGTAAATGATTCGGCTATTTGATTCCAGATTTCAGTTTTCACTAATGCTGGGGCAACAATATTTGAACGTATTTTTTTGGATGAAACCTCAAGCGCAAATGCTTTATTAAATGCTTCGAGTGCTGCTTTAGAAGATATATAAAGAGCGCCTCCTGTGTAAGGATGATTTACTGAAACTGATGAAACGAAAACCACCGATGAATTTGAATTTAATTTTTTTTGAGATAATAAACTACTGCTTAACAAAACGGCCGAAGAAAAATTAACATCAAACATTTCGCTAATGTGTTTCTTTTTAATAAATTTTATTGGAACAGGTTTAACAATTCCTGCACAATGAACAACTCCATCCAAATTAGGAATAGTCGCTACTAATTTTTCTATATCCTCATCACTAGTTAAATCAGCAACAACATAACTCGAATTATTTTTTAATTGATTACAACTATTTTTTAATTCACTTTCTCTTCGGGCTGATAGAATTACATTAGCGCCAAATTTATGACACAACAATGCAGTTGCTTTTCCGATTCCTGAAGAAGCTCCGGTTATTAAAATATTTTTATTCTCTAAACTAATCATGTTCTACTAAGTTAGTAAAAATATGTTTTGTTTTAAGTAATACACTGCCCCATGAATAACCGACACCAAAACCACTTAATAAAAGTAGTTTTTCGCCATTAAGAAGCTCGTCTTTCAATTTATAGCACATTGTAAGCGGAATAGATGCTGAACTTGTATTACCAAACACATCTATTGAATACGGAACTTTATATTCTGTTATTTTTAGCTTTTTGCGAACGCTTTCATTTATCAATTTATTAGCTTGGTGTAATAAATAAAAATCTATTTGCTCTTTTGAAACATTATTAGATTCAATAAGGTTATTAATATTTTGCGCAACTTCTTTTAATGCAAAATTAAATATATCTAATCCATTTAATGCTAAATCTTTTTTAGTGCGTTTAACGCCTGGCTCAATTTGATGCAATACATCAGATGATTGATTTATAGGATGGCGAGAATGACCGTGTTCAATTATTATTGCATTTTTTCCAGAACCATCGCTTTGCAAATTAAAATACCAAGGCTCTGCATTTAGGTCATACTCTAGTAAAGTCGCCGTACCCGCATCTCCAAATAAGGGATAAGCACTTTTATCTTGATAATTTGTAGAAATAGTTGATTTATCGCCAACTAAAAGAAGTGCTTTTTTTAAATGACCAGTTTGTAATAAACTAGCAACAATAGATAAACCATATACGTAACCAGAACATCCTAAATTAACATCAAAAGCTAAACAAGATTTATTTAATTGTAGTTTATTCTGTAAAATAACAGAGCTAGCAGGCAAAAAATAATCTGGTGATTGAGAAACAAAAATAATTGCATCAATATCTTCCTTACCAAATTTTTGAATAATAGCATCGGCAGCTGTAAAACATAAATCAACACATGTTACTTCCTTACTTGCAACTCTTCTTTCTTTAATACCAGTTGTTTTAATAAACAAACTTAAATCTTGCTCATTAAATAAATCGTAATCTGAAGAGTACTCAATATGCTTTGGCACACATGATACGATAGCTTTTATATTAATATGTGATGTTGTTAAAAGCGCCAAGTAATTATTTTTTTTGAAGCACTAAGTTATATAAATCCCCAATTGTTTGAGCTTGCTTTAAATCAGCACCAGTTAATAAAATATCAAAATTAGCATCCAAAAAAGCGATAACGATTAATGCATGCATGCTACTCCAACCTTTGATAGTTCTGTAATCTGTAGTTGGTAATAAAGTGCCAACTACCATATCGTCAAACTCCAATTCAAGTTGTGTTGTAAATTCGTTTAATGTAATCATAAGATAAAAATAACTAAATAAATCATAAAGTAATAATTGTAGCGCCCCAAGATAAACCAACTCCAAATCCAGCTAACAGAATTGTATCCCCTTTTTTTGCTTTACCACATTTAATTGCTTCATATAAAACAATAGGAATTGATGATGAAATAGTATTACCAACTTCTTCCATAAAGTTAAAAACTTTTTCTTGTGGCAAATTCATTTTTTTTCTAATGGTATCTATAATGAATAAATTAGCTTGATGAAAAATAAATAGATCAATTTCATCAATCTGCTTGTTATTTTTTTGTAATAAATCGTAAATTAATTTAGGAACTGTTTTAATAGAAAAAGAAAACACTGAAACACCTTTCATCTCCATAAATGCTTTACTTGTTATGTTTCCATATTCATTTACAATTTCATGATATGATTCTTTATTAATTGGATTTCTGGCACCTCCATCTTTCACGATAATTTTTTCAGCTCCTTCGCCATCAGTACCAAAACTAAATTGATGAATACAACTATTTGAATTGTCAGAACTAATAAGTGTTGCACAAGCAGCATCACCAAATAAATACCTTAGATTTTCATCTTTTGGGTGCAATTTTCGAGTTAAGGTAGATGATGTTAATAATAATACATTTTTTATTCCAACACTTTCAATTAAACCTTTTGCAACAGCCAAACCATATACAAATCCACTACAGCCTAAATTAAAATCTAATGCGCCACAATGTGTTGGCAATTTTAAACGATTTTGAATTACACATGCTGTAGTTGGTGTAAAATAATCAAACTCCTGAGCACAAAACAATAAAAAATCAATATCATTTGGATTAATTTGATGCTCATCAAATAATTTTAAAGCACTTTTCACAGCTAAATCAGAAGCTAATTCTGTAATAGATGCAACATGCCTTTTGTTAACTCCAATTTTAGAAAGATTTTCTTTATTCGCAATACTTTCAGGGAATGCCATAAAGAAATCATCATTTGTAAATACCTGCTCTGGCAAATAATAACTTATAGATTTAATGAAAGCGTTCACTGATAAAAGTTTAGTTAAACAAATATAATATTTACAAATAAAGTAACTTAAAATAATAATTGTGAATAGTGCGTAAATAGCATTTTACACATTCAAATGATAGTTTTACTCAATAAATCTAATAACTTAATCATTATTAGTTAAATATATTTTGTTTGCAATATATATATATATACTTTAGTAATATATTAAAAAACACCAAATTATGAAAAAAATACTATTTATATCAATTGTTTTCTTTGCTCTAGTATCATCAAAAGTAAAAGCACAATCAAATTTAACATGGACTTTTTTAGGCCAAATTGATAAAGGAGAAATTAAAAAATCGAAAGTATTACAAATTAATCTTAATGGATTTACAAGTCAAACTGAAGCAACAACTGCTTTAAATGTTTTAAAAACAAATGCAGAAATAATTTCTTGTACAACTTCAAAAGTTGACGCTAAAGGTAATTGCGACTTAGTATTAACATTAAAAAATCCACATGATAAATCGTTTTATTTAGGTTTAGCTCAAAAAATGGGAGTTGATTACATAATGGCTAATAATAAAAAGAAAAGTGTAGCTGATTTAGTTGCCGGAAAAAAATAATAATAAAAATTATTAATAATAAAAGCGCTAATGTTAGCGCTTTTTTTTTGCAAGAATTTAACCAAATTCTTCAAAATTATTTTTCCTTTGTATTATACAATTTATAATTTAAGAAATGAGAAAACTTATTAATGAAAATAAAAAAACACTTTTGTTGTTTTTCGTTTTTAGTTTTCTGTTTTACGGAAATAGTTTAAAAAATAAATATGCCCTAGATGACGATTATGTTACCGTCACAAATTTCCCAATCAAAGGCCAAAATTACATACCAAACCACCCGTTAGTTTCAAAAGGAATAAAAGCGATACCAAAAATTTGGAAATCGCGCTATGCAAGTGCCGAGGAATCATCATTTGATTACCGACCGCTAGTTATAGCAAGCTTTGCAATAGAATATTCTGTTTTTGGACAAAACCCATTTATGAGTCATTTAATAAACATTCTAATTTATTTTTTTTTAGTATGTATTATTTTTTTTACGTTATTAAAATTATTTGAAAATAATGAATTTAAATTTACACTTGCCTTTTTAACCTCCTTTATTTTTTTAATTCACCCCGCACATACAGAAGTTGTAAACAATTTAAAAAGCAGAGATGAATTACTTGCTACACTTTTTTGTTTTACAGCTTTATGGGGAAGTTTATCATTTTTCGAAAAACCAAAACTAAAATCATTACTTTTTGTCTTAACCTCAATACTGCTCGGATTGTATTGTAAAAAAACTGCCATATTATCTTTTGCAATTATCCCATTGGCATTATTCTTTTTTAGGAAATTGGATTTAAAAAAAGCGATTTATCTTTGCGTTTCACTTGTAGTTTCACTTTCAATATTTGCCATTTTAAAAAATTTAGCAAATTTAGAAAGACCTATTAGAAATGTTTACCATTTTGAAAACCCACTTTACACAACTCATTTTAATTTATTAGATCTTGTTGCCATTTCGTTTCAAACACTAGGATTTTATATAAAATTTCTCATATTCCCATACCCATTTAGGGCATATTACGGATCAAATACTATTAATATTTATAACCCATATGATTTTAGTTTAGCAATCGCAATTCTATTTATTGTCTTTATTTTATGGTATTATTTTAAATATAAAAACAAATATTTTTTGTTTGCATCATTATTATTTTTAGGTGCAATTTTTCCGTTTATCAATTTAGTAACTCCAGTGCCAGGAATTGTAGGAGAAAGATTATGTTTTCTATCTAGCATCGGATTTTGCTTATTAATTGCTATTATATTCTCTAAATATTTAAATCGAATTGATTTACATAACCTTAAAAATATTTTTTCAAAGCCATTAATTTACTTAATTCCAATAATTGTAATTTCTTTTATTGTTACAGTAACCCGAAATTCAAATTGGGCCTCGGGGCTTATTTTATTTGAAAATGATATTCCTCTTCTCAAAGAATCAGCAAAAGCAAATAGCTTACTAGCAAATTTATATTTCGAAATGATTAACTCGCCAAACAAAAAATATTCTAACCAACAATTAGTACAAAAATCATTAAAACATTATAATTTAGCTGTAACTGCCGATTCTAGCATTCATTCCGCATACAATAATGCAGGGGTTGTATTTTTTTCTTATTTAAAAGATTATGAAACAGCCAAACACTTTTTTAAATTGGCAATCAGACACAAACCAATTTATCCTCAAGCATATGAGAATTTAGGAAACTGTTTTAGAGAACTCAAAGAGATTGGAAAGGCAACAGATTATTATATCAAAGCAATTAAGCAAAATAATAAACAATATACAGCTTACACATCTCTAATTAAAATGTTGTTTGATGCAAAAGAATATAAAAAAGCATATGAATGCAGCAAAATAGCCAATACTCAATTTCAAGATGATTCTAAATTATTAACACTCGAAGCAAATTGTTTGTTAATGATGGGAGAAGTTAAGAGTTCACTTTCAAAATTTGAGGAGGCATTTTTCGTATCTCAAAATATAGAATTGGCAAAATTTATTTCGAAAAAATATTTAGAAATTGGGGATACATTGAATTATAATATCTATAAAAAATATTAACTAATTTTAAAATAAAATAATGCAATTTTTAATAAAATATAAATACTATTTGCTATTCATAATTCCCTTTATTTTATACGGAAATACGATCAAAAATGGCTATTCATTAGACGATAATTATGTAACTAATAAATGCATCACAACTAAAGGATTATCCTCTACAAGCAAAATTTTCACATCCTATTATGCTACCTATGAAGACGGAAGAGGCTTTGAATATAGGCCAATTGTGAAATTAAGTTATGCCATTGAACATCAATTTTTTGGAGTAAACCCTCATATAAGTCACTTTATTAATATTATATTATATGCAATATGTTTAATTATTTTATTTAAAGTATTAATACTAATTTTTACAGAAAATAAAATTCAATTAATAATCCTTACTGTCTTTATTTTCGCTTTTTTACCAATACATGTAGAAGTTGTTGCGAGTCTTAAAAACAGAGATATTTTACTTTGCTTTATTTTTTCATTCTTAGCATTTTATAATTTACACAAAGGGATTAACCTCAAAAATAAATTAAAAATTATATTAGGGATTATTTTAATTATTACAGCTCTTTTAAGTAAGCTTGATGCATTGACTACTCTTGCTCTATTTCCAATAATTTTATTTTACAAAAACAAATACACAACTAAACAAAATCTTACCATTTTAATATCAATTTTTGTAATTTTCATTACCTACAAACTTATACAAAGCTCCATGCTGAGTAATGAATTACTTTCAAAAAGAAATTCATATTTTTTTGAAAATCCATTATTCACTAATAAATCATTATTACTTAGGGTATTAGAATCTTTTACATCTTTAGGATTTTACACTAAAACATTTCTTTATCCATTTCATTTTTCTTGCTATTATGGGATGGATGCAATCCCTTCCTTTTCATTTTTTTCAACCTATTCTATTTTTGGGATATTGACACTAACGCTATCTATAATTGGGATATATAAATATTATAAAAACCCTAATCATCCAATTTTTATTGGGATATTATTTTACATAGTTACCATATCTATGTTTCTGAATTTTGCTAAACCTGTTCCTGGCATAGTTGGAGAACGATTTGCGTTTTTTGCCTCTATTGGATTTTCAATTATACTTTCTTATTTTTTACTTAAAACATTTGATTATTTTAAAAATAAGAATTTACAGATTACCGCAATACTTTTACTACTAATTTTATTTTCAACTCTAATTATAAAAAGAAATAAAGATTGGAATAGCGAGAAAAGTTTATTTGAAGCCGATATAATTACTAATCCTAATTCCGTTAAACTTAATATTTTATGTGCTAATATTTTGATTTCAGAAGTAATGAAAAACGCCAATAATTTAAGCCCATCACAAGTAGCTATAAAATCAAGTTTAGCTAAAAATTATTTATTGAAAGCACATTCAATTGATCCCAATTATTATAAAATTTCAAATAATTTAGGATTCATTTCAATGTCAATAGATAATAATCCAAATGAGGCAATAAATTGGTTTAAGAAATCGCTAAAAACAAGCGCATCAAAATATGAACTTACTTTAAATATTGGGCTTTGTTTCGCAAAACAGAATTTACTAGATAGTGCAGATAAATATTTTATTAAAGCATATTCTATAGATCCAAAAAATCAAAAATTAAAATCCGACTTATATAAATATTACAAAAGTAAAAATCAAGAAAAAAAATATCATTCAATTTACCCGTAGCTGTATTTTTAATCCAATTTTCAATAAGATTAAGCAATGCTAGAAATCTTTTAGTTTTCAAACAAAATTATTTAGTTATTCAAACTTTTTATAATTATATTTGCGTTTAATTGCACACGTGGCGTAATTGGTAGCCGCGCCAGACTTAGGATCTGGTCCGCAAGGGTGGGGGTTCGAGTCCCTTCGTGTGTACTAAGCCGGACTTTTTAGAGAAATCTTTAAAAGTTCGGCTTTTTATTTTTACTCAAATCCTTTGATAACTGGGCAATGTAGCCGATTACTGAATTTATTTTTGGAGTTCGATAATGGTCATTTTTTGGACTATATACCAATCAATCAAGAAATAAGGTGTTTTGAAAAATTTGCTTTTGTTAGTAATCACATAGATTATACATTTTACAAAGGCTTTAATATAAACCATAAGTAAATTTTCTATGACAAAACTCCTTCCTGCCCCTTTTATTAAATTTTTTTTAATTTAACATCAAATAAAGTTTTAATTTATTCAATTATAGAATAACTTTGCAATATGTTTTCAAATAAATTATTTAAGAAATATTGCTCAAATGAGTGGCTTCCAATATTTAATTTGAATAAATCAACGATTAATATTAAAGCCAAACAGAGAATATTTAATGAAGGGGATGCCGTAAATGGCATCTACTTTATTGAAGAAGGAAAGGTTAAGGTATTATCAAAGTTTAATGGGAAAGTTGAAAAAATTATTCGTATTGCAAGTAATGATATGATCTTGGGACATAGGGGAATTCACTATAAACATTACCATATTTCTTCTGTGGCCTTAACCGATACAACTTTAACTTTTTTACCTATTACTATCTTCATCAAAATCATAAAAGCAAATCCTAATATGGCAGTATATCTTCTCAATTTTTTTATTGAGGAATTGCGAGAAGCAGAAGAGCGTATGGATAATTTATTACATTTTGATCCAAAAAAAAGAGTTGCATTAGTTTTATTAAAATTGATAGATTGTTTCGGTTTCGCTAAAAAGCAAAATAATTTACTTTCTTTTACTCTTTCCCGTTCAGACATAGCCAACATGGTCGGAACAACATACGAAACCATCATTAGAACATTAGCCAGTTTTGAAAAATTAAAACTAATTGAATTGATTGGTAAAGATATTGCCATAAAAGATATTAAAAAATTGAAAGAATTAGCATCTGATAACACTATACGTAAAAAATCTAAAACAATTATAGAGGATTAATTCTATAAGGATTTAAGTACTATTTTTTACATAAACAATTTTCTTTGTAATTCCATTATTCATGTATTTTAATTCTATTTCATTTAAAATTGTATTGAATAAAATTTTCTAATAAACGCTAATATATATATATTGAAAATAAGTCTTTTTTCAATATTTTAAGAATACGTTTTAACTTTTCTGTATCGTAAATTTAAAACATGAGTATTATCATGTTTTAAAAGTGTAAAATATGATATTACTCAATGTGAGGCAATTTTTATATTATTATGATTGTAATCATAAAATTAGAGGTTTTATACCTTGAATTTTACACCCAAAAATTAACAATAATTAATTAAAAAAGTTATGAAAACACTTACAGTTATTGCATCAATAATGATTGCAACTACTTTCTCTTCGTGTGGAGGAGGAGAAAATAAAACTACTGAAACACAAG
>Ga0114977_10000545_pt1 | contig 25137 bp, 21 predicted proteins | sample S_130805_MF_Meta_FD_87026 | JGI IMG/M metagenome (GOLD analysis project Ga0114977, IMG submission 87026) | Freshwater microbial communities from Lake Simoncouche, Canada to study carbon cycling - S_130805_MF_MetaG | ecosystem: Environmental > Aquatic > Freshwater > Lake | place: Lake...
GCTTTTAAAACATAAAAGAACCGCAAAGTAATTTTTTGCTTAGTTTTTCAAAATAATTAATTCATTCATTTTCATTAATAAATCCATAAATAATATTTTTGGATTTGCATTACGTTCTATGTAATAAAAAGAGGCATTAAATTCAGTAGTAATTTTTTCGTAATTGCGTTGATTTATAAATTTAGAGAACTTAGTAACAAATGTTTTTTCATCACCCGAAAGCCTTATTAATTCAACGCTACCATAATTAAACATTAAACAATCCCTAAAAATCTCTAGCCCATATTGTAAAAATTGTTTTTGTTTTTCTCTGCCAGTTCTTGCATTTTCATCAATCCAAGCTACAGCCTTAATAGCATCAAAATTAAATGCAATCCCCATAAATGTCCTAAAGTTTTGTAAAAAACCTTGTCCATCGTCGTTTTGTTGCAGTAAAAGTTGGGCTTCTCTATAATTGCCGTCACATATAAATGCAGTTTGTTTGGCGATGGTTTCATCACAGCCAAACTGTTTCATTAATGCTGTAGAAATACTTTCACTATCAATTTTATAAAACAGTAATTGTTGAACTCGAGATAAAATAGTGGTTAATAATTGTTCTGGGTGGTCGCAAACCAAAACAAATAGTGTTTGTTCTGGCGGTTCTTCTAATATTTTTAATAGTTTATTTGCGCAATCAGCATTCATTTTTTCTGGTTGCCAAATGAGCATTATTTTATACCCGCCTTCATAACTCGTGTATGATAATTTTTTTAAAATGGAACTCGCCTCTTCAGTATTTATTATTGGCTGTTTGTTTTCGGCGTTTATTGCATTAAACCAATCTTTAAGCGTAATATAAGGTGTTTGTAAAAAACATTCTCTAAATTCTGGCAACAAGTCGTTACTTGTTTTAACCTCATCGCTTTTAGCTATTGGAAAAACTAAATGTAAATCTGGATGGCTAAGTTTGGATATTTTTAAACATGATGGACAAACACCGCACGAATCATGTTCTTGTTTTTGAGTACAAAATAAGTATTGAATAAACGCAAAAGCGGCAGTAAGATTACCACTACCTTCCGGCCCAGTGAGCATAAGCGCATGAGGAATGCGGTTATCAGCAAACATATCAAGTAGTTTTGCCTTAGCTTCGGGTTGACCAATTATATCGTTAAAAAACACTGCTTAAAAATACAGATAAATTTTATAAATAATGTTTAATTTTACTTTATGCATATTGGTTTGTTTTTTGGTTCATTTAATCCGGTTCATGTTGGTCACATGGTACTAGCAAATTATATGGTTGAATTTACCGATATTGAAAAAGTATGGTTTGTTGTTTCGCCACACAACCCTTTAAAAAACAAAAAATCATTATTAGATCAAAATCAACGCTTGCACATGGTAAACTTGGCAATTGGCGATAGTGATTTGTTTAAAAGTAATAATATTGAGTTTGGCTTATCTCAACCCTCTTACACCATAAATACATTAGCACATTTAAACGAAAAATATCCCCAACATACGTTTTCATTAATTATTGGACAGGATAATTTAAGCTCTTTTCATAAATGGAAAAACTACGAAGAGATAATTAAACGATTTAAATTATACGTTTACCCTCGCCCTAATGCCGAGGCAAGCGATTTAGATTTGCAGAAAAACGTTATAATGACAGAAGCTCCGCTTATTGAAATTTCTTCTACATTTATTAGAAATGCTCTTTTAGAGAAAAAAAACGTTTCGTTTTTTGTTCCAGAATCTGTTTGGAATTATATTGATGAGATGAGTTTTTATAGAAAATAACATCCTTATTAGGGGGCTTAATTAATTAATAAGCATTGAATTTTTTGGAAATGTTTATATAAAAAACCTAGATGTTTAGGAATACTATTTTAAGTTTATTAAAAATTTGGAATAAAACCACAATATTTGTAATATTGTATAAGAAAAATTATTTAATAAATTATTATGATTAAAAGATACCAATTTGTTTTCGCTTTTATATTCGCCTCATTTGTTGTATTGGCCCAATCATCATTATTAGTAACTAATGTTACTGGTGGCGGCAGCGTTATCACAAACTCAATGGTTATTTATAGAACAGTTGGTGCTGGCGTTATGGATCAAATAGATATTAATATTAAAAATATTAGTACATCTACAAAATCATACAAAATGCGCACTTACTACGATTTAAGACACGTTGTTGCTCCTGGAGACTCTTCCAATCCTTATTTTTGTTTTGGCACTAGTTGTTTTCCTGTAAATACCTTAGTTTCTGCAAATTCAATAACGTTAACCGCAAATCAAACTATTTCAGGAACAAGTGTTCATTATGACGAATCATTTACAGCCGCAGGAGCATCAAGCATTAGATATAAAATTTATGATATGAATAATGCTTCGGTTGATTTTATAGAATTTACTGTAAAGTATAATAATCCTTTAGCTTCTGTAAAAACAAACACAGCATTGTTTTTAAATGTATCAGATGTTTATCCTAATCCTTCAAACACTAAAGCATTTATTACTATTAACACAACTACAGATGTTAATAGTGCTGCGTTATCCATTACAAATTCTCTTGGCGCTATTGTTTCTTCAAAAAACATTGAATTAAATGTTGGAAAAAACGTGATACCTTTAGATGTTGAAACACTTTCTTCTGGAATTTATTTTACCACAATTACTTCTGGAAATTCTAAAATTGTAAAAAAAATTATCATTAACAAATAAATAAACAAAAAATCAAAAAACACAAATATGAAAAAACAACTACTAGCCTTAGCAGTTTTAACTGCTGGCATTACAAACGCTCAATCATGGAGCGAAAATTTTAGTTCGGCTACACCGCCAAACTTACCTGCAACTTGGTTACAAAACAACGTTGATGGTTTTACTGTGGGTGCAGCGGCTTCATACAGCTTTGGCACAAACGCTTGGGTAGTGAGAGATTACACAAGTTCTGATCCTATTCATGGAAAGGTTGGAGTTAGTACATCTTGGTATACAACGCCTGGTATTTCTAATGATTGGTTAATTTCGCCGTCTTTTACAGTTCCGGTTAATGGTGTAATTGCTTGGGAAGCAATCGCTCCAGATGTTTCATATCCTGATGGCTATTTAGTAAAAATTTCAACAACAGGTACAACAACTACTAGTTTTGGAACAACACTTTTAACTGTTGGTGCTGAAAATCCAACTTGGACAAATAGATCTTTGAGTTTGAATACATACTCAAATCAAGTTGTTCGTATTGCGTTTGTAAATAATTCTAATGATATGAATGTTTTATTATTAGATAATATTAATGTATTAGTTCCAGCAGCAAATGATATTGCTCTTAAATCTGTTGCGCCAATTGGAATGAATGCTTTTGGTAGTGCAGGAACAACAAAAACCATTTCAGGAGTTGTTACTAATAACGGCTATATGCCAATCACTTCATTTACTGCTCAATATAGTGCTAACGGTGGCGCTCCAGTAAGTCAAGTGTTCACAATTCCTAGTTTAGCATATGGTTCAACATCTTCTTTTAGTTTTTCTACCTTATACTCAATTGCTGCTCCAACTGAGGCTTCAATAAAAGTATGGTCTAAAATAACAGGTGATGCATTAGCTACTAATGATACATTAAAAACTGTAATCAAAGGATATTCATCACTTCCTAACCATAAAGTTGTGTTTGAAGAAGGAACAGGAACTTGGTGTGGATGGTGCCCAAGAGGTGCTGTTTATATGGACTCTATGCACGTTGTAAACCCTAACACAACTGCTTTAATAGCTGTTCATAATAGTTCTTCTGATCCAATGAGAAATACTATTTATGATGCTGGTATTACTTCACTAGTTTCTGGATTCCCAACAGCATTATGCGATAGAGCTGTAGCGATTATAGATCCAAGTCAAATGTTTACGTCTTATGCAGCTCACATTAATGATTTTGCCTTAGCTGATTTAGCAATAACAAAAAGTTATAATACTGTAACAAGAGTTGCTGACATTACTGTTAAAACAACAATGGCTTCAGGATTTTCAAATAACACGACTTCAAATGATTACAGATTAGCTGTAGTATTTACTGAAGATAATGTTAGAGGAACAGCAAGTGGTTACAATCAAACAAATTATTATGGTGGTGGTACAAGTGCATTAGTTGGTGCTGGGCTTAATTGGCAAACTGCTCCAAATCCAGTACCTGCTGCAACTATGAAATATGACTTTGTTGCTCGTACTATTTTAGGAGGATTTACAGGTCAAGCAAGTAGTTTACCAAACACTTTGGTTGCTGGAACTTCTTATACTTCTAGTGTGTTTTCATATACTATTCCTTCAACGTATAATGCTGGAAATATGAAAGCAATTGTGCTTTTAATTGATGCAAAAACTAACATTATTTATAACGCTAATACAACTACAATAACTCCTTTAGTTATTGGTGTTGAAGAAAATAAGGCCGAAAATGTTGAGGTTTCGATTTACCCAAATCCAGCTAAAAATAGTTCAAATATTGAATTAAATTTAGTAAAAGACGACGCTGTAACAATTACTGTATTAAGCGTAATGGGACAAGTTGTGTTTACTCAAACTTTAAGTAATTTACAAGCTGGTAAACAAACAGTTTCTTTAAATACTGAAAATTGGGCAACAGGAATTTATAATGTTAATATTTCTACAAGCAACGGAAACGTTAGCCGTAAATTAGAAGTTATTAAATAATAATTTTAATATATTTTAATAAGAAGGCTGGCATTTATGCCGGCCTTCTTTTATTTTAACTAAATTTAAAGCATGATAAAGTTTCAGTGTACATATTCGGTAATTTTCTTATTTATAATATGTTCTATTTTTCAAAATAAATTATTTAGCCAAACGTATAGTTTTAATCCAGGCAAAACATACATTACATATTTAGACACTAGCGAAAGTAATTTTGGTGGAATTGAGGTAATTAATACAGGAACAATAAATTTAAATTTAAAATGGCGAAGAGTTTTAGTTGACACATTAATTGATTCTAGATTTGAATTATGTAATAGCGGTATTTGTTTTTTAAACCTTCCTTTTTCAGGAGATTTACCATTATTAGCGCCAGGCGAAACAGGTTGGATAAAGTTTCATCATTATGCAGGAAAAGTAGAAGGAATAAACACACTAAAATATACATTAAAAAACGATGTGTTTCAATTTGATACGCTTACATATATTATTCATGTTGTTGCCGGCATAACAAGCGTTAAAGAATTAAAAAACACAAAAGATAAAGCTGTTTTATATCCAAATCCTTCGGTTAATGAAGCTACATTAAGCATTGATTTAGAAAGGCCATCAAGTATTAATATTGTTATTACAAACAATATTGGACAGATAGTTGCAATAAATCATAACGAAAAACTACAGGCGGGTCAACAAAAAATAAAGATCAACACTTCTGATTATGCTTCTGGAGTATATTCTATTTTGATTTTAACTAATAATGGCGTAATAAACCAAAAATTAGTTGTAAGTAAATAATAGAGTTAATTTAAAATCTTATTTTTGTGGAAGGCTGATGATTTATCAACCTTTTATAATTTTAATACATGCGTCATAAATACATATTTCTAATTTCTTTTTCGGCGGTTTGCTTAATTGCAAAAACACAAACATTATATTCCGAAAGATTTAATACACTAAGTTTAAATAGCGGAACCTTTACTTCTGGAAGCACAACGCAAACCTATTTATTTAATGATGTTCCCGCGGCAATGTTTGCCATTAATAATGGAGCAAAGGTTGCAGATACTTTAACTGGTAACTATCCTTTTAGAGCAAATGGACAAAAACTAAAAGGTTTTTTATCTTACAAACAAGCAAATCAACTAGACACATTTGCTGTCTCTACCTCTTGGTTAAAACCTGTTGGAGTTGCTGACTCTTGGTTAATAACACCAACGATTAATTCAATCTCCGCTAATACTATTTTAATGTGGGACGCAATGGCACCCGATGCAACTTATTTAGATGGTTACGAAGTTTATATCACAACCAACACTTCCTCGGCACCTGTTGTTGGAGATTTTATTCCAGCAAATAAAGTATTTAGCATTAATGCAGAAAAGAATACTTGGCAAACTCGTGGTTTATCTTTAGCAGCATATGCTGGGCAAAACATTCGCATTGCATTTCGAAATAACTCAACAGATAAATATCAATTATGGATTGATGATATTATTGTAAAAAATATTCCTAATGGTTATGACGTTTCAACAACAACAAATAATACGTATAAATATTCTTCGGTTGCTATTAGCAATACTGTTTCTGCAACATTTAAAAACAATGGATTTACTCCGGTTACATCCTTATTGATTAATTATAAAATGGGATCAAATCCAACAATTACAGAAACACAAACCCTTACCTCTCCACTTTCTTATTTAGATAGTAAATTAATAAATTTTTCTGTTCCTTTTATTACTTCTACACCAGCGTATAATACACTAAAAATTTGGGTAACGTTAGTAAATGGATTTGCTGATCAACTAAACATTAACGATACAATTAATGGTTCATTAACGATATCTAGTAGTGTGCCACAAAAAAAAGTTTTAGTTGAAGAGTTTACTGGAGCTTGGTGCGGATGGTGTCCGGACGGGCAATTAAAATTAAAAGATGCTATATATACAAATTCAAATGTTGTAGTTGCCTCATTGCATGATAATGATAATATGAGCACAAGCTCTGCAGACAATCTTATTACTGATTATGCAAAGGTTTTTCCTTCGGCATCAATAGATCAATACTTGTTTTCTTCTAATTCAGAAGTTTCAGTTGGAAGAAATAATTGGAATGCTTTTATTACACAACGTCAATCAATGGTTGTGCCCGCAACAGTTACATTAACTGGAGTTAGTTATAACGCAGTATCGCGAGCAATAACAGCAACTGTTTCTGCTTCCTTTTTGGGTGATGTGAAAGGGGATTACCGTTTGAATTTATACGTTAAAGAAAATAATGTGTTTGGTGCAGTTGCGGATAGTTTGTTAGATAATAATTGGAATCAGTATAGTTATTTATATAACATTCCATCATCTCCATATTATCAATATGGAAATTATTTAAACCCAACAACCTTTATAATGGGATCTAACAGATACAAGCACCAATACGTTATAGATACAATTTTGGGAGGCTCCTATGGCGCAGCTGGAATTATTCCATTAAGCGGCTCTACAATGGGACAAACATATTCAAAGCCGTATTCTTATACATTAGCATTACCAGCAGGAACAGAATACAGATATCATGAAGATAATATTTATTTAATTGGCGTGCTTACCGAATATAATGTTGATCCTAAGAAAAGAACTGTATTAAATGTTTCTGAAACAAAATTAACATCGCTCTCTGAAAGCGTTGGAATTAAAGAACAAACAAGGCCAGATTTTAAATTTAATATATTCCCTAATCCGGCAACAACGCAATGCCAATTGAGCTATGAGATAAAAACGGAGGCATTAGTAACTATTTCGGTTTATAATATGTTAGGCGAATTAGTTTATACAGAATCTAAATTTGAAGATGCGGGAAACGTGTCTCGCGAATTGGTTATTGTTAATTTACAGCAAGGTAATTATAGTGTTGAGGTTTCAACAAAAGAATTTAAAACGGTAAAAAAGCTAACGGTTATTAACTAATAAAATGATTGTAATTACAGGTGCCGCGGGTTTTATTGGAAGTTGTTTATTGTCTAAATTAAACGGCGAAGGAATTACTGATATAGTATTAGTGGACGATTTTTCATTTGAAGAAAAAAACAAGAATTTTTTAAATAAAAAATATTCAAAATGCATAGAGCGTTCTGAGTTTTTAACTTGGTTTGAAACAAATCCTAAAGATGTTTCCTTCATTTATCATATTGGTGCCAGAACAGATACAACTGAATTTAATGTTGATATTTTTAATGAACTTAATTTAAATTACACAAAATCTATTTGGAAAACATGTGCCTCAAATAAAATCCCTTTAGTTTATGCTTCATCTGCCGCGACATACGGCTTAGGTGAATTTGGATATGATGATACCGAAAAAAATATTCCGTTATTGAAGCCATTAAATCCTTATGGAGATAGTAAAAATGATTTTGATAAATGGGCAATTCTACAAAATGAAACGCCGCCTAAATGGATTGGCTTTAAATTTTTTAATGTTTATGGTCCAAATGAATTTCATAAAGGACGAATGGCGTCCGTTATTTTTCATTCCTATAATCAAATAAAAGAAAAAGGTTTTGTAAAACTATTTAGGTCCCATAATCCAAAATTTACAGATGGAGGACAATTACGCGACTTTGTTTATGTAAAGGATTTAGTTGAGGTTTTATATTATTCTTATATCAATAGTTTAAAAAGCGGTATTTATAATTTAGGAAGTGGAAAAGCGCGTACTTTTTTAGATTTAGCAACATCAACATTTAATGCATTAAACAAGCCTGTAAATGTTGAGTTTATTGATACGCCAATTGATATTAGAGATAAGTATCAATATTTTACAGAGGCGAATATGAGTAAATTAATTAGCCAAGGTTATAATAAGCCATTTACTTCTTTAGAGGAAGGTGTTACAGATTATGTAACAAACTACTTAGTTGGATCTCGTTATTTTTAATTACAAAATAAAACACAATTCCCTGTAGTATTAATAATCCGTCAATCCATAAGTAGTAATAAAAGCCGTGAGATTTTTCTTTACTAATTAAAACGGTTAATGCTGTTGCAAAAAGAACTAGGTTCATTGCAATTTGTAAATATAGGTTTTGGGTAAAAACATAAAACGAGACGCTTCCTATCACTAAAATTATTAAGCAAATTAATTTTGTAATTACAGTTCCAAATTTATTTGCATACGTATTAACACCATTCAAAAAATCTTCAACACTATCCTTTAAGTCAAACAATAAACATAAAACAGAAATAAAACAAAACTGTGAAATTAAAAACCAAGCACTATGGCTAGTTAGTATATTATTTTCAATTAATGGAACCGCACTGCAGCTAATGACCCAAATAGCTGAAATTAGAAATGGTTTTATATAACCGTGCTTTCGTAAATTAAATGGAGGTAAATAATATAGAGTTGAAATTATTTCAGCAACAACCATTATTGTTATAGAAGTTGAACTTAAATTATTACACAAAAACAAGACTATAATTAAACAAAGCGCTACACTTATGAGTAATGTTTTTTTTTGCTTAACAAGCCATTTTGAGCGTTCTGAATTTAAATTATTTTGGTTAATTAAATAGCCGCGCTGAACATTATATTGCAAGTATGTAGACAAAAAAACAAATGCTAAATAAGCATTATTGTTATAATTTACTGGAATTGAAAACACAACATATGTTACAATTACTTGTGCTAAAGCACAAATTGAGATAAATACATTTGCGTAAACTAATGTTTTAACAATTGGATTTGATATGAATTTATTTATTTTCAAAAATAAAATTTGCGTTATTTGTAGTAACATTTTCTACTTCTTCAATAGATATATTTTTTAGTTCAGCTACTTTTTTTGCAATTAAAGGGATATAAGAGCTTTCGTTTCTTTTACCACGATAAGGCATTGGGGCTAAATAAGGAGAGTCTGTTTCTAATACAATATCTTCTATACTTATAGTTTCAACCACTTTATCGAGTCCTGAATTTTTAAATGTTACAACACCGCCAATACCAAGTTTGAAATTTTTTAATGCTAAAATTTTTTGTGCCTGTTCAACATCTCCACTAAAGCAATGGAAAATGCCCTTAGGTAATTTTGAATATGATTGAAGTATTGTAAAAATCTCATCAAAAGCGTTTCGACAATGAATTACGATGCTGTAATTATATTCTAATGCCCAATCTATTTGTTTTTTAAAAGCTATTTCTTGTTCGGCAATAAATGTTTTGTCCCAATATAAATCTATCCCAATTTCGCCAATAGCAATAAACTTGCGTTTATCTAACCATTTTTTCACTATGGTTAATTCGTCTAAATAATTTTCTTTTACAGAGCAAGGATGAAGCCCCATCATCGCAAAACAATTATCCGGGAATTCTTTTTCAAGTTGTAACATACCATCAATGCTATTGGAATCGATATTTGGTAAATATAATTTTGTAACAGAGTTACTAATGGCTGTATTAATTACCGCCGTTCTGTCTTCATTAAACTCTTCCGAATAAAGATGTGTATGTGTATCTATAAACATTAATTATTTTTTAGTATTTTTGAGAAACAAATTTACTAATCATGAAGAAACTATTCGTATTATTTTGCATAATTACATCAGCGTTATTGTTAACAGAATGTAAAAAATATCCAGAAGGCCCCAGTATTAGCTTTAGAACCAAAAAAGCTCGTATTATAAACAGCTGGAAGGTATCTAAGTATTTAGAAAACAACGTTGATTTAACAACAAATTTTAATAGTGTTTTTACAAATTTTTCTTTTATAACATCAAAAGATGGTGAATATAAAATAATAAAGGTTGTTCGTGTGTTTTCTACTAATGTAACTACAACAGAGTATGGAAACTGGAACTTAGCTTCAAACAAGAAGACGCTCAATTTAACACCTGTTTCTATTTCCTCTGGAACATTACCAAGCTCAAGTTCGTGCCAAATTCTAAAGTTATTTGAAGACGAAATGTGGTTAAGAATTATTGATTCAACGGGTAAAATTATTGAGTATCATTTAGTTTCTGCATAACCTTGAAAGTTTTAATTGTTCGGTTTAGTTCCATTGGAGATATTGTTTTAACAACACCAATTATTAGATGTTTAAAGAAGCAAATAAATGATATTGAAATACACTTTCTGACAAAAGAAAACTTCAAATCTGTTTTAGATTGTAATCCCTACATAGATTTTTTACACACCATTAAAAGTGATATAAGCGAAGTTATTCCTGCTTTAAAAAAAGAAAACTTTGATTACATTATCGATTTGCATCGTAATGTAAGAACGCTTAAACTCAAGAGAAAGTTAGGCGTTAAAAGTTATTCTTATAATAAGTTAAATTGGGAGAAGTTTTTAATCACCACTTTCAAAATTAATCAATTACCAACTCAACATATTGTAAATAGATATTTCGAAACTGTTGAAAAGCTTGGTGTAATAAATGATAACAGTGGTTTAGACTATTTTATAAATACAAAAGATGAAGTAAACTTAACGGATACACTTCCCGTTGATTTTTTAAATGGTTATAACGCATTAGTTGTTGGTGGTTCATATTTTACAAAGCAAATTCCGATAAATAAGTTAAATGAGATTTGTTTACAAAGCAAGTTGCCTTTAGTTTTGTTAGGAGGAAAAGAAGATTTTAATATTGCTGAAAGTGTTTTTAATACTCATAAATTAAAAACCATAAATCTTTGCGGAAAGTTAAATTTAAATCAATCGGCCTCAATTATCAATCAATCGGTTAAGGTTATTACTTCGGATACCGGACTTATGCATATTGCCGCTGCTTATAAAAAAGACATCATTTCAGTTTGGGGAAATACAATCCCAGAATTTGGCATGGGGCCTTATTTAGCAGGGAATCAATCTCAAATTGTTGAGGTTAAAAATTTATCTTGTAGACCATGTTCTAAACTTGGGTATAAAAAATGCCCAAAAGGGCATTTTAAATGTATGAACGAAATTGATTTGAGCAATATTAATCTTTAGTAAATAAAGCTTTTAACTCAGTTGCATCGTCCGGTTTCATTCTGCCTCCTAAAATTAAAGATAATTGACGTCTGCGTAATGCACCTTCATATCTTTTCTTTTCTTCCTCTGTTTCTGGTATTAATTCAGGAACGGGTAAAGGAGCTCCGTTTTGATCTATCGCAACAAAAGTAAAAATGGCTTCATTACATTTTGTTTTTTTACCAGTTATTCTATCTTCTACAAACACATCAATATGCACTTCCATACTGCTTGTAAATGCCCTAGAAACCTTTGCTTCTAGTGTAACTACTGAGTTTTGTTTTATTGGATTGTCGAAAGACACATGGTTAATTGATGCAGTAACCACAACCCTACTCGAATGTCTGCCTGCTGCAATAGCTGATGTTATATCCATCCATTGTAGCAATTTACCTCCAAATAAATTTCCAATATGATTTGTATCATTAGGAAGTACAACTTCTGTATTGATAGTTAATGATTCTTTTGCTGTTTTACCTTTCATGGTGATTTTTGTTATTTATTTGTGATGGTAAAAGTACTACCTTTGTATGAAATAAAAACATTATGGACTATTTATATATCAAAGCACTTCATGTTATTTTTGTAGTATGCTGGTTTGCTGGCTTATTTTATATGGTAAGATTATTTATATATACAAAAGAAGCTTACGAAAAAGAAGAGCCCGCAAAAAGTATTTTAACCACTCAACTTATTTTGATGCAGCGAAAACTTTGGTTTATTATTACTTGGCCCTCAGCTATAGGAACTTTTGTTTTTGGCACTTGGATGATTGCTTTAAACCCCGCTATTTTAATGTTCCCTTGGATGTGGTTGAAATTAATATTTGTTGGATTATTAGCGTTGTATCATTTACAATGTCATTCTTATTACAAGCAACAAAAGGCAGGTGTTTTTTCAGCTAGTTCTTTTAAGCTTCGTTTGTTTAATGAACTAGCAACATTGTTTTTAGTAGCAATTGTGTTTTTAGTTATAGTAAAATCTACAGGAGGTTTAGTTTGGGGAATGTTAGGCTTGTTTATTTTTGCGGCCTTATTAATGGGAGGTGTTTATATTTATAAAAAACAACGCCAAACAATGAGTGATAAAGAAGACGATAAACAAAATCCATCTTCATAACCTTCTAAAGATAATACAATTTACTTATTGCATTTACGCAATTAACGCCGTCCATTGCTGCGCTAACAATTCCTCCTGCATAACCAGCGCCTTCGGCACAAGGATATAAGTTTTTTAATTGTATGTGTTGTAATGTTTCCCTATCTCTAGGTATTCGAACAGGTGTTGATGTGCGCGATTCTACTGCTAAAATGATGGCATCATTGCTAACATAGCCTTTCATTTTCTTGTCAAAAGCTTTAAACCCTTGTTGTAACGTTGAGCCAATTTTTTTTCCTAACACATCCATGATGTTTACAGATTGAGTACCCGGTTGGTAAGAACAATCAATCAATTTATTACTCACTTTATTATTTACAAAATCTTGTAAATTTTGAGCTGGAGCTGTTTGTGTTTTTCCTCCCATGGCCCATGCGCGTTGCTCAATTTCTTTTTGAAGTTGTAATCCGGCTAATGCTCCAAATTGTTTATAGGCTTCAAAATCTTGTAACTCTAAACCTACTACAATACCACTATTAGCATAAGGGTTATTTCGTTTAGAAGGACTCCAACCATTGGTTACAATTTCATTTTGTGCCGTTGCACATGGCGCTATAATTCCTCCCGGACACATGCAAAATGAATAAACGCCATAATCACCCACTTGGTTTACTAAACTATAAGAGGCTGCAGGTAAATATTCTCTTTTTGCATTTACATCCTGTGAGCTTTTACAACTATATTGTATGCTATCAATAAACTCTTGAGGATGCTCAACCCTTACACCTAAAGCAAATGGTTTAGCTTCAATGGCTATTTTTTTAGTGTCTAATAATTCATAAATATCTCTTGCCGAATGCCCAGTTGCTAAAATAAGATATGAGCATTTGTGTTCTAATGTTATTTCTGGTTCAACTTTTTTTATGACGACAGAATTTATTTTATCGTTTGTATAATTAATGTCTATGAGTTTAGATTGGAAATGAATTTCGCCGCCATTTTTTAAAATGGTTTCGCGCATGTTCGAAATTATTTGTGGTAATTTATTGGTACCAATGTGTGGATGTGCATCAACTAAAATAACATCATCAGCCCCATGAAATACAAATGTTTTTAAAATGTGTTCTATATCACCTCGTTTACTCGAACGCGTGTAAAGCTTACCATCACTATAAGTTCCGGCTCCGCCTTCTCCAAAACAATAATTACTTTCTGGGTTAACAATATGTTCTTTGTTAATAGCAGCTAAATCTCTTCTTCGTGCTTTTACGTCTTTTCCTCTTTCAAAAACAATAGGTTTAATGCCTAACTCTAAGCACCTTAATGCTGCATATAATCCCGCTGGACCAGCACCTATGATTGTAATGTGTTTATTTGAAGTTGTAACCTCGTTATAATGAATATTTAAATCTTCGTTACTAATCGGTTCATTAATCCAAACGCCAATTTTTAAATTAATTTTTATGTTTCGTGAGCGAGCATCAATGCTACGTCTCAGTATTTTTATATGGAACGTCTCGGTCTGTTTTAAGGATAGTTGTTCAGCAACTTCTTGTTTTAATAATTGCTCATCATAAGCAATGTGAGGTGATACAGCAAGATTTAATTCTTTTTTCATAATGGAAGATTTTTATTCTTCAGGTTAAAATGAGATTAAAATTAGCCTTCAAAAGTGATAGAAAAAATAACCATTCGCGAGTTTACTTTATCAACGCTGTTTGAAAATATATTTGGACTTTTATTTAATAAGTTTTTAGAGCCATTTATAATTTTACACTCTAAACCTAATTTAAAATATTGTAAATAAAAATCAACTCCAGCCCCACCACTAAAAAAATAATCGTCGCGTTTTAAATTTACGGCATCATCCAATTGATTTCCTCCTGCAGCACTTGATGGCTTTTTTTTAGAAGCTAAATCAAGAGAATAGCCACCACCAATTAATACAAAGGCGCCAAAATTATCTAATCGTTTGGATTGTAATTTTAATTCTAACGGAAAAATAAGAAATGTAGATTCAACCGTTTTTTTATAAATTTTTGTACTATCATGTCTAGCATTTTCTAATGTATATTGAATACTACGAGATGCAAAACTAATATTTGGAGTAAAACGTAAGCGAAGATATTGATGAAGTCTAAAGTCTGAAATTATTCCTAAGGCAAATCCAGGATCGGATTGTGAGTAAACTGTTTTCATTCCGTATTTGGTGGTGCCAATTAAGGTATCTGGAAATAAAGAATTTTTTACGGTATGAATTTTAAAATTTGTGCTATTATATGCCAACGCAAACCCAAAGTGCATTTTGTTTTTATAAAATTTAGCAAGGTTAACCCCACTTTCCTCTTTATGCTGAGAAAAGAGTTGTGAGTATGCTATACAAAAAACGAATATGTATTTAAGTTGTTTCAATGAATAGTAAAACGTTGGTTTTTGTTTTTTAGTATACTTATGATATTGGTAATTCTGCTGTAGGCTTTGGTTTAAACAAAAACTTTTGAAACACTAAAATAATTCCTACACCAAAAGATATGGCCATATCGGCAAAATTAAAAATGGCGCTAAAAAATTCAAAATGTTCACCACCCCAAATTGGCAACCAGTTTGGTAATTGTCCATCAAACATTGGAAAGTAAAACATGTCAACAACATGTCCTTGTAAAAACCCAGCATAACCACCCCGTTGACTCATAAACTGAGCAACATCGTAATCTGTACTTGCACTAAAAACAAGACCATAAAATGCTGAATCTAAAATGTTTCCTAAAGCTCCAGCCAATATTAAAGCAACACAAACAATAAAAACCTTGTGTTCGCCTTCGTTTACGATTTTTTTGATATACATAAACCCAATAATTACTGCAAATATTCTAAAGACACTTAATGCTAATTTTCCATAATTTCCACCAAATTCTAAACCAAATGCCATCCCTGGATTTTCAGTAAATGTTATGCGACTCCAGTCACCAATAATACGGCAAACTTCACCAGTAGGAAAATGCGATTTAATATATAGCTTAATACATTGATCAATAAACAATACAGCAAATATCGTAATTATGGGAAGTTTGTATTTCTTTAGCATATAGCTTATAAAAGCAAAAAGGTTATCTTTTGTAAAGATAACCTTTTATTTTATGTCCGAAATAAAAAATCGGATAGTGAATAAACTAAATTACTGACTTAATTTAGCATCAATACTTAAAGTAGCGTGAGGTACTGAACGTAAGCGTTCTTTCGGAATTAATTTACCAGTTACTCTACAAATACCATACGTTTTGTTTTCAATACGCATCAAAGCATTTTTTAAATTCACAATATATTTTTCTTGACGAATAGCTAATTGAGCAGTTTCTTCTTTTGATAAAACATCAGAACCATCTTCTAATAATTTAAATGAAGGAGATGTATCATCGGTTCCATGATTATCTGCATTAGATAACGTTTGTTTTAACAAATCAAAATCTAGTTGAGCTTCTTTTAATTTACCAAATATTAATTCTTTAAATTCGGTTAATTCTTTATCTGAATAACGACTACGCGAATCCGTTGTATTTAAAAACGGCTTAGGTTGGGGAGCTTGAGGCTTTTTAACTAATGGTTTTGTAATATCAATATGTAAAGGCCTGTTTCTTATATAAGTCTCAGAACCAGATGAGCGGCCTTCGTTTTTCTTACGTCTTCCGCGGCCCCTTTTTTCTGGAATTTCATCATCATCATCATCGTCCAAAGGAATACTGCCACCTTCTAAATCTAATACCGGAGCTTCGTCTAAATCAACGTCAACAACAGCATCATCTTCATCAGCTTTGTCATAATCATCTTTTACCTCAACATCAGAGTCATCTTCTTCTTCAGGCTCAACGTCATCCTCTTCATCATCACCTTTTTTTCCTTTTTTAGTAGATTTTGCTGGTTTTGCTGTTTTTTTCGTAGATTTTTTTGCAATAGCATCAATTGGTTTTCCTTTTGCTATTGGTTTACTAACATTTTTTGTTGCTTTTAGTTCAACTTTTTTAGGAGCTATTTTTGCAGGTTTTACGGTACTTTTCGGGACTTTTTTTATCACTTTTTTAGGGGCTGGTTTTGGTGCAGGTTTTTTTGCAACAACTTTTTTAGCTGTTGGTTTTGGGGCAGGTTTCACCACTTTTTTAGGAGCAGGTTTAGTAGGTGTAGTTGTTTTTTTAATAGGCTTAGCAACAGCTTTTTTAGGAGCTGGTTTTTTTGCAACAACCTTTTTCGCTATAGGTTTTGGCGCAGGTTTAACAACTTTTTTAGGAGCAGGTTTCGCTACTTTTTTAACAGGCTTTGCAGCAACTTTTTTAGGAGCTGGTTTTTTTGCAACAGCTTTTTTAGGAGCTGGTTTGCTTGCTTTTTTAGCGGGTTTAACTATTTTCTTTGCCATATTCTTTTTTTAATAAATTAATTTAATTTTTCAATAGAAATAAGAGTAGAGACCAGTTCATCAACTTCAACGGCATTTGCGGTAGTTAGTGTTAAATTTTGTACAACTTGCAAATCGCCGGTTAAAGTTTCGGCGCAAATATAGCTCAAATTATTTTGAATGGCAGTATCCAAAGCATCATTTTGTTGAATTTTCACTAAAATCTTATCGGTTAGGGCTAATCCCGTCTCCTTTCTCAGGTTTTGGATACGGTTTACCAATTCTCTGGCTAATCCTTCTTCACGCAAAGCATCATTTAGTGTAATATCAAGCGCAACAGTTATTTGTCCACTATTTGCAACTTTCCATCCTGGAATATCAATAGGGATAATTTCTACATCTTCAGCTTCTAATAGAATTTCATCACCTTCAATATTCATTTTAAACTGGCCAGTTTTTTCAAGTTCAGTAATTATTAATTTTCCATTATCGTTTGCATATGCCTGAACGGTTTTCATGTGTTTACCACATTTTTTACCCAATGTTTTAAAATTTAGTTTCAAATTTTTCACAATTTGAACTTCAGCTTCTGTTACAAAATCTAGCTCTTTTACATTTACTTCAGCAAGAATAATATCCTTAACAGCTTCAATGTTTTGTCTGAATTCATTATCCAATATTGGAATTTGAATTTTTTGCAAAGGCTGTCGAACTTTTAAATTTTCCTTTTTACGAATTGATAAAATCATTGAAGAAATTTTTTGAGCCATTTCCATGCGTTTTTCTAAGCTTGAATCAATTACTTGACTGTTTGCTTTTGGAAATTCAGAAACGTGAACTGAATCAACCTCAGTAGTGTTGTCATTTAAATTATTAAACAACCAATCAGAAAAGAAAGGAGCAACAGGACTCATCAATTTTGATAACACCATTAAGCATTCGTGTAATGTTTCGTAAGCTGCTTTTTTATCTTCGCTCATTTCTCCTTTCCAAAAACGACGACGAGATAAACGGATATACCAGTTACTTAAATGTTCATCAACAAATTCTTCAATATAACGAGCAGCTTTATGTGGTTCAAAGTTTTCAAATTGTTCAGTTACGTCTTCAATTAAACTATTTAATTTTGATAATATCCATCGGTCTAATTCGGCTCTATTATTAACAGGGACAGTGTTTTTTGTATCAACTGTGAAACCATCAACGTTTGAATACAAAGCAAAAAAGCCATAAGTATCATATAGCGTTCCAAATAATTTTCGTTGTACTTCACCAATTCCTTCTAGGTCAAACTTTAAATTGTCCCAAGGCGCAGCGTTAGCAACCATATACCAACGTGTAGCATCAGCACCATATTTTTCAATAGTTACAAATGGGTCAATAACGTTACCTAAACGCTTACTCATTTTAACACCATTTTTATCAAGCACCAAACCGTTAGAGACTACATTTTTATAAGCAACTGAATCAAAGTTCATTGTTGCTATTGCGTGCAGTGTAAAAAACCACCCACGTGTTTGATCTACTCCTTCGGCAATAAAATCAGCAGGATACGATGTTCTATTATCAATTAATTCTTTGTTTTCGAAAGGGTAGTGCAATTGTGCATATGGCATAGCTCCCGAATCAAACCAAACATCAATTAAGTCGGTTTCGCGAATTAATTTTTTTCCGTTTTTTTCTAAAATAATACTATCAGCATAAGGTTTGTGTAAGTCGAATGTGTTATAATTTTCTTTTGAAAAATTACCTACTTCAAATTTGGCTAATGGATTTTCAGTCATTACACCTTTTGATACTGCATTATCAATTTCTTTCTTTAACTCTTCCGCACTTCCAATAATAAGTTGTTCTGTTTTATCTTCGCTAGTCCAAATAGGTATTGGAATACCCCAAAAACGGGAACGCGATAAATTCCAATCATTTAAGTTTTCTAACCAATTACCAAAACGCCCTGTTCCAGTAGATTCCGGCTTCCAATTGATGGTTTTATTAAGTTCAATCATTCTGTCTTTAGCGGCAGTTGATTTTATAAACCAACTATCTAAAGGATAATATAAAACTGGTTTATCGGTTCTCCAACAATGCGGATAACTATGTTCGTAGGTTTCTTTTTTAAATAATTTTCCTTCTTCTTGTAGTTTTAAAACAATGCGTTCATCAACACTTAAATAGGCTTTCAGTTCTTTTATTTTACCAGTGCTTTCTAAAACTTGTTTTTGTTTTTCAAATTCAATTTGTTTTTCGGCATCTGTGTGATAAGTTTCTTTCACATATTCTTCTCCGAAAAGGAAAACACCATCTTGTATTTCAGGAACAAATCGCCCGCGCTTATCAACTAAAGTAAGGGAATCAATTCCATTTTGTTTAGCAACTCTAAAATCGTCTGCGCCAAAGCTTGGGGCAATATGCACTATTCCTGTTCCATCGGTTGTAGTTACAAAATCACCTATAATTACTTCAAATGCTTTTCCTTCAGGTTTTACAAATGGTAATAATTGTTCGTATTGAATGCCTGCTAAATCAGAACCTTTGCAATGACCAACAATTTTAAAAGGAATGTTTTTATCTCCAACTTTATAATCTTCAAATTTTAAGTCAGTATGTTTTTCTGAAAAATATTTATTTACTAAATCTTTCGCTAAAACAAAAGTTTGTTGTAAGCCGCTAAATGGGTTAAATGATTCTACAAAAACGTAGTCAATATCTTTTCCTACAGCTAAGGCTGTATTTGAAGGTAATGTCCATGGAGTTGTTGTCCAAGCAATTATAAAAACATCGCCGTTTAAATTTTGAACTTTAAGTTTAGATGTATCTTTTAATTTAAACTGAACTGTTGCCGTTCTATCTTTTACGTCTTTATAACAACCCGGTTGATTTAATTCATGCGAAGATAAACCAGTACCGGCCGCTGGTGAATATGGTTGTATTGTAAACCCTTTATATAATAAATCTTTTTTCGATAAATTTTGTAATAGCCACCAAACGCTTTCAATGTATTTGTTATCATAAGTCACATAAGGATCACTCATGTCAACCCAATACCCCATAATATCCGTTAAGTTTTCCCAAACATCTGTATATTTCATCACTTCCTTTCGGCAAGCTTTGTTATAATCTTCAACCGAAATATATTTCGAAGAATTTTTGTTTCCGATATCTTCTTTTGTAATTCCTAATGTTTTTTCAACACCTAGTTCAATTGGCAAACCATGTGTATCCCAACCGGCTTTACGTTTTACTTGATAACCCTGTAAGGTTTTATAACGACAAAAAATATCTTTAATGGTTCTTCCCATAACGTGATGAATGCCCGGTAGGCCATTCGCACTTGGCGGGCCTTCATAAAAAACCCAAGGCTTTTTTCCTTCGCGAGTAGAGATTGATTTTTCAAACGTGTTTTTTTCTTTCCACGATTGTAAAATATCTTTTGTGATTTGAGATAAATTTAGTTGGCTGTATGTAGGATATTTTTTCATAATTAATTTTTTTGAACTATAATATTATATAGTTCAGGTTCATTTCCTGTTTTTAAATTTTTGTTAAAAAACGGAGAACGAATTTAATAAAAAAATGTGATTTTATTTAATTTTTCAAAATTAAGAATGGCATTAATTTTCTGCTGTTTTTTTGTTAAGACAAATTTATGAAGCGTGATGCTGCTTCATAAAAAAACGCATAGAAAAGCAACACGCAGGTTTTTCTAAACGGTTTCTTGCTTTTTCACAACATAAGCACTTACAAAAATACTTATTTCGTAAAGTAAATACATTGGTATTGCAACAACCATTTGTGATGTAATATCTGGCGATGGAGTGATTACAGCGGCAACAATTAATATAACAACAACAGCATACTTCCGATAGTTGCGCATAAAAGTTGGGGTTAGTAATCCGATTTTTGAAAGCAAATAAACCATAATTGGTAATTCAAATACAATTCCAGAAACTAAAGTCATGGTTGAGATAAGAGAAATATAATCATCAAGTGTATTTTGTGTGTGCACAAAATTGCCATCAGACAAATTGTAGTTAATTAAAAAATTATAGGACATTGGGAATAAAATAAAGTAGCCAAATAAAATCCCAATTATAAAAAGTACAGATGCAACTATAACAAATAATTTAGCGGGTGCAGATTCTGTGTTTTTTAAGGCGGGTTTAATAAACTTCCATAATTCATAAATAATATAAGGAAAAGCTAAAATAATCCCTCCTAAAATAGCAATCCACATGTGTGTAAAAAACTGTTCAGAAGCTGCAAGGGTTTGTAATTGCATGGGTTTAATCGTCATGCACATTACATCTCCAGCGCCTATTTTATGACCAATTGCACAAAGCGCTTTATACGAAAAAAAGTCTTGTTTTAATGGTCCAAAAATTACAGTATCAAATAAAAAATTATTGTAACAAAATAAAGCAACACCAATAACCACAATTGCAATTGCGCTTCGCACCAAATGCCAACGTAAGGCATCTAAGTGTTGCATAAAGGACATTTGTAACGAAACCTCGTCTTGATTATTTTCCGCCATAATTGAGGCCAAATTTAATCATTATTATTGACGCCTAGTATATAAAATAACGCTTTAATTAAAGCAAAGATTTTAAAATCTCGCCAAATCTAAAAACATCTTCAAACGAATTATACATTGGTACTGGTGCGCAACGAATCACATTTGGTTCACGCCAATCTGGTATAACGCCGTTTTCAATTAAACTGTTGTATAATGCCTTTCCTTTGCCGTGTGCAACAATACTTATTTGACAACCTCTGTTAGCTTTTGGTGTAATAATTTCTAAACAATTATTTTTTTCTTTATTGATTTCACCAACAATAAATTCTAAGTAGGCAGTTAACTCTTTACTCTTTTCGTTCAATTTTTCCATCCCAACTTCATCAAACATATCTAAAGATGATTTGTAAGCGGCCATTGATAAAATTGGCGCATTACTCATTTGCCAACGCTCTACCGTTTCAATAGGCTTAAATTCTTTATCCATTTTAAAACGAGTTTCTTTATCATGGCCCCACCATCCAGCAAACAATGGCACGTCGGTGCTTTTATGATGACGCTCATGAACAAATGCACCAGCTACACTTCCCGGACCAGCATTTAAATATTTGTAAGAACACCAAGCAGCAAAATCAACATTCCAATTATGAAGTTCTAACTTTAAATTACCCGCAGCATGCGCTAAATCAAAACCAACAATGGCACCTGCTTTATGTCCAGCCTCAACAATAGCTTTCATATCAAAAACTTGTCCGCTAAAATAATTCACGCCACCAATCATAATTAAGGCTAATGAATCTTTATTATCTTCAATTGCTTTATAAATATCTTCATGTCTAACCTCGTATTCCCCTTCCCGTGGTGCGATTTCAATAATAGCATCGTTTGGTGCGTAACCATGAAATTTAACCTGTGATTGTAAAGCATATTGATCACTCGGAAAAGCTTTTGCTTCAAATAATATTTTATAGCGTTGTTTTGTAGGACGATAGAACGACACCATTAATAAATGTAAATTAACCGTGAGTTGGTTCATCATAACCACTTCGGTGGGCAGTGCACCAACAATTTTAGCTGTTTTATCAGTTAAAATTTCATGGTAACTCAACCAAGGGTTTTTTGCTAAAAAATGCCCTTCAACACCGTAAGTTGCCCAATCGTTCAATTCTTGTTGAATATACTCTTTAGTTGTTTTTGGTTGTAAGCCTAATGAATTACCAGTAAAATAAACCATATCAGAACCATTGTGTTGTGGAATGTAAAATTTATTTCGGTATGAGTTTAATGGATCTTGAGCATCAAGTTGATTTGCAAACTCTAATGTGTTTATGTATTTAATCATGATTGTTTTCTTTGGTTTGTAAATTTAACAAAAAAGAAAAAAGTCTTATCAAAATAAAAAACTTTATCTTTAAACAGTGTCATTTTCCAACAACATACAGCTATTAAAAAATCTTTCGGCCAAAAAGTTGAACAATGCGTTTAAAGTTTGGCTAAGTTACCATGTTTCAAAAAACACGAAACAAGCTTTAAATAAAGGCTATCCAATTAGCTTGGCAATTGAACCTACTACAAGTTGTAATTTACGCTGTCCTGAATGTCCGAGTGGGTTAAGGGAATTTACGCGGCCAGTTGGTATGTTGGAACCAACGTTTTTTAAAAAGACCATCGATTCTGTTTACAAAGAATTAATTTATTTAACTTTTTATTTTCAAGGCGAGCCCTATTTAAATCCACATTTTTTAGAAATGGTAAAATACGCTTCAGATAAAAAAATTTATACATCAACATCCACAAATGCACATTACTTAACACAAGAAATGGCTCGCAAAACAGTAGAGAGTAAGTTGAATAGGTTAATTATTTCAATTGATGGCACAACTCAAGAAACCTATCAACAATACCGAATTGGCGGAACCTTAAGCAAGGTTATTGAAGGGACAAAAAATATTATTTTAGCAAAAAAGGAATTGCAAAGTAAAACGCCTCATATTGTTTTTCAGTTTTTAGTTGTTAAACCAAACGAACATCAGCTTAATGATGTGAAACAATTAGCAAATGAATTAGGCGTTGATGAGGTCGTTTTTAAAACGGCCCAAGTGTATGATTTTAAAAATGGTAATCCTTTAATTCCGGACAACATCAAATACAGTCGGTATAAAAAAAATAGTGACGGGACTTATTTCATTAAAAATAAATTGTTGAATCAGTGCTGGCGGATGTGGAGTAGTTGTGTTATTACATGGGACGGATTAGTTGTGCCTTGTTGTTTCGACAAAGATGCAAAACATCAATTAGGGGATTTAAAAGCGGATGGTTTTAAAACTGTTTGGCAATCTGAATTATATCAAAGTTTTAGAAAAGCTATTTTAAAATCTCGCGAAGAAATAGAGATTTGTAGAAATTGTAGTGAAGGAACTAAGGTTTGGACGGAATAATTTTTTGGATTAAGTATATTAAGTTAAGTTAATCTAAACGTTGGTAATGGTGCGGTGGTTTTGTCGAAAGAGTGCGAACTGCGATTTTTTCGGTGGTATTGCGAAGGTTTTTATGGGAGAAAAGAATCGGAGTTGGTCTTTCGTCTTGAATTTTGTTTCTTTTGTTCAAGCAAAAGAAATTAAAAAAGACATAAAATTTGAAGCCAATTTAATTACCTTTACATGAACGCCTCAATGGTGTGATTATAAAAATGGCAAAATCAAAAAAACAACCAAAACGTTATTTGTTCGAAGAAATATTAACGTTTTTAAAACATAATTCCGAAAAATCGTTTAATTACAAACAGTTAGGCTCTGCAATGGAGATTGATAATGAAAGCGACCGCTTTACATTATTAGAAACCCTTGAAGAATTAAAACATCAGGGGTTTGTAGTAGAAAAAGAAATTGGAAAATATCAATTTAAAGAAACTAAAACATACGAATCTGGAACAATAGATTTTACAACTTCAGGCGCTTCTTATGTTATTATTTCGGCCGAAACACAAGATGTTTATATTCCTTTTAGAAGAAGTAAAGACGCACTAAATGGTGATTTAGTAAAAATAAATATCACTAATAAAAATCGTGGTAAACCTGAGGGAGAAGTTGTTGAAGTAATAAAGCGTAAGAAGACTAAGTTTGTTGGAACGATTCAAATCAATCAAAAATTTGCCTTTGTTGTTCCTGATTATAATAAAATACATGTCGATTTTTTTATTCCATTACAGGATATTTTAAATGCTCAGAACGGACAAAAAGTTGTTGTAGAATTAGTTGAATGGAAAAAAGGTTCTGATAATCCAAATGGAAAAATAATTGAAGTGCTTGGTAATGCTGGAGATCATGAAACAGAAATTCATGCAATCATGGCAGAGTTTGGATTACCAATGGTTTTTGATCCAAAAGTAGAAGCCGAAGCAAAAGATTTAAACACAGAAATATATCCAGAGGAA
>Ga0114977_10000547_pt1 | contig 25065 bp, 16 predicted proteins | sample S_130805_MF_Meta_FD_87026 | JGI IMG/M metagenome (GOLD analysis project Ga0114977, IMG submission 87026) | Freshwater microbial communities from Lake Simoncouche, Canada to study carbon cycling - S_130805_MF_MetaG | ecosystem: Environmental > Aquatic > Freshwater > Lake | place: Lake...
ATTCACCACCCCAGACTTCGTCCTCACATGGAGCGATGGTGGGAAGATGCCTGATACTTCTTCATGGCCTCTCGAAGGCGCCGATGGAAAACCAATTGGATTGCCCGACCAAGGTTCCTTATTCCTAGGAGAAAAAGGAGCGATCCTTCTCCCCCACGTCGCGATGCCCGTCCTGCTCCCAGCGAAGTCCTTCGCGGATTATAAAATCGAAGCAGCTCCCGATGGAAACCACTACCACCTCTTTGTCGATGCGTGCCTTGGAGGAGCTCCCACCACCGCTCACTTCTCTTATGCCGGACCACTGACCGAAGCGGTCTTAATTGGCACCTTGGCCAATCGGTTCCCTGGAAGCGAGTTGCAGTGGAACGCCGAAAAAATCGCGATCCCCAATCACGAACTGGCAAACGCCCTGCTTCGACGCAATTACCGCAAAGGATACGAAGTCGACAACTTGTCATAACTTCGTTCTTTCTTATGAAAGCCCCCTCCTTTGCATGCACTTGCGATTGGATCCTACCCGTCGACTCTCCTCCGATTCCAAACGGCTGGATTGTCGTCTTAGACGGCATCATTGATTTCGTTGGGGATACGCTTCCCCAACGATTCGAATCGCTTGAGCAAAGGAATCTGGGCCACGGAGCAATCCTTCCCGGATTGATCAACTCCCACTGCCATCTTGAATTCAGCGATCTTGAAGTACCCATCAAAGTCCCTGATCAAGGATGTATTGTCGATTGGCTCTCGGAGGTGATCAAACATCGCCGAAGCCTTGCAACCTCGATGGCAGACCCGATTGCACATCGCCGCGCAACCTACGAGAAAGGGTTGCGCGAAGCGTATTGCACAGGCACTCGTCTTCTAGTCGACAACATTACCGCGCCATGGTCTGCGGATTGGGTCGAACAAGCAGCAGGTGACTTTGGGCCAATTGGTTTGCGGGTCGCTCCTGCAATCGAACTTGTAGATGTCACGAAGCAACGGTGTGAAGAAACTCTAAAGTTCGCTAAAGATGTTTTATCTAACTCTGCGAACCACTCATCATTGATAGCAGCGGGGCTAGCCCCCCACGCTCCCTATACCGCATCCAAGCGACTTGTCACTCAAGCCGTTTCGATGGCGAAGGAAAAGAACACTTGGGTCTCCATACATTTGGCTGAATCGACTCAAGAGTTGTCATGGACCAAGGATCGATCGGGTCCGATTGCGAACTGGATCACTCCGTGGACCGATGAAGAGCACCGCCGCGAGATCGGCACGATCGAAGAGATACTGCTACTGTTGCGAGATGCACCGAAAACCCTAATCGCACACGGAAACTACCTTTCACAACGAGCGATTGAAATCCTTGCACAATCCCCAAATCGCGTCGCTGTCGTTTACTGCCCACGCACGCATCGTCACTTCGGACATGATATCCATCCATTGGCGGAACTAGAGTTCGCGGGTGTTCCTGTCCTGCTTGGCACAGATTCTCGCGCTTCGAATCCTGATCTCTCGATCTTCCGCGAATGGCAAACCGCTTGCCGGGCATTTCCTGAAATCCACCCAATGCAAATCCTCAAGTGTTGCACGACGAGCCCAAGAGAATTCTTTTCGACTTATGCGCAGATTGGCAAGCTTGTCGAGGGATCCCCCCCCGCACTGACGTGGATCCCATTTCAAACAGAATTGCCGGACCTCCAGCTAAATACATCCTCGATCCGAACTTCCGAAGACCAAACTCTCTGGCTGAAAATGCTCAGCGCGGATGACGCAAGTCCAATCGAACTTCACCCATCCCTTAGTGTTTTTTTCGCTAAGTAAACAGATCACACCGAAGCTCACCAGGGGCAATCGATAAGAATGAGCGGAGAGAACTACATACATACGACGAAGAGACGCAAACTACCGGCCAACGTATGGCTCCTTTGCTTCGTATCATTCTTCGCCGACATATCGAGCGAGATGATGTATCCGCTGCTCCCTCTCTTCGTCATCGGCGTTCTTGGCGCGAATGAAATCCAACTCGGTGCCATGGAAGGTGCAGCCGTACTGCTCGTCTCCCTGATGAGCGCTTACGCAGGAATACGCAGCGATCGCTCAGCATCAACCGCTGGCCGCACCCGTTGGTTGCATTGGGGATACGGCCTGCCCGTATTGGGAAAAACATTGATTGCGTTTGCGTCATCCTGGTGGTGGATCTTCACCGGACGAATGTTTGACCGCTTTGGCAAAGGATTGCGCGGTGCGCCCCGCGATGCCCTGATCGTCGACTCCGTACCTAACGATCAGCGGGGCGAAGCCTTTGGGCTTCATCGTGCTCTCGATACAGCAGGTGCTCTTGTAGGAGTCCTCATCGCGGCGTTTCTACTGTGGTACCTCACTGGCGCACCCGACCAATCGCAAGTTACTACGCCACCCAAGCTATCGCTTCAGTCCTTCCAGCAGATATTTCTAGTTTCCGCCATTCTTGGATTAGCATCTTGGGGGCTGACCTTCCTCGTCCGAGAACCTCGAGGAAAGCTGGATTCTGACACCAAAGAAATCAGCTTAAACCAATCAGATTCAGCGGAGCCCCCTAAATCGGCGACTTCTTTTCAGAGAATACAAGCTCTACCGAAATCCTATTGGTCAGTGATTTTGATGCTGATCATATTTGCGTTGGCGAACAGCAGCGACACATTCCTGCTTTTGAAGGTAAGCGAACTGGGGTTCACTCCGTGGGCCGTAGTCCTCGCATATGCCATTTATAACATTGTTTACGCAGCGCTTAGTTATCCCATTGGGCTGTTGAGCGATCGCATTGGTCGATGGAAACTCATCGCTGCAGGTTGGTTGATCTATGCTTTGGTGTATGCAGGTTTTGCTTTGCTAACTCCGGCGAACCATCACGCCGTCTGGGTTCTGCTTGCGATTTACGGAATCTACATAGCACTTACCGACGGGGTTGGCAAAGCCCTTGTAGCTGACGTTGCACCCAAGAGTCACCGAGGAACTGCGATGGGAATCTACTATGCTTTAACTGGGATCGCATCGCTTGCCTCAAGCATCCTAACCGGATGGATTTGGCATTCTGCCGGAGCGGCTTCCGCACTTTTAACCAGTGCGGCATTCGCAGTTGTCGCCCTCGTACTCCTCGCGACCCATCGCCGCAACTGGCGGTCCTTAACGTAGGGCGGTCCTCCCGGGCCGTCAGCGTCCCCACGACCTCAGCATAAGCGAGGCCAGCGATCAGCACGCCCACACACTCATCCCCTTCGTTCCTTGTAGAGCGGGCATGCATGCCCGCTCTACAAGGATATAAGCAACTCATCGTTGGGATTTTCACCCCCAACAGTAGCGATGGTATCCTGCCCGTCATCGTGCCAATGAAAACACCGTGCGGGCAGATATGCCCACACTACCTATACACGCACGCCCACCGTCCGGAAACCCACCGTGCGGAAATGAATGCCCTTACTACCAAAGCCCCCCTGACCATTACCATGCTCCCCCCCTCCCAACAATTTTTTCCAACGCCAAACAGCCGTCACCCCCAACGGCATCCACTGCTGCTTCCTTCCATTAGCCTATGTGCCTGGATCCTCCTTTGGAATGCGGTTGGATTTGCTCAGGATGAATCACCCGACGCCACAGTCCGAGACCTTGAACGTACCGCTCGGAGCATTTTCCGTGATCACTGCCTTGAGTGCCACGCCCAAAGTGTGACCGAAGGTGGACTGCGTCTTGATCATCGAGAAGGTTTGTTAAGCGGCGGGGATTCAGGAAAAGCAATCGAGCTTGGCAAAAGCGACGCAAGTTTACTAATCGCGCGCATTACCGCGAGCGACTCGAGCCGCATGCCGCCAAATGGCAAACCACTTCAAGTCGATCAAATTGAAATCCTTCGGCGATTCATCGATGAGAACGCACCCTGGGGGGATGAACCACTGGCAGATCCTCGACTAAACCACTGGGCTTGGAAGAACGTCCCTCCAAAAATCGACGTTCCAGATATTCCGCCGGATACCAAGGCAACGACTCCAATCGATCGATTCCTTGTCGATGCGATGAACAAACAAGGGATCACTCCACTTCCACACGCTACCCGCGAAGCTTTGATCCGCCGATTGAACTACGACTTGCTCGGAACCCCTCCCACACCAGATGAAGTGGATCGATTTTTGAACGACGATTCATACGACGCTTGGGAGCGACTCGTCGACCAGACGCTCGCATCCCCTCAATACGGCGAGAGGTGGGCAAGGCACTGGCTTGATATCGCTCACTATGCAGACACACACGGCTTCGAACGCGATCAACGCCGCGACCATGCTTGGCCCTACCGCGATTGGGTTATCGATGCCTTCAACTCCGACCTGCCCTTCGACACTTTCCTACAGCATCAAATCGCCGGTGATGTCCTTCAATCCCCAACCGATGAATCGACCATCGCATCAAGCTTCCTCGCCGTCGGTCCATGGGACTTTGTCGGTCAAATCGAAACACCTAGCCCGGTAATCAAGCGGCTTGCAAGAGCCGATGACTTGGACGATATCGTCACACAAGTCATGACAAGTGTGTGCGGACTGACGATTCACTGCGCACGATGCCACGACCACAAACTCGATCCGATTCGCCAAAGCGAATACTACTCGCTGACCGCAATCTTCTCGGGAGTAAAACGAGGTGATCGAGTAGTATCCGAATCGCAATTACAGTCGATCGAATCGAAGAGACAGAAAATCAAAACTCAAAAAGATCAAATCGATCAAGAGCTACTTCAATTGACCCATGGGCTATCATTGGCGGACATCGTTGGAGGTGGAAATGGTTTTGGGACCGGAAAGCTAGGTGCTGGATTTGATCCCAACACCGGGCAAGTTCGAGCACCGAGCGAAAAAGCGGGATTTCTAGATGGCGTCGTAGCAAACCGACTCAATCCGACCAACTCACCTTGGATCGACTCGGTTTTTGTCCCGAATGGATACCTCCCTACCGGCTCTGCCGACGCCCCCGACACTCAGGTAAGCAACGAGCTGAAGATATCTACAACGGGGATCGTCACGACTTGCATCCCACCGACAGATTCGAAGGTCTGGGATGCTATTCGAAACGGACCGGTAAATTCTCAGTTCTCCACTAGCCTAAGCGATACAGAGTGCTCTCCACCGGGTCACAGTATCCTTGCACTGCACGCGAACGCGGGGATCACTTTCCGATTGAAGCACGATGAACTGAGAAAAGCATTTGTCAACGAGCAACAACCTAGCGATCCTCCGAATCCGCAGTCATTCGTGTTTACCGCCAAAGTCGGATACTTTGGGCAAACTCCCACCGCCGGAGCAGATGTACACGTGCTTGTTGACGGCAACGTAGTTTTTAAGCGACTTAGCCTCGGACGCAACGATGGTCTCCAAGATATCCAATGCGAGCTTGGACCCAACAACACCTTTCTCACGCTGATCGCCACCGATGCAGGAAACGGGATCAGTCACGACCAAGTCTGCTTCATCGATGCTTCGGTTGCACCTTTGCATGCAGAGAAGTCGGACGGAAAGAGTTCTCAAGACAAGAAGGATCGTATCGATGCGCTTCGTAAGAATTCTGATTCATTGGCAAACGACTTGAAGTCGTTACCGGAACCGAAGCGCGTATATGGCGTGAAAGCGGAAACGCCCACCCAAACACGTCGCATGCATCGTGGAAACCCCGAAGACTTACGGGAACCTGTCAAACCTTCCTCCGTGTCATGCGTCGGGCCAATTCTTTCGGACATCGCAATTCTCGATGAGCAATCAACCGATGCCCAGCGTCGAATTGCGTTGGCAAATTGGTTGACTTCCGCCGAAAATCCACTTCCTGCTCGCGTGATGGTCAATCGCCTATGGCAGCATCATTTTGGAAAGGGGCTAGTAGCAACCCCAAGTGATTTTGGACTTGGAGGTGCGATGCCATCCCACCCTGAGTTACTAGATTGGTTAGCCCAACAGCTTCAAACCAGCGGTTGGTCGATCAAGCGAATCCATCGAATGATTCTACTGTCGGATGCTTATCAACGACGCTCCTCAGGGAGCAACGAATTGGCAGCTACTACGGATAACCAAAACCGTTTGCTTTGGCGTCAGAATCCTCGGCGATTAGACGCAGAATCGCTGCGCGATGCCATGTTGTGCGTTTCTGGATCTTTGAATCGAACGATGTATGGCCCCGGGTATCGCGACTTCGACTACCAAGAAGAATATGCACCCGTTTATAAGCACCGAGTGTTCGAAAACTCGGACGTGTTCCGCCGAAGCATCTATCGATTTGTCGTACGCACCACCCCCCACCCGTTCTTAACCACTCTGGATTGTCCCAATCCTGCAACGCTTACACCCGTAAGAAACACAACGACCACCGCTATCCAATCTTTGGCTACACTGAACAACGCATTTGTACTTCAACAAAGTGAGCAACTTGAAAATCGCATTAAACGCGAATTTGGGGACAACCCTGAAGCCCAAGCTCGACACGCGATTCGATTAGCATTCGGAAGGCAAACGACCGACGAAGAAATAGCAAGCGGGGCGGGATTGATTCAAGAAGCAGGCTTGTTTCAGTTGTGTCGAATCCTACTGAACACGAATGAATTCGTTTATGTCGACTGATGATCCTTAGGCCATTGGCTCAAGTTGCGATTAGCGGTTCAAACAGCTTGCACATAAAAAGAAAAAACGAAAATGCAAAAGACCAACACTATCACAAGCATCGCATCTCCGAGCACCTCTGTTCGTCGCGATTGGCTGACGCGACTGGGAAGCGGCTTGGGTGCTATCGCTTGCTCGACCTTGCTTCACAAGCACGCTTCAGGTGCTTGGTACTCTCAAGAGGGAAAGCAGGGGCCCGAGGGAAAGCAGGGGTCTGAGGGAAAACTGGGGCTCCATCATGCCCCTAAAGCCAAGCATGTGATCGAGATATTCTGTCCCGGGGGACTAAGCCATGTTGATACGTGGGATTACAAACCCGAGCTTGAACGATTGCACGGAACCCCCTTTGATGCGGAACTTGGCAAGCAAACATTTGCTGGAGTTGCAGGGACTCATGCAAAGAGTTTTTGGCCCTTTCAACAAAGGGGGCAATCAGGTTTATGGATATCGGACCTGTTCCCTCAACTCTCGCGTTGTGCAGACGACCTTGCGTTCATCCACTCGATGCAGAGCAAATCAGCGTTGCATGGCCCTGCGATGTTTATGATGAATAGCGGCTTCATCCAACCTGGCTTTCCCTCCATGGGTTCATGGGTTACTTATGCCCTGGGAAGCGAAACAGATAACCTTCCGGAATTCGTCGTTCTACCCGATACACGCGGGTTGCCGCCGGGAGGAACCATTAACTGGGGAGCTGGGTTCCTACCTGCGGTTCATCAAGGGACCGTTATGCAAACAGGGGGATCGCAAGAAGTCATCCGAGACTTGTTTCCAGCCCGTCCGATCAATCCGGACGATGAAGAAAAAGGGATGAAGTTATTGCAGCGTTGGAATCGTCAACACGCGAGTAACCGAGAATCCGATTCGTTGCTTGAAGCCCGTATCGCATCGTTTGAACTCGCAGGAAAACTTCAGCTCAGCGCGCCAGAGGCTGTTAACATCGGAAATGAAACTGCTGCGACTCAATCGCGATATGGATTAGAGGATCCCGACATAGGGCCATTCGGTAAGCAATGTTTGCTAGCGCGACGTTTAGTAGAACGAGGAGTTCGATTCGTTCAGATCTACTGTGGAGCAGAAAACACATCTCAAAAAGCCATCCGGCCGAACTGGGATTCTCACGAGGACATCGTTCGAGATCACGGCTATTGGGGTAGGATTCTCGATACAGGGGCTTCGGCACTCCTCGAAGACCTCAAAGCGAGAGGACTCCTCGAATCGACTTTAGTCATTTGCACAAGTGAGTTTGGCCGTCAGCCCTTTATGCAAGGATCTCAGAAGGGTAGAGATCACAATCCGGGTGCTTTCACCGCATGGCTGGCCGGCGGTGGAGCACGTGGCGGTATGAGTTATGGCAGCAGTGATGCCATCGGATTTAAAGCGGCAGAAAAACCGACTTACTGTTACGATTTGCACGCCACCGCCCTGCATCTGCTTGGGATCGACCACGAACGGCTAACCTTCTACCACAACGGTATCGAACGCCGCTTGACCGATGTTCACGGCCATGTGATCCATGAGCTTATTGCTTAGGTCTGCAAACCTCGGGCTCAGCGATGAAACTTAGCGATAAAACTTAGCGCTAAAATTCCAGCGAACCGAACAGGCAGCCGGTTAATTCAAGGTTTGGGAAATCCTTTGCGTTCGTTTATACTTACGCTCTTGGGTCACGTATAGAATCAACGATTCGATGCCCCAATGGACTCAATCCCCTAAACTGCACTTTCCCTAATCTACACTTTCATGGAGTACCTTTCGTGAATCGATTGGCCGATGTCTTCCAAGGTTGCATTCCCGCACTGATGACCCCTTGCACCCCTGATGGTGCTCCGAATTTCGATGATTTGGTCAGAAAAGGAAAGGAGCTTATCGGACTTGGAATGCGTGCAGTGGTGTATTGCGGTTCGATGGGAGATTGGCCATTGCTGACCGATGCGCAGCGTCAGGAAGGAGTCGCGAGACTTGCAGCCGCAGGGGTGCCAGTTGTTGTAGGCACCGGTGCTCAAAACCCAAAGATTGCGGCTGCGCATGCAGCCCACGCACAGCAAGCCGGTGCGGCTGGACTGATGGTCATCCCTCGAGTCCTCTCGCGCGGCACGTCAACCTCCGCACAGCGCAGTCACTTCGCTGGAATCCTCAGCGCTGCAAAAAAGCTCCCTGCGGTGATCTACAACAGCCCCTACTACGGATTTCAAACCCGCGCCGAGCTCTTCTTTGAACTGCACCGAGAATTCCCCAATCTCGTAGGATTCAAAGAGTTCGGTGGAGCAGAGTCGCTGAGTTATGCCGCAGAACATATCACCAGCGGAAACGACGATCTCGCGCTGATGGTCGGGGTGGACACCCAAGTCTTCCACGGTTTCGTTCGCTGCGGGGCGGTCGGGGCAATTACCGGTGTTGGAAACGCATTACCACGCCAAGTCTTACGCTTGATCGAACTCTGCAAGAAAGCCGCCTCAGGTTGCGTGGAATCTCGAAGGCTCGCACAAGAACTCGACAACGCGCTCGCCGTGTTATCGAAATACGACGAAGGGCCAGACCTGGTCCTCTACTACAAGTATCTCATGGTGCTCGAAGGCAAGCCCGAGTACGAATACCACTTCAACGCCTCCGATGCCCTGAGCCCAAGCCAAAAAGCATTCATCCACAACCAATGGTCTTTGTTCAAGGCTTGGTGGGAACGTTGGCCTGGCGCAAAAGGCTAACTAGGCCAATCCATCATCCCGATGGGCGAACAATCGGGTGAACAACTTCAATGTGTATCGACGACTAACACCAAAAAGAAAACGGAACAAATAATGCGTCTTCCGGCACCAAAAATCGTTACTTTGCTCGTTTGCTTGGCGTTCGTTCTACTTGATAGAGCTCAGTCCTTTGCCGATTATCCCGATTGGACCCATTCGGGATCTATTTACTTGCTGACCACCCCCGAAGGTGCAAACCTTCCTGCAAGCGCGGTCGAAGTAAATGTCCCGGTGCTCATTCACTTGCATCGAGACTTCTTCGACTTTAAAGCTGCAAAGCCTGACGGAGCGGATATTCGATTTTCTCTCGATGGAGAGAATTTGGCTTACCAAATCGAACAGTGGGACCCTCAAGCAGGAACCGCGAGTATCTGGGTGCGAATCCCAAAGGTTCTTGGCAACACACGCCATGAATTAAAAATCTATTGGGGTAACTCGGCAGCATCAAGCGAATCGAATGGACAAGCCGTCTTCAACGATTCGAACAACTTCTTAAGCGTGCTTCATATGGACGAAGCTTTGCTCGACGAAGTAGGAACCATAAAAACCAAAAATGTCCAAACGTCGACTACCGGCGGGCGCATCGGTCAAGCTCGACGACTGGAGGTTGGACAGGGAATTGTATGCGGGGAGGAAAACGAGGGCTTTCCGGTTGGTGCAAGCTCGCACTCGACCGAAGCTTGGATTCGCCCGTCTCAATCCAATGGTCGAGCGTTAGCTTGGGGAAATGAGCATTCCCAAGGCAAGGTTGTCATGCATTTCAAAAGCCCCCCACACGTTCAAATGGAGTGCTACTTCTCCGGCGCAGATGTTTCGAGCCTTGGGCTAATGCCCTTGAACCAATGGACTCACATCCTGCACACGTATGAAAAAGGTGATTCGCGAATTTACGTCAACGGCGAACTGAGCAACACTTCGCAAACACCCAACGCGCCTTTGGCAATCAAATCGCCATCTCGGTTTTACATCGGTGGTTGGTACAACCGATTTGACTTCGCGGGCGATATCGACGAGGTGCGTATATCGAGAGCGGTCCGTTCCGCAGATTGGGCAAAGCTTCAGTACGAAAACCAGAAAGCCATGCAGACGCTTTCAGGCTTGTTGGTTCAACCTGGAAAAGAGTTTTCCGTGTCGAGCGAACGAGCGACTTTAGCCGAAGGCTCCCAGGCGACCTTTAGCGCGAAAGCTCTCGGTGCACAAAAGCTTTATTGGTCGGTGGTAAAGGATCAACGCGAATCGGTCGTGGCTGTCGATCGTTTCTCCTACACTTTCGATGCGGGTCGTGTCGCAGGTGAGACTTCTGTTCGATTGCGATGTAAAGCAATCTATCCCGACGAAGTACTCATCCGTGATATCGACATCTCGATCCAAGAACAGATCCCTGAACCGGTGTTCACTCTAGAGGCACCGAAACGTTGGGATGGCCGGCAAAAACTTGAGATTTCGCCTTTGATAAGCAACCTTGAAGCGATGAAAGCCGCGGGAGCAGCGGATTTCGAAACTCAATGGGAAGTCGGTCCGTTTGCAACCATCAACGAAAAAACAACTCAAAAGCTGATCCTCCAGCGATCACAACAAAGCGGTAAGCTGCGTGTTACTGCAACCTTAAACAATGGGGGCGAAAGCGTTTCTCAGTCCGTTGACATCGACGTTATGGAGCCCGACACGGATCCTTGGGTAACAAGAAAACCTGCCCGGGATGAGAAACCTCAACAAGGCCAATTCTATGCTCGAGAGGATCGCAACGTTGGAATCTTGCATTACAACGGGACACTTGATCCGAGCATCGAATCGAAGTCCAACACTGTTTTTCTTCGCCTGTACGCGGATGACAAACCGGTCCAAACCGCTACTGGCAAACTCTCCGAGGATCGCTCTTACGCCCTTTCGGTTGAACTTCAACCTGGATTGATCCAATATCGAATTGAGTTTGGTGTAGATGGCGAGCGGGTGCTCGATTCGGTCGATGATCTGCTTTGCGGTGATGCGTATATAATCGATGGCCAATCCAATGCTCTCGCAACCGATACTGGAGAGAAGTCCCCGGCTGAAACTCATCCGTGGATACGCAGTTATGCGAAGCCTTCAGGAAACCCAAAAGAAAACGAAGGCAATCTTTGGGTCCGTCCCGTTTGGAAAGCGCAAGAAGGGAAACCGGACGGCCAGCGTGCTGAACTTGGATGGTGGGGAATGGAGTTGGCAAAGCGACTGGTCGAAAGCCAAAAAGTTCCCGTCTTCATGATCAATGCGGCAGTCGGCGGGACTCGAATCGATCAACATCAACGCAATCCCGAAGACCCAACCGATGTTACGGGTATCTACGGCAGAATGCTGTGGAGGGTGGAACAAGCCAAACTTACCCACGGAATCCGAGCGATTCTTTGGCACCAGGGAGAGAACGATCAAGGAGCAGATGGACCAACAGGGGGATTTGGTTGGGAGACATACCATCCGTTGTTCATCGAGATGGCAGCAGGTTGGAAGCAAGATTTTCCAAACGTCAAACGGTACTACGTTTTCCAGATTTGGCCAAACTCTTGCAGCATGGGTGGGCGCAATGGCTCGGGTGACATGCTTCGGGAAAAGCAACGGACCTTACCGACCCTTTTCTCCAACATGCGAATCCTTGCGACCCTTGGGGTCGAACCCGAAGGTGGATGCCACTTCCCTCTCGAGGGTTGGGGTAAGTTTGCTCAGATGGTTCAACCTTTGATCGAGCAAGATTTCTACGGAAAGGAAACCGTTGGTGCGATCACTTCTCCAAACCTACAATCCGCGACCCTCGATCGAACGCGAAACGTGGTGAGATTGCAGTTCGACCAACCGATCCTTTGGGACGAAAGCCTCGCCGGGGAGTTTTATCTCGATGGGGTAAAAGGGAAAGTGAAAAGCGGAAGTGTATCGGGCGGGGTGCTGACCCTTGAACTCGCAGAACCAACCACAGCTACAAAGATTACGTATTTGAAGGAGATCGATTGGAAGCAATCGCGATTGCTCAAGGGTCTCAATGGGCTCGCAGCGCTGACCTTTTGCAACGTCGAGGTGATCCTAGAATAAGTCGCGAACTCACTCAGATCTGATCGTCCTACTGGCGTTTAGTTGCAGCATTTAAGCGTTACCGATCACACCAGCACTGTATTTCATTCCGAAGCCAACAGCTTGGACTAGGGCTATCTGCTGGCTATGCATTGCGGATTCAGTTTCGAATTAGGTACCAGTCACTTGCATCTTGGACAATGTCGAGAGGCAACACCACTCTGCGCGTTATCGACACTGTCCTTAGACTCATGATTCAATCATAGCAAGAGTTACGCGTTGCAAGTGCTACACATCGCAAAGCAGAACCGCTTCCTTGAGCCCCTCGTACGCGTCGCGAGTCGGGATGAACTCTTGGCCAACGTATCCCTTGTACCCCAAGCGATGCAGCAACCGCATGATCGGTGGGAAATTGATTTCTTGATCATCATCGAGTTCTTTGCGTCCAGGGTTCCCTGCGACGTGAACGTGTCCGATGAGATCGAAGTTCTCTGCCAAGCGTCGCATGACATCACCGTGCATGATCTGCACGTGGTAGACGTCAAACAACATCTTCACTCGCTCCGAGCCTACACCTCGAACGATTTCGGCAACGAGCGTAAGATCATCCCCTTGATATCCCGGATGGCCTTTCATCGGGTGAGTATCATCGCGGGTGTTCAGATGCTCCAAGCACAGCGTCACTCCTCGTTGCTCGGCCAATCGAGCAACTTGCTTCAAGCCCGCAACGCAGTTCTCGATACATTCGCCTCTTGAAATCTCTCCGCTATTTGGATCTTCTGCATTGCGCCATTTGTAGCCGGTGAAAGCGATCACATTTGGAAAACCAGCAGCTGCCGTGTCTTCGATCGCTTGCGTCATCCTCGTGATGACTTCTTCGTGGTAAGCCTTGTTGTTGAAACCTTTGATGAACGGCGCCCCGGGCATTCCATTCGGTGCCAAGACGCACTTCAATCCGTGCTTCTTGATCGTCGCCCAATCTTCCACCGGCATGATTTCCACAGCATCACATCCGAGCTCTTTTGTGACTTCGCACAGACGATCCAATGACCACTGGTCGCCACAAGCCTGATAGCACCATCCAACGATCGACTGACGGATATTGTTCTTGAGTTTTAACATCGCTACTTTTCTGCTGAGAGGAATAATGGGTCAGTAAACAATATAACGGCTCACCCTAGGCCGTTGGTCTTCGAACGGCCAAATCCTTGACTCGAGCCGCATCCACGGAAAGTATCCACGGATCCCCAGCGATTCGCAAGCCGACCGAATAATCCTTGGGAGAAGATCCACCGTAGCATGCCACACCGGGTTTCATGTAGTATAATTCAGAGGCATACATCCCCCTCCGATTCGCGAACATTCCCCCCTCCCATACCAGGAATGCCCTCCCATGAACCACCACCGTTGTGCCGGACCGACCGATCGTCGGGGTTTTCTATCCATGGGGTTAGGAGGCTTTGCCAGCCTCTCGCTTCCGGGCATCCTTCGACTTCAATCCCAAAGCGCCGCTGCGGCAGACCCGCTGAGTTCTGCTCCAAAGTCCGCTTCCAAGGAAAAAACAGCGGTCATCATGGTCTGGAAGCCAGGCGGATGCTCGCACATCGACACCTACGATCCAAAACCGGAGGCGACAAGCGAATATCGCGGCCCGTTTAGTACCATCGGAACCAAAGTCCCCGGATTGCACTTCACCGAACTGCTGCCACGCCAAGCCGCGATCGCAGATAAATTCACGGTCCTGCGTTCCATGCGGCAGACCGCTCCTGGGCATCCAGCCGGCTCAATGCAAATGCTTTCCGGAGACCCCGACACGCGAGATAAACCAAAACCGAAATACCCTGACTGGATGACGGTCACGAACTTTCTGCGATCTCAACAAGATCAACGCGACAATCCACTCCCAAGGTACGTCGGGATCAATCCTCCTCTGGAATACAACGGCCCAGCGTACTTGGGAGACATGTACTCCCCGTTTACTGTATCCGGTGATCCGAGCGCCCCGAATTTCTCCGTCCCAAATATTGGACTCAATGATCCGAACGAAGTCCAACGACTCGACCGACGCAGTTCGCTTCGACAAAAACTCGATACCCTAACCCGCGCTTTCGATCGCGCCGGAGAACTCGGCGCATTGGATCAATTCGAGTCCCAAGCGATCTCCTTGCTCACGAGCCCCAAAACCAAAGAAGCTTTTGACCTCACCAAAGAAGATGACGCGACGCGCGATCGCTACGGCAGAAACGCTTGGGGACAACAACTGCTGATGGCTCGACGGCTTATCGAAGCCGGAGTAGAAGTCCTGACCACGAGCCTCAGCGGTCAACTTTGTGGTCGCGTCGGCAATTGGGATGACCACGCTGTTAATCACCACGTTTTCGATGCGCTGCGATTCCGCGCGGAAGCTTACGATCAAGCCGTAACGGCTTTGATCGAAGACATTTACGCCCGAGGCCTCGATAAACGAGTGCTCGTGGTAGTCACTGGTGAATTCGGTCGCACCCCAAAAATCGAATATTCCCCAAGCACGGGTGCGGGCAACGCTAGCGCTGCGGCAGGTACCATCCAACCCGGTCGTGACCACTGGCCACGCGCATTCTCAAATATCTGGGCCGGTGGTGGTATCCAGACCGGACAAGTCATCGGGGCTACCGATAAGCGGGGTGAAGATCCCATCGAACGTGCATGTTCCGCAGGGGATTTCCTCGCAACGATCTACCATCACCTCGGTATCGATGCCGCTTCGACCTTCATCAAGGATTTCAATGGGCGTCCAACACCAATTGTCGATCACGGAAAACCTATCCCCGAACTCCTCGGATAGTTCTGTGACTCAAGGCTAGCCTCACTATGCTCAACTTCCAAGGCCCTTCACAGACCCTTTGCGACGGTGTCAATCGCCGGACATGGCTCCGGGTAGGTTCACTGAGTGCCTTTGGACTTGGCCTCAATCACCTATTGGCCAATAGTTCGCTCCAAGCGAACTCGCCCAACCCACCTGCGTCTGCCGAAAAATCCCCAAGCGCGATCGCAAGCTCGTTCGGGAAAGCGAAACGTTGCATCGTTCTTTTCATGCTAGGGGGGCCACCCCAACATGAAACTTGGGACCCGAAACCGGATGCACCCGAAGAAATCCGTGGGGAATCGAAACCGATCGCGACATCGACACCCGGATTGCACGTCGGGGAACTGATGCCCCTGACCGCGAAACTTACGCAGCACATCGCCGTCCTTCGCGCCATGGCGACCGACGATAACGCGCATTCGGCAAGCGGCTACTGGATGCTTACCGGCCAACCTCACTCCCCTCGTAACGCAGAGAATTCACTCCCCGGGCCACCGAATGACTGGCCAAGCATGGCTGCTGTCGTGAGACACCTTAAAGGAGATCACGGTCCGTTACCAGGAGCTGTACGATTACCCGAACCGATCTGGAATACCGGCCGACTTCTATGGCCAGGCCAAGATTCCGGCTGGCTCGGTAGCCACGCCGATCCATGGCTGATTCAGTGCGACCCAAACGCGCCGGATTTCAAAGTTCCTGACATCGCCCTCCCAGCCGAAGTTTCTCTTGAACACTTTGCACAACGACATGCCTTCTTCTCACAACTCAACCGAAAACTCGATCAACACCAAAACTCCCCGCAGCTTCAACGCTGGGACGCTTGGCAAAATAAAGCAATCGATTTGATCCGTACTCGAGAGGCTCAAGCCGCTTTTGCTCTCGACCAAGAAACTCCCGAGGTGCGTGATCGCTACGGCCGAAACCGGTTCGGGCAAAGTGTTCTGCTAGCTCGCAGACTTGTAGAATCCGGCGTGTCACTTGTCCAAGTCAATTGGACACGATGGAAAGACGACCCCGACAACGCACCAGCTTGGGATACCCACGCAAACAATGCTCAACGCCTCAAGAGCGTCTTGATGCCGCCGATGGACCAAGCTTATTCAGCGTTGCTAGAAGACCTTCATCAACGCGGAATGCTTGAGGACACGTTGGTGGTTTGGATCGGTGAGTTCGGACGATCTCCAAAACATAACCCGAGCGGCGGACGTGACCATTGGGGACATGTCTTCAGCGGAGCCCTTGCAGGTGGGGGAATCCAAGGAGGACGTATCTATGGTGCCTCGGATCGTCACGGTGCATATCCAATCGAAGGACGAGTCGAACCTCAAGACCTCTCCGCAACAATTTACCACTGCTTGGGATTCTCTCCATCGACGGAAATTCACGACAAGCTTTCTCGCCCTTTAGCTATCAGCAAAGGGACACCGATCAGCGCAATTCTTTAAGAAACGCTGTCCATCGCGTATATCTCTGGCTAATCCAATCGAGGTCCGCTTAGGCTCGAGTCCCAGGGTAGCGAAGCCATAACTACTGCACCTAAGACCGGATCAGCGACTTGATGACTCATCATTGGAGTCATCCCAAGGTCATCTAAGTGTCTTAGAATCGCAGGAACCAACGGGGATTTCTCTAGCAAAGTCCCACCGCTTAATGCCAATCGATACCCCCGAGCATTGAGCCCGGCTCTGCTAGCGCCCGAAGCGATTAGCTCAGCTAGATCACTCGCTGCATATTCAAGCAGTTTGGCAGCTACCAGATCGCTTGCGGAGTGGCGAACCACATGGCGATACAAGCTCGCGATTTTCGGTCTCGGAATTGGCTGGGTGTAAACAATCGGGATCAATTCAATCGGGCTTTCGCACCCAAGCTCTTTCAAAAGAACTTGATGCAAGACAGAGAGTTGCTCCCCCGAATCGTGCGCCCGACAAACTTCTTTCAGTGCAGCCAGCCCTATAGCGTAACCACTCCCCTCATCCCCAAGAATATAGCCCCAACCACCAACACGAACCGAGGTGAGTTCTGGTTCATGAAGCCCATAGATCGCGGCCCCTTCGACGGTGCTGCTCGACTCCCGAATCAATTCCCAATCCGCTACCTGCGAGTCCTTAGTAGCAGAGACAATCGAACCCGTTCCAGCGATGAGGGTCACGCTGTTGTTCCAATCACTAGCTGTCATCGGCAATGGAGTTACTCTCGATTGGCCTTCGATAACGTGACGTGTCTCCCAAAGGGCAGCCCATCGAATTGGGGAGACGTCCTCGCTGATACGGATGCGATTTGCCAAATCGACTTGCTCACACCACTGAGCCACTGGTTCTCGTTGATCCGCCCGACCAACTCCAGCCATACAGATACAAACTGAATCGACCTTGCTCCGCGATCGACTAGCATTTCGAAACGCATCATCACACGCCGCTTGAATGTTTTCGTAAACAGTATCGAAACCCACCGATCGCGGATTCCCCGGCCCTGATTCACCTTGCCCAAGCAGCTCCAACGAGTCTCGCCATTCGCGGGGATCACGAGCGCGACGCAAATCCAACTTGGCTAACATCGCTCGCGTTTTCGATCCGCCAGCGTCTACTCCTAAGACCAGTGTTTCCCTTATTCGCTCAACCATTCCCCCCCCAACTCTAAGATCCGATCCTTAAGCAAACACACTTTCCGAGTTAACCTCTCCTTGATAAACCTACCAAGGCAATTCTAACCAGGAAGTCGAAAATCAGGATCAGCGATCCCGCGAATTAACTCTGCAAGATTTCCGTAAACCAATAAAAGTGCTTGCCACTTCGCATGATCCACCGCTACTGCGCCTTTGTTATCAATCACCTGAATCGCGTCGACCACCTCGCCGACCCCGGTATGTAAATACTCAAGCAACTCGGACAACTGCGCCGCTTGACTCGGACTTAACCGATCAGGCAACTTCGGCATACCTCTCGATTCAGTAGATTTCTCAGCGGACTCGAACAAATCAGAATCGACGTCAAAGTCAATCTCAGAGTCCCTGAGTTCTGGACGGTTCCCATCAGCCAATAAATAAGTCTCGCTCACGCGGGAGCGAATCTGTTCGGTATTACCGAACAAAAGAGTGCTACGACCGATCTCGATCAAATCCCCAAAACGCAGAATCCGCAACTGACACACCTGCCCATTGAGCTTGGTGCCATTCGTACTCTCCAGATCGGTGAGGACCAAATGCTGGTTGTCAGCAAGAATCTTGCAATGAAAGCGACTGATCCGCTCGTCGTTAAGCTGAATCGTATTGCCCTCCTCGCGGCCGATCGTGATAGGAGGGGTCAAGTCTGCAAAGACACGACCGCGGTCGGAACCTTTCATTACGCGAAGGGTCAGTTTCGACATCTCCCAAACTCCCGACTAGCCTTTACCCAATTCGAGTCTAAACAGAACCTACAGTATAGCCGCAAGTTTCCTTCGCGTTGGGGTCAGAGGGCTATTTCCTAACCTTAGCCCCTGCCCCGAAACCGTCTAAATTTGCGATTAAGCGTCTGTGCCGAACTGCTCGAAACTCGTATCGGTATCGGCGACTACCAAATCGGGGCGGCGAGTCTGAGTCGGCTGTCCCGCTTTCTGCAACGTTTGATCGAGTACTTCTTGAGCCCGAGAAACAATTGCGTCGCGAGTGACCGTCCCGAAATTCGATGCCTCAGGACAAGACGTGATTGGGCCATCGTACCCCTGATGGTGCAACATCGTGGCAAACTTGGCGTTGTCAATTTTTCCCGTTGTTCCAGCCACCAACCTGGCACTCTTATCGCAAGTTTCAGCGGACGGGATATCCGACAAGTCCGCAATATTGAATCCCGCAATTCGCGACCCTGGCAACGTAGCTAGCTGCTCCCAAGTCCCCTTGCCGACAGTCCAGTCAAAGCTATCTATTACCAACCCCACAGCGGGCGAACTACAAGCCTTATACAACGCTAGAGCTCCTGGGACATCATGAACAAAGGTGTATTGCTTGCCCGCTCGCGCTTCGCTGCACGTCGAGAAGACCAACCCCAGTAAAACCGAGTGCTTCTCGAAAATCCCTCCGAGCCTATCGATTCTACTGCGAATCCATTCGAAATACTGAGGAAACGCTGAGCGATCCGTAGCTGCGGGAATCCTCGCTATCCCAGCTCTCGCCCCCACCTGCCCCGCCACGGCAACGACGGATTCGACAACTTTGAGCGACTCTTCAAAGACCGAGTCATCCGCATCAAGATCTGCCGGGACATCAAAACTGCTTACCCTCATCTTTGAGCTCAGAAGAAATCGAGACGCCTTGGGAAAATCGGTGCGTGCACATCGTTTCTCCAAATCCAATGCATCGATGTCCAACCCCTGAAACCCAAACGTCATCGCTAATTCAATCAACTCGCTCTGTCGCCCAGAAATTCCCAGCGCAGCTGCGTTGAGGTTCTTGTACATTTCATTGTCTCCTTGTTGATAACAAAGGACCCATCGAGAATGACCAACACATATCGGTCAACACGATGAATCCAATCTCCATGCGCATCGTTGCTCCCATCCAAGCGGGGGACTACCCAACCTTTTGGGGGGGTAACAAGTATCCCAAAATCAACGAGGGTATCAAGACGAAAGAATGGGGTAAAAGCGAGCTTGCTCCCCTAGAAAATCGGAGCGGGATATTGCGATAAACGTACGATTAAAACAAGCAAAGCCCTCACCGCCTCGCGACACGTCCAAGGCGTAGTGAATTTGCTTTTACCGCAGAAACCGCTCTAGAAAAAGCTGCTGAGCAATTAAGGATTTCCTGGTCGACCGCGACGAGGCCTACCTCCACCACCGGAAGGAGTCCGTTTGTGGTTCTCCATATTCGCCTCGATTAGAACACCTACGGTCTCTTCCCAACTTGGAATGCGACCCGCTCGAACTCGAAGCTCATCACGATCTTCAAATTCTCCCGAATCATCATCAGAGACTTCGGAGTCATCCTCTCGACCACGTCGTCGCCTAGATGGCCTTTCGTTGCGAGGGTTGTCTTGACCTGCTTTATCGGTATCCCGCCCCCGGTTCTCGCGGGATGAGAATTCCAACGACTCGGGTTCATCAAATGCGGAACCCGAACGACTCGCCCCTTCAAAGCTGACACCCTCACCAAACCCTACCTCAGCATCACGAGCATCTCTTGAACCACGGCGCGGGTTGCGACCGGAAACCTCCGAGCTGCGCTCTTGCCTTCGATCCTCGCGGCGATCTTCATTTCGGGTATCGCGGTTATCGTCGTTGCGTGTATCTCGACGTGCATCCCCGCGAGCGGAATTTCTATCCGAGTCCCGACCCGTTCCGCGAGAACCTCTCTCGCCATCGCGTTCGCGTCGAGGTGGTCTGCCCCCCACTTCTGAATCCGCCTGAGGACGATCCGCACGCTCGGGTCTATCCACACGCCCCTGTCGTGCAGCGCGTTCTGGTCGCTCGGCCCGCTCTGGTCGCTCGGCCCGCTCTGGTCGCTCGGATCGTTCTGGTCGCTCGGATCGTTCTGGTCTATCTGTTCGCCCTCTGGGTGCTCGCTCTTCCTGTGATTCATTCGACAAGCCCCGTCGCGGAGGACGACGTTCGCCACGACGATCCCGTTGCTCCACAACTTCGTCGGACTCGGACGAAAAAGCTACTGGTTCTTCTGGTAAATCTTTGTCCAACCGATCGTCGGTGTCTTTGAATGCAGAGGTCTCTCTTTCGCGATCCGATTTCTCGCGTTCAGGCCTGCGTCCCTGAGCCCCTCTGCGGTTACCAAATCGATCATCACGCTGCCTATCATCGCGCTGGCGATCATCTTGCGACCGGCCATCTTGCCTGCCTTTGTCTCGACCACGTCCTGCCGGCTGTTGAACCTCGGCAGATCGCGATGAACCAGAACCTTGATTTTCCAATTCGCGATTCGAAGCGTCTTCTGCAAACGCGCTTGCACCAAATCCTCGTTCGAGAACCGCATCGACAGAAGCTTCGACGGAGTCAGCTCCTTGAGTCGCAATTTCTCCACCCCAAGCACTGGACTTCTTTCCCCTTCCAGCATCTTGCTCGCTCACTCTCTCGCTTCGATCATCCCTACGATTTTCTCTCGTTCCAGGACGATCACCCTGCGGCGACTGAGCCGCTCGCGACGAGGTCTCCCTGCGAGAGGCCGGTTCTTTGCGAGAAGCCGGTTCATTGCGAGAAACTGGGGCTTTCTGAGACTCTTGCGAGGCCGATTCCCCGCCTCCCCCCATTCCGAAAAAGTTCGCGACAGCATCCCACGATGTCCTCAAAACCGATGGTGCCTTTTCGGACACCACTTCAGGGAGAACTTCCGCTTGCGGCTGGATCTGAGGCTCCAGTCGAACTTCTTCAATCGGCACATCCACAGCGGGTTGTTCCTGGGACTCCACAACATCTTCCCCACGCTTGGCCCGCTGCCTTCCACCCTTCTCATTGCCCCCCTTCTCACTGCCACGGTTTTCATTTCCGCGGGGCGAGCGACGACTGCCTCGTTTCGACTCTTCAGGCTGCACAGCAGGAGTCTCTTCGGAAACCAAATCACCACCGAAGGATTGAATTTCTGGTTGCTCAACAGGACTCTGATCTTTTGCACCTTGATCAGCGACTTGTTTTTTGCTTGCTCCCCTTCCGCCCCGTGGCTTGGAAGTCGGTGCGGGTGGAGTCGGCGTCGGAGCGGCGACTTCTTCATGGAGTGCCGCGGGATTGGGTGTCGTTGCTGGAGTCGATTGAGGGGCCGTCGATACGTCCTCTTCCCTCGATTTCTTGCTTCGGGGCTTAAGGTTAGGGGTACCAAGCAAGTTTGCCAACGAATTCCAATGGTCCGACATAAATCGTTCAATCGTTTTGAAGTGAATCCTTGACGAGAATCGATTCCAGTCCAAGGAAAAACAGCCGCCTACACGAATCCTTTCAGAATATAGCCGCGCCCATCAACTGGCAACCGCCGCAACTCGGCTTCCGGTCCGATCGATGAAAAAACCTTTAAATGTCCGTCTAAGCTATGGATTGGACTAGACTTAGCGGACAGGGATCGAAAAATAGGATACCATCGACAAAAGCAGTAAGGATATTGCGACCGGAAAACTATATAGGGACATTTCAATTCCCTATGGAATCTAGGCGGAGATCTAACCTGCACGAGGTGGCGCATACATGGGATTTGAAAGCCTAGAGCGTTCAAATCACCTCCAACCTCCGCCGTTTCCACGTTCCCTTTTGGTCCGTAAGGAGTACAGTGAAATCAAAATGGATCCAACTCGATTCAAGATCAACGACTGGGTGATTTGCACTCGGGAAAAACATGGACTTTCTCCGGGCAAACGAGCGAAAAACATCTCTCCTTCTCCGCACGGCGAACTCTACTCGTACGAAGTAGACAAATACTGGATCGTTCGCGAAATAACCGATTCGCAATTAGTGCTAGAGACCCGAACCGGAAAACGCCACGTTGTGACCGCCGATGACCGACGACTTCGATCCCCCAATTTCTTCGAAAAGTGGTGGTTCAAGAGCCGATTCCCCGCAAAAAATCCACCATCCGCTTCATCTGGCTCGACTGCGAACTCCGCTTCCCTACCGCCGCACCTGCCCCGCAGCGCCTAGGATCCCCTACGGGACTTGACGTTTCCGCAGGAATCTGTCTACTTTACAACCCTTTCGTAGGATGTTTTCCCACGAAATTGGCATGCCGGCATAGCTTCAATTGGCAGAGCACCGCATTCGTAATGCGGGGGTTGTGGGTTCGACTCCCACTGCCGGCTTCGATTACATGTTCGTCCCTACATACCCAAATGGTTTGTTTCTCTCTGAGAAATCCGCCTATTAGAGGTTAAGCAATGGTCACCGGTTCAAGCGCCGATATTCGCGAAGTCGTTCTCTCCAATCAGTCCTTCGGACCAGCGGACATCGAAAAGATCACTCGTGTTATCGAAGAAGATCTCACACAGCTAGCTCTTCTCAAGGATGCGGTCCAAGAACTACAACAAACTCCAGACCTCTCGCCAGCTACTCAAACGCGACTTGGCGTTTGCCTTTACCTGCTGGGACGTTTTCAAGAAGCCGATTCGGCTCTTCGCCAAGGTGACGGCGGAGCGTTAGCGCAGTACTACTTGGGTAAATCCTCCTTTCAACTGGATCAATTCGACAGAGCGATCGAATTCTACAACGCGGCTGAAAAAGCCGGATATACCGCAGAATGGTGCCAACTTTCGCGAGCCGAAGCACTTCGGTATCTCGGCCGCAAAGAAGAAGCTCTTCAAATTTTAGATAATATTTTTGGCCCTGTAGAACAGCACCCTGAATACCCATACCAACGCGCCGCGACTCTCGCTTCCATCGGCGGAAACCTTCCCGAAGTCATCGCTCTGTACCAACGCGCTTTGCAACATAACCCCAAGCATGGCGGTGCTATCTTCGGCTTAGCACTTGAGTACGACCGAATGGGAAGCGACCAGAGCGCTTTCGAACTCTACCAACGCGGCGCAAGTGTAATCCCTTCGCACGTGGGTACCCTGCTGAACCTTGGGCTCATGTACGAAGACCGAAATGATTACAACAAGGCACAAGGTTGCTATCGCCGTGTTTTGGAGACCTGTCCAAACCATTCAGTTGCAAAGATGTACCTCAAAGACGCCGTCGCTGGTGGACCTGAGTCGATCGACGAAGCAACACAGCAGCAACAGCAAAGACTAGCCCAACTTCTCAATGTACCAGTCACCGATTTCGAACTCTCCGTTCGATCCAGAAACTGCCTTCAGAAGATGGGAATTCGCACTCTGGGAGATCTCACCCGAGTTTCCGAGCAATCGCTTCTATCAAGCAAAAACTTCGGCGAAACATCGCTCGTTGAGATCAAGGAGATGTTGTCTGCCAAGGGCCTTTCGCTTGGGCAATTCGCTCACGAAAAACCTCAAGCAGATCCGCTGCCTGATACTTCTGGAATGTCACCTGATCAACTGGTCTTGCTAGATCGACCCATTTCCGAACTGAACCTTTCAGTTCGGGCTCGCAAATGCATGGTTCGACTCCAACTCAACACCATCGGTGAACTGATTCGCAAAACCGGAGATGACTTGCTCGAATGCAAGAACTTTGGTGTCACCTCGCTGACGGAAGTTCGCGAAAAACTTACCGTTCTGAACCTGAAGCTTCGTGGGGACTGATCCTCTAGGGTGCATCGGAAACCATCGAATCGATTGTCAACACCGATGGAACCCTAGTACGTTCAGCTAAGGCACCTCTATGGCCATGATGCGGTTTCGAGTACCAAACCCCTCGGAGTTTGACCCGAGGTTTTGGCAAACCGCGTTCGTCGCCGGACTCGATGCTCTTCCCATCGCATCGGTGAACTTCCTCCAAGACGACGAACTCGTTCTTGAAATTAGCAGCAGAGATTCCTGCAAACTCTCAATGCCTTGGCCCACTCGAGATTTCGGGCCGATAGTCTTGTCCACCGCGTCCCTTCGAACAAATCAACCCACCTACCACCTTCTTCTTGAACTCGCCCGAGGTACTCTTCACAGAATTCGCACCGATGCGTTTTTCTGGGATCGAGCCGGCGTTCGAATACCAAATTCTCACACCGAGCTTATCGATCAAGCCGCAGATGTTTTCATTCAAGCGATTCTAGAGAAAGATAATCCAACTCTCAGCGACGCATTAGCTCAACAGTCGATTGACCTTGCGATCAGCGCTGCTCGCCCGCTTGCCCGCGCCTATGTCACACAAAATCTTCACGCGCGCATCCGAAACAACGAAAAACTCCAAACACTCTTCGGCGTTCGCCTACCAAGCG